>Ga0187878_1001400_pt1 | contig 23630 bp, 21 predicted proteins | sample June2016WEW_17_1_FD_132979 | JGI IMG/M metagenome (GOLD analysis project Ga0187878, IMG submission 132979) | Peatland microbial communities from SPRUCE experiment site at the Marcell Experimental Forest, Minnesota, USA - June2016WEW_17_150 | ecosystem: Environmental > Terrestrial > Soil >...
GACGGATGCGCGCGGGTCGCGGCGTCGAAGAACTGCGCGCTGAGGACGTTGCCCAGCGTGTATCCCTGAAACGCTCCGCCGATGACGCCGCCGAACCAATGCACGTCCTGCAAGACGCCGTCGCGGTCGTCGGGCGGCGCGACGCCCAAATCCGACTTGATTCGCTCCCGCCAGGCTTCAGGCAAATCGCGCACGGCCAATCTCCCTTCCAGCAGCGCCAACTCGAAATCGAATCGCATCATCACGTGGAGATTGTACGTCACTTCATCGGCATCGGTGCGGATCAGCGAGCGTTCGACCTTGTTGATGGCGCGATAGAATCGCTCCAGAGGCACGGACCTTAACTGGCTTGGAAAAACGTCCTGCAACCGCCGATAAAAGAATTCCCAGAACTCCCGGCTCCGTCCGACGACGTTCTCCCACAGCCGTGATTGGCTTTCGTGGACTCCGGACGACGTGCCGCCCGCGAGCGGTGTGCCGTCGAACTCCCTCCGAATCCCTTGCTCGTACAACGCGTGCCCTGTTTCGTGCATCGTGCTGAACAACGCTTCACTGAGATCGTTCTCCTTCACGCGCGTGGTGATGCGGATGTCGCCAAGCGAAAACTTCGTCATGAACGGATGATGCGTCTTGTCCTGCCGTCCACGCTCGAAGTCGTAGCCGAACCGTTTGATCGCCTCCTGCCCGAACGCCAGTTGCTGCGCTTCGGGGAATTGTTGTTTCAGACAGGCATCATCGGCAAGCGGCTGTGCGGTGATCGCCTGCAGAATCGGCACAAGCTCGCGTCGCAACTCGGCAAAAAGCGTGCGCACGGTCGCGGCTTTCATGCCCGGATCGGAGTAGTAATCGATCAGCGGGTCAGCGACGTGCTCGTAGCCGGGGAAGAAGCTGGCAAGCTGGAGGCTCAGGTCGAGCGTCTTTTCGAGCCGAGATCGCACCGACGCGAAATCGTTCGCAGGCCGCGCCTTTCTCCACGCAATATATGTCTCCGAACTGTGATTCTCCAAATCGGCGGTGAACGACGCCGGCACTTTCACCGCCTTTTCGTAATCGCGGCGCGCGACACGAATCAAACTCGCTTCATCGGAATCATAGGGCAGACTCTCTTCGTACGACCGCAATTCATCGAGCAGCTTGCCGATGGCAGAATCGGTGAACTTCTCGTGGGCGAGCCGCTGGAGGGTCCCCATCTGACGGGCATGCGCCGGCGCTCCGCCCGGCGGCATGTACGTCGCCTGATCCCAATGCAACACCGCCGCGGCGGATTTGAGGTCGTCGATTTCTGCAAGCCGCGCTTTCAGTTGCTGGACTTTTGGATCTGTCATATAGCGCCACCCCAATCGCCATCGCCTTCCAACGGGCCTGCTATTTGCCGTACAGGAACGCGCCCAAGCCGATACTGCTAAACAGCAGGTTGCCGAATAAATTCGCCCCGGTCATGGTCCCGGTTACATTACCTGCAACAGCAATCCCCGCAAGTACTCGGTCTCGGGCACGGCGGGCAGAATCGGATGGTCGGGAGATTGTGAGAGGACTTTCATCAGACGCACCGTCTTCTTCGCATCCGCCGCTGCGTCCACGATAACGGCTTTGAACAGTTCCGCGCTGATGTGATGGGAACACGTAAATGTCGCCAGCACCCCACCCGCAGGCAGCATTTTCAGCGCGCGGAGGTTGATTTCCTTGTAGCCGCGCAGCGCGTCGTTGACGTTCTGTTTCGTGCGGGTAAAGGACGGCGGGTCGAGCACGATCACGTCGAATTGACGTTTCTCGCTGTCGTACTTTTTCAGCACATCGAACGCGTTGGCGCAGACGAACTCAATCTTGCCGGTGAGACCGTTCAACTCCGTATTCTTGCGCGCCCGCGCGATGCATTGCTCGGAAATCTCGACGGCCTCCACGCTTTCGGCTCCCGCTACCGCGGCTGCCAACGCAAACCCGCCGTGATACGCGAAGCAGTCGAGCACGTCCTTGCCTCCACACAGCGCCCCGACTTCGCCGTAGTTCAGGCGTTGATCTAGAAAGAACCCCGTTTTCTGATCTTCGAGGAGATTCACATCGAATTCGATCATGGGCGGCGCGCCGACGCGGACTGTCACGCATCCGTCGCTGTCGCCGGATAGAATTGCCTTCGCCTCTTTAAGCCCTTCGAGACCCCGACTTGGCACATCGCTGCGTTCGATGATGGCCTTCGGTTGAAACAATTCCTGGACGATCTCGATGATCCAGGATTTCCGTTGGTCGATGCCGAGCGTCAACGCCTGCAGGACCAGATAATCGCCGTACTGATCGAGAATGAGGCCCGGCAGCAGGTCGCTTTCCGAGAACACGAGCCGTTGCGTGCTCGGAGCGGTCGGCGTCGCATTGAGCATGGCCGGCAGCGCGAGCGAAGCGCGAAAGCGCCACGCCGCTTCGATGCGCCGACGGAAAAATTCTTTGTCGAGTTCTTCCTTCTGTGTGGTGAATCGTCGGACGGTGATCTGCGACCGGGTGTTGAGCAACCCGCGACCGAGGAAACGGTCTTTGTGGTCGCGGATGTCGACTTGATCGCCGGCGGCAGGTTCACCGGTGATCCTGGCGATTTCACCGGCGTACACCCAGCAGTGGCCTGCCTTGAGCCGACGCTCCTTGCCCACTTTTAGAATGACCGATGGCATGACGTGCAGTGTAGTGGCGCTTCTGCAAAGCGCCAAGTGATTTGTCGTGGAAAACCGCGGTTCGTAGAAGCGCAACACACCTCGTTCTGCCGTGATGTTGTAGCGGCATTTCTGCCTGCCCGCCATTGCGCGGTGGCAGGCGCGTAAAACGCGGAAGGTTCAAGGAAAACAATCTGCGCTTCGCAGAAGCGCAGCTACAACAGCCTCACGCATGGAGGGCGCAAGTATAGCTACGGCCACCAGCGCGCGTCTTCACTCACGGGGGCGTCGGCGGGAGAAGAGAACTGTTTCTTGAGGTGTCCAACGATACCATCCACGATCATCCTCACGATTGTGTCGGGCACACCGTCGAAATGTTTGCTCTGCGGGCGCATGTCGCATGGGTCGTTGACGTAATCGACAACAACGTAGCGGCCATCGCGGTCGAAGGCGATTTCCGTGCTGAAAAAATCCAGTTGCGAGACTTCCGCGATGATCTTCACGATGCGCGACAGTTCCGCCACGTTCACCAGCGTGCCGTCCGATGGCGTGACGATGGCGTAGCGATGGGACGTGTCGTCCCACCAGCACGGGATGATCTGGCCGCACACGTTGTAGACGCGGAACCAAGCGCGACGGCCCCCGAGGATTTGCGGTTCGATGCGTTGCTGGACGAGGAAGCGTTGGTTGCGAAACTTGGCCCGCGTCTGGCTAACGTCGTCGGGCCGCGTCGCGCCGACCATCACGCCGAAGCCGCCGCTGCCCTTCGCGGGTTTGACAACGAACGGCTTGGCCAGCGGTTCGATTACGCGCGGATCGAAATTCGGTTCGCTGTCGTACGGCGGGAGAATGATCGTGAGCGGCAGTTGCAACCCGTGCGCGAGGAGTTCGCCGTGGATGTTCGCCTTGTCGATCGAGCGCTGGTAGTGATGATGCGCGTTAATGAACTTCGTCCCATTGGACTGCAAAAGGTGATTGAGTTGCAGGAAACGAGGGTCTTCATCGCTGGCGCGATCGAGGAAGTACGCGAAGCGGCGCTCGTTGTTTTTGACTTCGAGATAGGTCTGCTGGAGATTGTGCCCGCCAACGAGATAACAGCTCAGTCCCGCATTGAGGCAGGAGCGATCCAGCATAGTAATGAAATCCCGATCGTGCTCCCAGTTCCAGGCGATTCCGAAGTGAATTTCCGAACTACGTCTTGCAGTGGCATCCATGTCCCGTCTCTGTGTTGGCAGTGCTAGAGAAAGCACGCTCTGCACCAGTTTGACAGGGTGCGGGAGGGACACCTTGCCCCGACTCCGTCGGGGTAAATGCTTCGTTCAATTCGGGGTATTCGAAGACTTTGCCTTCGTAATTACGAATAATGATGCGCTTGGCGTCGTGCGCCAGCACATACGCAGGACCAATCGGCACTTTGCCGCCGCCGCCCGGCGCATCGATCACGTATTGCGGCACGGCGTAACCTGTCGTGTGACCTCGAAGTGCCTCCATGATTTCCAGGCCCTTGCGCACCGACGTGCGCAGATGATGCGTGCCTTTCACCAGATCGCACTGGTAGATGTAGTACGGTCGCACCCGCATCATCAACAGCTTGTGCATGAGCGCTTTCATCACCGACGCGTCGTCGTTGACCCCACTCAACAACACGGTCTGATTCCCCAGCGGAATACCGGCATCCGCCAGCCGACCGCACGCCTCCCTGGCTTCGGCGGTCGCTTCCTTTGGGTGATTGGTGTGAATGCTCATCCACAACGGATGATACTTCCGCAGCACCGCGCACAACTCCGGCGTGATACGCTGCGGCAGAAAGATCGGGATCCGCGTCCCGATCCGCAGAAATTCGACGTGCTCAATCGCGCGCAACTGGCCGAGCAGGTATTCGAGCCGATCATCGCTGAACAACAATGGATCGCCGCCGCTCAACAACACGTCGCGCACTTCCTTGTGTTCGCGAATGTAATTGATTGCTTCGCTGAAATCGGTATGAAGATGTTGCTCCCCTGCTCCGCCGACCACGCGGCTCCTAGTGCAATACCGGCAATACGCTGCGCACCGGTCCGTCACCAGAAACAAGACGCGATCCGGATACCGATGCACCAATCCCGGCGCGACCATATGCTCGCCCTCGCCGCACGGATCCATCATCTCCCACGGCGCCGTGACCGTCTCCTCTATGCGCGGCACAACCTGCCGTCGGATCGGACAATGCGGATCGTTCACGTCGATGAGATTGAAAAAGTAAGGCGTGATCGCCAGCGCCAGATGATGTCCCGCGAGTTGAACGCCGAGCCGTTCCTCGTTCGTCAGCCGCATCAGTTTCTCAAACTGTTCGAGCGTCGCGATCCGGTTACGAAGCTGCCAACGCCAATCGTTCCACTCGTGATCGGGAACGTGGCTCCAGACACCGCGCCCGGCGGACACAAAACGACTGTTACCCGCGTCTTTCACAGCTTGCTGCGTGGGGCCGTCCTCCTTGGTTGAGCTGTTAACGGTCCCCGAAAGCTTTCGGGGCTGTCCCCCAGGCTCATCAGATTGCATGTTGTCGCCAGTATAAGTCATTGTGTCCCCCTGTCAAGAACACTAACTGCATGGGTAAGATGCGGTTTTGGCTCAAAACGATTCAGGGGCTGAACCAAGGCAGCGCCGCTACAGTTAATCTGACGACTTCGCCATTCCCATCTTGATCAGCACGACGCCGTGGCTGGGAACGGTGGCGCTGAACAAATCGGTAAACGAGCCGAGATCCTTCTTCTGCCAGAGATCGCGCACGGGTTGTTTGCCGCTCAACCCGAGGTCGGACCATTGGGCGACCACAGCCCTGGGATCACTGCCCCGGTTGAACAAGCCGACAGCCAACGTGCCGTCGGAGAGAGGTTTAGCCCAGACTTCCAGGTCGCCGTCTTTGGCGCGGCGGTTGCCCTGGATGCCGAGCGGGTCCTGATCAACATCGATCACTTCGTCATTGGACAACGCGTCGAGCGTAAACTGATCTAGCTTCGACAGGTCGCTGCCGATGAGCAACGGCGCAGCCAGCAGACTCCAGAGCGAGAGATGCGTCAACTGCTCGTTTGGCGCGAGCGAGTGCAACCAGAGCATGTCCGGATCGTTCCAATGGCCCGGGCCGGCATATTGCTCAAGGCCGTTCTGCCGAAAGCCGATGTCCGACATGCTTTTGTAGTTGCCCTGTATGTCGTCCGTGGTGCGCCAGAGGTTGCCGCCGACATCGGCACCCCATTTCCACACCTCGCCAATCCCATACTGGCAAAGACTGTAAACGATGTCGCGGTCGCACTTGTCGAGTGACGCGCGGAAGAGTTTGTACGGCTCTTGAAAGATCTCCAGATCAATCTGCTTCCGCTTGTCCGGGTCCACCTTTTGGTAAATCTCCTTCAGTTCCTGGTTGGCAAATTGCAACTGATCGTCCTCTTGCTCCGACCGCTGGCGTTTCGCCGAGAACTGCGCCGCCTCGGCTGTCAGCAATTTGAGCCGGTCGGCGAATTCGGGCACCAGTGCGGCATACTTTTGTTCCTTGAGATCCCCGGCGATCTGCTTGTACGAGCACCAATCGTACTTCACATAATCAATGCCCCAACTCGCATATGTTTTCGCGTCCTGATCCTCATGGCCGAAACTGGCCTCGAACCCGGCGCACGTCTTCGGACCGGGTGATGAATAGATCCCGAGCTTCAACCCCATGCTGTGAACGTAATCCGCCAGCGCTTTTATGTCGCCAAACTTCTTATTCACTGTGATCACGCCGTTGGTATCGCGTCCGTCCTCCCAGCAATCGTCGATGTTGACGTACTGATAACCGTGCGCGGCCAGACCCGTCTTGATCATCCAGTCGGCGGCCACGCGGACTTTCGCTTCGTCCACGTTGTGGTGCCAGATGTTCCAGGAATTCCACCCCATCGGCGGCGTCAACGCCAGCTTGTGTTCGCCGCCGACGATGGTCAGTTTGCCGCGCGCGACGCCACGCGGCCCTTGGACAATGATTTCAACGACGCTCGTGCCCGCCCGCTTCAGCGAACCGCTGATAATGCCTGTGCTTCCGTCCAGCGTGAGGCTCGCCGGCAACCCCCTAGCCGAGAACTTCAGCGGCCCTTCGCCTGTCGCGGGAATCAAAAACTGAAACGGCTTCCCCGGCGTCATCCCGACGATTCGCGGGCCGTTGACGCGCGGCTCGAGAGCGGGCTTGCTGGAGGCGATGTACGGCACTTCGACTGCAGGTGCGGCGGGAGCATTGGTTGACTGTTGCGCACTGGCTGCAGTCACTCCGAGCAAGACGATCAGGATGAACGGGCGAATCTTCATGGGCAATCTCCTTCGCGTTCTACATAGCAAAGCCGGGCGATGATGTCAGCGTTATTCGCAGGATGTGATTAAAACTGAAGCGCCGCTACACAGTTTTCTGGCAGCCTGCCAATCGACAGACAAGTTGGCCACACGGCGGCACAGGAGGCAGATTGTTGACACGGCGCCGCTGGTTTCTTAGGCTCGAAAGGCAGGGGGGATACGTGTTCGTCTTGTCCCAAGTGGCCGGGCACGAGACCGCACATTCCCGCTTGGGGAACGCTTCGGATGTCGAGCGACAAAGTCAAGGAATCGGAGTCTTTTTCGGAGAGCCGCAAGCACAGCATGATCGCGGTGTTTACGATTGCCGCGATTATTGCGCACCTTGTGCTCCGCTTCGGCTTTCACACGACCAAATTGATCTTCGATGTGCCGCTGTTTGCCGCGCTGGCGCTGGGTGGGATTCCGCTCGTGATCGAGTTGCTCGTGAAAGTTTGGAGGCGCGAGTTCGGCTCGGACCTGCTGGCGGGTATTTCGATTGTGACATCGCTCTGGCTGGACGAATACCTGGCCGGCTCGCTTGTTGTACTGATGTTGTCCGGCGGTGAAGCCCTCGAAAACTATGCCGTGCTCCACGCTTCTTCGGTTCTCCAGGCGCTGGCCAAACGCATGCCCTACATCGCGCACCTGAAACGCGATTCCGAAGTCATAGATGTGCAACTCGACAAGATTGCGGTCGGCGACACGCTTCTCGTGTATCCGCACGACATCTGTCCGGTGGACGGCGCGGTCATTGAAGGTCATGGCGTGATGGACGAGTCCTATCTGACCGGCGAACCGTTTCAGATGTCGAAGACTCCCGGCTCGGAAGTTCTATCGGGCTCGATCAACGGCGATACCGCCCTCACGATCCGCGCCACCAGGCTCGCCGTCGATTCCCGTTACGCCAAAATTATGCAGGTCATGCGCGCCTCCGAACAACAGCGTCCGCGGCTGCGCCGTCTTGGCGATCAACTTGGAGCGTATTACACGCCGCTGGCCGTGGTCATTGCGATCATTGCCTGGCTTCTCAGCCACGACGCCGATCGGTTCCTCGCTGTGCTGGTGGTGGCGACACCGTGTCCGCTCCTGATCGCGATTCCAGTCGCGATCATCGGCGCCATTTCGCTTTCTGCCAAGCGCGCGATCATCGTGAAGAACCCGGCGGTGCTGGAACAGATCGACACGTGCCGGACCATGATCTTCGACAAAACGGGCACACTTACCTACGGCGAGCCGAAGTTGACCAAGCAACTCTGCGCGCCCGGCTTCGCTCAAAAGGACGTTCTCACCCTCGCCGCCAGCGTCGAACGTTACTCGAAACATCCGCTCGCCCGTGCCATTCTTGCTGCGGCGAGCAAGTCTGGCATCGCGCCGCAGGAAGTCAGCGAAATCAGTGAACGGCCTGGCGAAGATCTGCGCGGAACTGTCGCCGGCCGCAACATTCAAATCACCAGCCGCAACAAGCTTGCCGCGCAGCAGCCGTCCTTTGCCCAGCATCTTCCACCCGCAGGCGGCGGGTTGGAGTGCTTCATTCTCGTTGATGGCGCTTACGCCGCAACCTACCGCTTCCGCGACGCACCGCGCGTCGAAGGCGTGTCGTTCATCGGCCATCTGCGACCCAAACATCTGTTTGACAAGATCATGCTGGTCTCAGGCGACCGCGAATCCGAGGTGCGTTATCTCGCCGAGCTGGTCGGCATCACCGAAATGCACGCGGGCAAAAGTCCGGAAGACAAGCTGGCGATTGTCCGCAACGAAACGAAAAAGGCGAGGACTCTTTTCCTCGGCGACGGCATCAACGATGCCCCGGCTTTGATGGCCGCCTCAGTCGGCGTCGCGTTCGGACAGAACAGCGACATCACCAGCGAAGCGGCCGGTGCGGTGATCATGACGACTTCGCTTGAGAAGGTGGACGAGTTTCTCCACATCAGCCGCCGCATGCGCGCTATCGCCCTGCAAAGCGCCGTGGGCGGGATGGCCCTGAGCGTGGCCGGCATGATCATCGCCGCTTTCGGCCATCTGCCGCCTGTCGCGGGAGCGATTTCCCAGGAAGTGATCGATGTCGTTGTGGTCCTCAACGCCCTCCGCGCTGCGTGGCCGCCGAAATCGTTGACCGATTTTGGCGGCGATAATAGGACCTGAACGAGGCGGTAGTGCCTTAATTTGAAATTCGGCAGCCAAATGGTAAATTGGATGCATGAGTCCTGAAACCCTGAAACTCGGCGTCCGCGTAAAGGTTGCCACGATCAATGATGACCTATTGAAAGACGTTCCCTTCGAATGCGAGTCGCTTATCAAGAACCGGAGAGTGGATGCGACCGGGGAGGTTGCATATATATCACCACGGCAAGGCCCAATTCCTATTTTTGTCGTGGTACAACACGACCCGAAAATGGTGCCAGCAGAACAGCAGAAAAATGTCAGAGCACCATACCATTGCGACGAATTGGAGCCGATTCGACGGTGAGCATCACCGCTCATTGTCCGTTCTCGCTTTCTTGATCTGATAGGCCACGCCAACCTTGACGGCGCTCCGGGCATCGGTGACGGGGGGCAGTTCCAAGATCGTGATAAACTCCTCCGGCTCTCCATACGTCCACGCATAGCAGCGTTTGGCCTTCGGATGCCTGACAAGATCAAAGACCTCGACAACACCATCCCAAACAGTCTTTCCCTTGAAGGTTTCATGCACGGGCACCGATTCAACGTGCTTGGAGTCGCACCCGTGCAGGTGGGCTATGCTTGCTCCCTCGCAGAGCAAGGAAACGACCGCCACTTTCTTTTCGGTTTTCAGGTTGTTTGCCATATTGCCTCTTTGTTGTTGACTATATGTATGACATAAACTATGGTTGCTGTCAACAACTATTTGTCATACAGAAAGGATTTATGAAGACAAAAATCGGAAGACCAAAGGTTCCAAAGGCCAAATATCGCGGAATTCTGATACAGGCGAGGGTGTCGCCAGAGGAAAATCGAGTGATTAGTGAAGCTATACGGCGAGCAAAAGAGGGCAAATCCGAATGGGTACGGAAAGCCCTACTTTCAGTTGCGAATCGGCGCGTTTCTTTGGCATAATCGTTTGTTTGGATGCGGCGAGCCTTGAACTCGCAATCCGCGATTGTAAGGAACGCGGGCTTGCCGGTTAACTTACGCACCCAAAGCGATTGTAAGATTGCATACATTCTAAGGAATGCAAGTGGGCGATAATCTAATTCCATCCTCGACTCCTGAAAAAGGCCGCAACGAACAGCCCACCACAAATAGCGCCTCCGAGAAACATGACCCCCAACCAGAAGAAAAACTCAGCCCAACGCAAACAAAAAAAAGAAAAAAAGCCAGATTCACTACTGCGCAGTGGCTGGAATTCCTCGGCTCCGCGGCATGGTGTCTTTGGTTGTGGGCTGATCTTATCGAGTGTCGGGATGTCGGCAGGCTCAGGTTTCTGGTCGGCGCCCTTTTGATTCTGCATAGTGTTTTCTGTTATCTGTTAGCTAAGTTGCTTAGAGGATTTCGGATGGCGCTTGGAGTATGGATTCTCTTGGGTGTGTGCGCCACGGTAGTCGTATATAAAAACTCTCGTGCTAATGAGACTGCGATGCCCGCACAAGAGTTTCCCAGGCCAGACCTAGCCCTCGTGACATCGCACAATACTGAACTGGCGGGAATGCTGACAAATGAGTCCTTGTTCTGTGGTTGGAAGGGTGGGCTTTCTAACGAAAGCCCATATGTTATGATTCCAATCTCGAACGGTGAAAGCTCTGTGGCATTGAATTTCATCGTAAAGAACAAATCGCAAGAATCAATGACCGGGTTTGAAATCCTCGTTATTCTACCTAAAACGGCGAAGTATGAACGCGGCTTAGGATGGTCGAGTGAGGTGTTTTCACCCGAAGATAAGGTTTGGAGGAATTTCAGGGGGCATGCATGGAAGTGCCGGGAAACGTTGGAGTGGACGGACAGTGAGTGCAGCCCGCCAATAACGTTCGCAACAGCACAGGATGTCTTCCGAATTCCATTTGTCGTTATGGTGACCTGTAAACAGCGACGGCTATCAGGATATATGTTTTGGTTGTCGATGGCCGTTCCAATCGGATTTGGAACTGACCTGCCACCGACTGTCCTTGAACATCCTAAGTTTGTCAGGGGACCGGATGGGCAATTAGGCTTTGTCGCAGAATAAACCTTCATTTGGTGCCTCCCCTCGCACAAGTCTCCCCGCCTGTAAAGGGGCGGGGGCCAAAAACCCCCAAATTAAGGCACTGCCAACGAGGCTATCTCCTTGACGCTTTACACAACCGCCAATTAGCATCGCCGCTTTATTCATGAAACGAATTGTTTTGGTCGCGTTGATTTTGATCGCCGTTGTTGCCGCCGCGTTGGTCTGCTTTAACTACAGCAAACCTGCGCCCCAAGCGGCGACGTTGCTACCGGACTCGAGCTTGTTGTTCCTGGAAATGCCCGACTTTTCCCGCTCGCGCGCCGGATTCCAACACACCGCCCTCTGCGCGCTCTGGCAGGAACCGGAGGTTCAAGCGTTTCTGGAAGAACCGCTGCGCGCGCTCGGCCAGTTGCTCGGCAATGCGAAGCTCACGCAAGACGAAAACAGCGTCAGTGAGTTAATCCTCGATGCCATTCAAGGTGAAGTGTTCGTCGCCCTCACGCGCATTTCCGTAATCCCGACTCCCCAAGCAGGTGTCGTTTTCGGCATTGACGCGAAGGGCAAACAACTGAAAGCAAAGGCCGCGCTGGCGTATTACGAGCACGAGTTGAAGACCAGAAATCCCGACGCAAAGTTCTACACTAGGAAATATCTCGGCGTCAAATACGCGATTTGTGAGCCGCGGCCCAACCAGTCAATCTGTCACGCGTTCTTGAATTCAATGGTGGTCTTCACGTTCGGCGAAGACGAGATGCGCGACGTGATCACGCGCTTCACGGGCCAGGCGCCGCCCGATGCGCCATCACTCGCGGCGAGCGATAAGTATCAGAATGTTCTCCGCCACCTGCCTCCGGCACACGAGTTCGTCACTTACCTGAACGTCGAACAGGTCATGAGCCTCGTCGGTCCGTTCCTCGCGCTCGTGCCGCAAACCGCGGGAGCGTTCCAGAAACTGTCGCGCATCCAGGCCACTGCTTCGAGCTCCGCGTTTACAGACAAACAAATCCAGGATGTCGGGTTCACCGCCTACAGTTCGGAATCGAAACCTCCACCCGTGACGCAACGCAAAACGCTGGCGCTGACCACACCGCAGACTTCGGTGTACGCAGTCGAATCCTCCGATTTGGGCAGCATGTATCAAGAGATCATGGGCTCCATCGCCCAGTCCGGGAACGCGCCGCTCATTTCCAGCGCCGCACAGTTTGAACAGAGACTTCGCAGCGGCGGCTTGCACATCCGCGAAGATCTGCTCTCCTTTCTCGGACCAGAGACCGCCATGGTCGTTACGTGGCGTGACGGCGCGACAATCCCTGATGGGGCGCTCGTAGCCGAAATCAGAAATGCCACGCAAACCCGCCCGCGATTGGATCTTGCGTTGAACGCGTTGAAGGAGATGGCGCTGGGAAGCGATGAACGATTTCCGTCGGAAGAAATGCAGTACCTCGGCGAGACACTTCACACCGTGCGCGTTGGTTCAAGCCTCATCGCGCCCACATACGTAACGACCGAAGCATTTTTCATCCTCGCCCTTACACCCGACTACGCCCGCGAACTGCTCGGTCAACTCAAACAAACCAAGCCGACGCTCGCGTCCAGCGCGACCTACCAGCAAGCGATGAAACAATTGCCCGCCAATGCATGCGCGTACAGTTACTACGACCTGAGCGCCATCTTCCCTCCGCTCTACGCACGCCTGCGATCAAACCGGTCAGACAGCAACACCGCCTCGTTTGTCGAACTGACCAAGCTGCCGCCGACTGAAACAATCGCGCGCCATTTGTCGCCATTCGTGTCCGCCACAGTGACGGAAGCAAGGAGCGAAACAACCACGTCCTATTCCCCACTCGGTAAACCGCTCACGTTCGTAATTGCAGCCGCAGGCGGCTTCGTGGTAGCACAACCATACTTGGGCCAGTACCTGCCGATGATCAGTCCAGGCGCGCCCAAAGCGTCTTCAGATACGGACGCTCACCCTCGGCCACGCGGAAATCGAACGGCAACGTCTCAAACTCCACCGACGCAATGACGCGAGCCGTCTGCCGCGCGGCTTCGCGGAGTGACCCCTCAAATCTGTCTGGCGCCAGCGTTCGCTGATTCGTCGAGCAAAACAACGTGCCGCCCCTTGCCACCAAAGCGATTGCCAGCGTCTCCAACTCTTCATAATCGCGTTCGGCCTGAAATGCTCGCCCCTTTTTCGTCGTGGAAAATGTCGGCGGATCAAGAACCACGATGTCCCAAGCCCGCCCGCGCTTCTGAAACCGTTTAAGCCATTCGAGCACGTCGCCGACCAGAAAACGGTGCGCTTCGGGATGCAAATCATTCGCTCGAAAGTTGTCTTTCCCCCACTCCAGATAATGACGCGAGAGATCAATGCTCGTCGTGACCGCGCCCGCTTTCGCCGCCGCGACGGAAAACGCACAGGTGTACGCGAAGCAGTTGAGCAGCGTTTTACCCGCGAGATCCCCCATCAGCAGCCGGCGCCGATTCTCGCGCTGATCGAGAAAGATTCCCGTCGAAAGTCCCTCACCAAAACTGATCAGAAAGTTCAGCCCGTTCTCGCGAATCGGAATTCGCCCCTGGAGGGCCACGCTCTGTCGTGGCCGTTCTCCCAACGATGGCGGACGCGACGAAGCGCGTCCCTCCAACACCAGTCGTGGCACTGTCCGCTTCCACTTCGTCGCCAACTGCTCGTAAATCGCCGGCCATCCGCATCGTTGCTTCAACTGCTCCAGCAATGCTGGCCCGGTCTTCGCTGCTGCCTCCGTTTGCCATTGCACCAGCAGATTCCCAGCATACGAGTCCACGATCACATCGGGAAATCCGTCGGCTGCGCCGCTGATCAGCCGAAACGCGTTCGTGTCCTCATCAAAAATCAGGTCACGGAATTCCTTGGCCGCGGCCAGCGCATCCAGTTCCTCGAACGCAACCGGCACGGACGCCTCCATCGTCATCTTCTCGCCTTTCGTTGGATGCTCGAACGTGAGCTTGTGGGCGTGCAACATCAGGCGCGGCGCGGGTTCGCCTCCGTACTTCGTGTCGCCAACGATGGGAAATGCGTTTTCCGCTGCGTGACGGCGGATCTGATGCATCTTGCCCGTGATCGGCCGCGCCTCGATCAGGAAGAATCGTCCGTGAGGTTGAACAAATGCGAACTCAGTCACCGCGTCCGCCGACTTGGCGCGGAATTTTGCGCGCGTCGGCCGCGCGGACGACAGCAGGAGATACTCCTTCTCGATTTGGTGCGACTCAAACTGGCGTGAGAGCGATTGATTGGCGCGCAGCGTCCTGCCGAAAAGCAACACGCCTGAGGTGTCCTTGTCGAGTCGATGCAGAATGGACAGCGCGGTTGCAGGAGCGGCATTTTGCTTCGCATGTCTCGCAGACCCGGCTTTGCCGCGACCGGCTTGTCCGCCGAAGCCTTGGCGAAGGCGGATCGGGGCAGGAACGCCCCTCCCACGAATCTTCTGCAACCATTCATAGATCCCGTCCGGCGCGTAAGCGTCGGGCTTGTGCGTATTGATGCCGGACGGTTTGTTGACGACGAGCAGATGTTCGTCGTCGAAAAGAATCAGTCCGTTCACAAGCCAGCGGACTCAGCCTGGCGGCCACTGCAACGCGCGGCCGCCCAGCAAATGCACGTGCAGATGGGGCACGCTCTCGCCCGCGTCCCGTCCCTTGTTGATCACCAGTCGATAACCCGAGCCATCAATGCCTTCCTTGCGCGCGATCTCCGCCGCCACTGTCAGCAAATGACCGAGCAACGGCTCGTCTTCGGGTTTAGCCTCGGACACGCGCGGGATTTCATTTTTTGGCAGGATGAGTATGTGGACTGGCGCTTTCGGATTGATATCCCGAAACGCCAACGCGCGTTCGTCCTCATAGACAATCGTGGCTGGAATTTCTTTCGCGACGATCTTGGCAAAAATATTCTTCTCGGCCATACGATAATTCTTTCGTTGTAGCTGCGCTCTGCTTGCCACGTTCCACGTGATGAGCGCCGAACGTTCGCATGATCATAACAGCGGTCATTCACCCCGAAAGCTTTCGGGGCAGCTACCGCCGCTACAGTTACTCCAACACCGCCAACCGCAGCGCGGCGGCATGATCGGGCCTGATGTTGCTCACGCGGGTTCTCACGTGACCGACAATCTCCTCGGCGAGTTGGCGGCAGCTTGCGCCCCAGCGATGAGCGCCGCGCAACTGCATCACGCAGGCCCGCAACCCGCACAGGCAGACAATCGACAGCTCTTCATCCGCCACGGCCCGCAATGCCGTGTCGAGTTGACGGAAGAAACCGAGCTCAAATCCGCCGCTCGCCTGCGCCAACATCTCATCGAGCCGGATTTCCGTCCGCTCGCCGCGCCGCGCATACGCTTGCGAGATTTCCCCATAACCGACCATCGTGAGCACCTCGACTGCGATGCTGGCCACCCTGCTCGCCGCGATCGTTTGCCCACCCGTGCACTCGACCGTGTAATGGTGGATCGCCGCCGCAACCGACTCGGCCAGCCACCAGTCGTGGTGACCGATCGACTCGGCTGCACGCTGGATCGACCCCGCCAATTGCCGTTCATCAAACGGCGTCAACTGGCCGTCCTCAGCCCGCACCCAGGCAATATCGTCCCGCGACAGAATCATTGCTTGCTCAGTCCCTTGATTTCCTCGACGAACTGGTCCACGCCGTCAAACTTGCGGTACACCGAGGCGAACCGCACGTAGGCCACCTGGTCGAGATTCCGCAAGTGTTGCATGACCCGCTCACCGAGTTTTTGCGAGGGGATGTCACGCCCGTATTCGTTCTCCAACTCGGTGATCACCCGCTCGGCCAACGCCTCGATTTGCTCGCTGCTGATGGGGCGTTTCTCACAGGCCTTTTCAATGCCCGCCAGCAGCTTGCGCCGATCGAATTCCTCGTACTCACCATCCCGCTTCTGTACGCGCAGCTTCTCGCGGTGAATCTCCTCGTACGTCGTGAACCGCGTCCCGCAACGGATGCATTCGCGACGGCGACGAGTCAAAACCCCGTCCTTACTCTCGCGCGAATCCACCACCCGATCGTCCTGCGCACCGCACTTCGGACACCGCATTTCTGTCGGCTACCCTCCTCAACAAGCTTCTGCTACCATGCAGGCCACAGCGGGTCAAGCGGGAATACGCACCCTCACAATTGGCGTTTCTTCGCGTCCATTCGCGGTTACGATGAACCCAATGACATGCGCAAACGGATGATGACTTACCCGCTCGTCATACTGGCGGTGTTCGTGCTGATGGCGCTCTGGCTGCGCTGGCGGGAGCCGAGCATGATTTACTACCCGACGCGCGAGATCGAACAGACACCCGACCGTCTCGGCTGGAAATTCGAGGATGTTTACCTGACCACAGCCGACGCGGTAAAAATCAACGGTTGGTTTGTACCCGCGCCGCAATCACCAATCACCACTTACCAATCACCACTCACCGTTCTTTTTCTGCATGGCAACGCGGGCAACATCTCGCATCGCCTCGAGAAGCTGGGCTTCCTCCGCGAATTGGGCGCCGACGTATTCATCATCGACTATCGTGGCTACGGCCACAGCGAGGGCGCGCCGAACGAACAAGGCACCTACCGTGACGCGCAAGCTGCATACGAATACCTCACCAAGACGCGCGGCATCGATCCGCGCCACATCATCGTTTACGGCGAATCACTCGGCTCAGCGGTTGCCGTCGATCTCGCCGCCAAACATCCCGTCGTCGGCGTCGTCATCGAAGAAGCGCTCACATCCGTTGCCGACGTCGGCCAGAAAATGTTTCCGTTCATGCCCGTACGTCTGCTGGCACGCAACAAATACGACACGCTCAGCAAGATTGGTCGGATCAACGCGCCTCTGCTGATCTTCCACAGCCGCGACGACGAATACTTTTCCTGGCGCCACGCCGAACGTCTTTTTGCTGCAGCCCGCGAACCGAAGCAACTTGTCGAACTCCGCGGCGGCCACAACGACGCCTTCCTCGCCAGCGCCGACACCTACCGCACCGGGCTGCAACAGTTCCTCGCCAGCCTGCCGCGAAACTGAAGCCAACACTTCCTCTCTGTTGTCATGCCGTGCTGTCATTCCGAGCTTGTCGAGGAATCTCTCCCATTTGGCATTCAGCGGGGCGTAACTTGACACTGCCCCCGCGAAACTGTCGGTTTCGGTGTAGCGGCGCTTCTGTGAAGCGCCGAGTCGTTGATTTCTCGGGAATTTCGGCCCCGACATTGGATGTCGGGGCTACACCGGCCCAGTCACGACATCGGGGGCAGCGCCGAGATGCGCCCCATTCAGCATTCAGCGTTCGGCTATCAGCTATCAACTGCGGAATCTCGCTGCCTTGGAAGCAGATTGCGAAGCCTTCTTTGTCGTTGACGAGCCAATTCCAGCCTCATTATTGTTCGGGCCGTGAAGCGCAACCTGACGGCGTTTGTGGGCGGAATCCTTGTAGGAGGAGCCGTTGTGACGGCCTATTTCGCGGCGTCAGGCAAACTGATGACTGCCACGCCGACGGAATTATCTTCTCCGGTCTCCGCAGTGCCACTCCACGGGGCGGCACACCCGATCCATAAGGCGCGCAGGCAGGACACAATTCAACGGGACAAGCAAACGGCCAGCAACCCCGTTCCCCCCGACTCCACCTCAGCACCAACACAATCGCAGCATGGTCAATCATCTGAGTATCTCACCGTGCAGTTTATTCCGCCGCAGTATTTGCCGCAAAAGTTGCAGGATGCGCTGCGGCAGTATCCGACGCTGGATGGCAAGGACAAACGAGAAGCCCTTGCCAATGATGTGCTGGGCATGACTGACGCGGGTGCATCGGGGCCGGAGGTCGCCCAGGTTCTGGAAACGATGTTCCGCCAGGAAGCCAATACCGAGATCAAACTCGACATCCTCGATGACCTGACCCTTCTTGACGAGCCTTACACAATCGTGCCCTTCATTGAAGGGATTGACCCCAGCCAGCCTCAAGAGGTGCGCACGAAGGCCATGCGGGCGCTGGGAAATCTCGGTGACCAACAGGCTGTTCCGTTCCTGCAGCAGTTTCTCGGGGATCAAAACTCCGAAATCCGCGAGGCCGCCCAGAGCGCGCTGGACGATCTGACCACGCAATAGCGCATAAGAAAAGAGCGGCGGTCACATCGCCGCCGCTCTTTCGCTCGAACCAGATAATTCCAGCTTATTGCCCGCAGCCCGTTGTTGGAGGCTTGAACGCGCCGCTGACGGTGATCGAGATCACGCCCGGGCTACCAAGCGAGGTAAATACGCCCGAGGCCTTCCCGACCAGGTTGGTACCTTTGGTGGTCACCATTTCCTTCAAATCAACAACGACGGTACCCGCCCCGCCAAACCCGACGAATTCAACCGGGATGCTGCAGACCTGCTCATTCACGTTGTTAGCTGTCGCGGATATGCACGTTGTTGCTGGCTGATTCAGAAGTAAGATGGCGATCGGGCACACCATGTTCCCACATTTGTCGGCGATGATCACCATGTTGGTGCCGTTACTCTCGCCGCTGGTATCATACAAGAGCTGCGCCCCTTTTCCTGCCGAGGGGCATTGACCTATGATATACTGGTTGGATAACTTGGCCGGATAGATCGTGTTGAACATGTTGGTATAGACTGTTCCGCTGACCGTAACCTTATACTGGCCCGCCGGACTATAAGTCGCCGCCAACGCAATCGCAGCACAGACCATTAATGCTATCTTCGCTACCTTCATCATTCTCCTCCTTCGTTTGTTTTGGGTTTTGTTTCAACCCGGTTATTCTGCCTTGCCCGTTCGCGCACCTCGGAACCGGTTAACACCCCTGAACGGACGCATATTGACAGATCCCCACTGCTACACCCTTTAGCTTGGCGAGCTATATTGCACCATCGCCATGTCCGTCAAGCGCGAAAAACTCAAGTTTCGGGAACGGATAGGGACAGCAAGGTCTCCCCGTGGTGAACTTGCAGGCGCTCTCGACAAATCTTTCCCGCCGTGAACAGTAGAACGGGCATCTTGCCCGTTTCTCCCCACCGCCATTCACAGTAGGATAGGCGTCCCGCCTGTCACAGTTGCCGTACAAGCCGTCGTATACGTTGAGGTCGTGAGAAGTTTGACGTATTGCGATCAATGGCGTAAGTAATCACGGGTATGACGTCGTTTGGGTACATCAGCCAGGGTTTCAGGGTGGTCACCAAGGGTTTCCTTCTCAGGATGTGTCCATTGCTCGGGGCGGCCTTGTTCCTTTCTTCTCAAGTTTTGGATGCCGGGAACGTACCGGCCACGCAATGGTTCCCGCTCCAGAAGGACAACGTGTGGGTCCTGCAACTCACGAACAGTGACACCCGGACCATCAGTTGCCTCCAGGCTTCGCGGTCGCGGTCGCTGGTACGAGGCCTGTTCCAGGAAGACGTTCAGTTGCGAGGCAATTCGTCCGGCACCTTGCTCGGCCTGGGATCCACGCGCCATTGGCAAACCCTGTTCCGGTTCAACCGTCGAAACGGGTTGAAGTGGGGATTCAACCTGACGGGCGAGAGTTGTTCCGCGGAACAAGCCAATTGGATCACGAACAAGGAAATCGTCGTAACACCCGCCGGCACATTCGCCGGATGCCGACATCTGGAACTGGCTGCGTTGACCGTGACGAATTCCGCCTGCGCAGCAGCCGATCCGTCGGAACTGTGGTTTGCGCCCAACGTCGGCCCCGTGGCTCTGAAATCCGCCAACGGAGATCTGTATCTTCTTTCATCGGCGAAGATTGGCAAACAGAGTCTGCCTCCCGCCACCAACGGCGTCGTCGCCACGCTGACTCCCGACCGGGATTCCTACGTCAACGTGGCGTCTGGAATCTTTTGTCCGCCGTGCGTGACGAGTTCACCTCCCTGTGAAATCGCCTGCCGCATCGGCGACGCGGTCACCGCGACGGCGCACTTCACCTTCGAGGTCATAAACCAATCACCCGATCCCGTTACATTCACCTTCCCGACCAGCCAGCAGTTCGACATCGATCTGATCGATCAATCCGGTGCCATTGTGAAAGCATGGTCCGACGGGCAGGCGTTTGCCGACATCGTGACGACGCTGACGATGCAGCCCGGTCAGACCAACACATTCTCGGGAGACATTTTGCTGGCGGACCGGCAGGGGCACCAACTGGGCGGCGTGTATGCTGCCTGGGCATTCCTGACTGATTCCAGCGGTCCAACCGTCCAGGCCACGACGTCGATCACCGTGATGCTGGTCGAGTCGTTAGACCTCTGAAGGATTTCGCGGTGACCTGTCGCTCCGCGCTCTCATTGACAGCTTCGCCAAAGCGTGGACCCGTCAGAGTGAAGCATCACCGAATTCGCAGCACGGGTTTGATGGTGACGCCGCGCTTGGCGTCGGCGATGGCCTGGTTGATTTTCCTGAAGTCGTAGAATTTCACCAATCGGTCGAACGGGAACCGCCCCTCCTCGTACAGCTTGATCAGTTTCGGGATAAATCGTTGCGGCACGGCATCGCCTTGAATGACACTGAGGACCCGGCGCCCTCCCGGTAGCTTGTCCGGGCCGGTCGCGCCGGTCAACAGCGCCACGCGGCCACGCGGGTTCAGCAGGTCTATGGCGAGCCTGGACAATTCCGCGTCACCGGTGCTTTCCACCACGTAATCAACGCCCCTGCCGGTGATGGCGGCGATGCTCGCGCCGAGGTCGGTGTCGCGATTGTCAAGACTGTGGGTGGCCCCAAGTTCGCGGGCGAGTGCGAGACGCCGGGGATTGATGTCCACCGCGATGATCGTTCCGGCACCGACGATCCGCGCGGCCATCACCGCCGCCAGACCGACCGCGCCGGTGCCGAAGAGGGCGATGCTCGATCCGGCCCTGACCGCCAGCGAGTTCATCACGGTACCAGCCCCGGTCTGCAGGCCGCAACCGAGCGGCGCCAGCAATTCCAGCGGCAGCGTCTTCGACACCTTCACCAGATTGCGCGCGGTCGCCAGAGTATGAGTCGCGAACGAGGACTGGCCGAAGAAGTGCCCGCGCACGCCGCTCCGTGCGAGCGCGTTGCTGCCGTCCAAGCGGGCGAAACCAAAGTTCGCTTCCCAGAAGTGTCGGCAATCAGCCGGCCGCCCGTTCCGGCACGGCTGACAATGGCCGCAGGATTGGTAGGAGAGCACGACATGGTCGCCCAGCTTCACGCCTTTGACGGTCTGACCGACCCGCTCCACGACGCCCGATCCTTCATGGCCCAGAACCACCGCGCCGGATGCGCCGCCCTCGCAAAAGTCAATGTCGGTGTGGCAAATACCGCTGGCCACGAGGCGGACCAGCACCTCATTGTCACGCGGACCTTCCATTTCCAGACGCTCGATCTTCAGCGGGCCGCCCGGCTCACGCAACACGGCGGCCCGGATCGAAAGCGCGGATTGGATTTGGCGATTCATATACTTGATCCGAACGGCTGCCCATCAGCCGCACATAATGGCACCCTACCACTTCGACACACTTAATTTGAGAGGTAGGGCGCGACTCCGTAAACGGCACGCGAGCAGGCCGCCGGGCGCGCCGAGTCGTCAGACCACGGGCAGCCCGGCGGTCTGCCCCTACCAACGACCCATCAAATGAAGCATGTCATTCCACTGCCTCAGTGCGGCTCTGGGCTACCCGTCAGCCTGTCGCGAACAAAAACGATGTGCCCGCGGAGTCCATAGAATTGGTCCGCGAACGAGGCTGGGACTTTCATTTTGTTGACAGCTTCCTCGATGTGATCAAGCTGGCTGAGCAATTCTTCCCGCTTCTCGGGTGTCGAAGGCTCGAAACTTTCCCGTTCGAGCACCAGCAGCGCACGGTATGACCGGTAGATCCGTAACCTGATTTGCCACCGATAGACCGTCGGGATGAAGCGCAGTCCCGGGATCAACACGAAAATCATCGGGACAAAGACCACCAGGATACGGTTCACCCGGCTGGCCAGCCAGAATGGAAGCGAGCGATAGAGAAAACTCTTGCCCGATGTGTAAAAGCGCCGCGCTTCGTTGCTGAGATGAAAGTCAACCTCCACCGGAGCCGGAAACTCGCCTCGGCGCTGTAACAGCGCGGCGCGGCCGTGCACTTCACGCGCGGCCTCAAGCAATAAATCAATCAGTGCTGGATGCAAATTTGCCCGTGCAATGAGTTCGACCGTCGGGCCGATCAGATAGACATCGTGCGCCGGAATATTCTCCCCAAGATCGATGGATCCCTCCGGAAGCTCCAGCTTGTTCAGGTAGTGGATGCGGCGCGTATAACCGTCGGCCTGCGTGAAATCGAAAAGCCGGATGTCCGGTGTCCGCAGTAGTTCGCGCATGTTCTGTGTGGAGGCGGAATCACCCGTCAAGAACACGGCGTCAACGGTACCCGCGAGCAGCGCCTTTGTGGCGTCTTCGGCGTCCAGATCCAACAGCACAGTCGCGCCTCCGGGTTTGATGCCGTTGGCTGCGAGCAGGGCGAAGGCGAGTGATCTCGTTCCACTGCCCACGGGACCGATCGCCAGCCGCTTGCCGTTCAATTGGGAAAGCAGATCCACAGGCGCGGCACTTCGATAGAAAACCAGCAGCGGTTCGTAGGCGACACTCCCGAGCGAGACCAGCTTGTCGGTATTGATCCCGTTGGTCACTCCACCCTGAACGAATCCAATGTCGACGCGAAACGAAGGGTCACCGAGCCGTTTGAGATTCTCCAGCGAGCCTTCCGACGAAAGGATGTTCAACTTCACGCCATTGCGAGCCAGGATCGTGCGATATTTCTCGGCAGCCCTGTGGAAGGCGCTGCCCTCGGGACCAGTGGTGATGGTAATGGTGCGGGGCGGAGCCGAGTGAAAGAACCAGAAAACAGCAAATATTGTAACTGAACTGATCAAGAGAATGGCACTGATCGCGGCGGCGCGACCAAGCCCAAAAGTTTCCGTGAACACTGCCAGAACCCGAGCAAGACCGGTTTTGCGCGTCATTGATGACTCATCCTTCCCATGTAACACAACATCCTATCATCACTCATCGCCAATGCTCAAGGTGTCGCTTGTCGCAGTTGCCGTGAAAAGTTGAACGGGCATCCTGCCCGTTTCTCCCCACCTTTCGTTCACCGTAGGACAGGCGTCGCCTACTCCGCCGAAGCAGCCGCCCGCTCCTGCGCCCGCCAGAGTGGGCTACGGCGCGCGCGGTCGGCTGCGAAGGCTGGATCGCCTGTCACCATTGCGCTCAAGAACACACGTGTGTTACAGAAGGCAACTAAGAGAACGAAGAAGGAGACCTTTGTTTCCTTCGTTACCTTATGTTCAATTCACCGTTGAGTCTTGGACCCTCATTCGTCCGCCGCCCTGCCCGCCGCTGTCGTCTTCGCTCTGAACGCCGAAGCCCCGACATCGTGTCGGGGCGACCGGTCTTGGTTGCATCACCCAGAGACGGCAGAGGCCGCAAGCACGATACCCCGTCCCAAAACGCGTTCTTGAAATCGGTGGGCCGGGCGCTCATACTC
>Ga0187878_1001402_pt1 | contig 23592 bp, 19 predicted proteins | sample June2016WEW_17_1_FD_132979 | JGI IMG/M metagenome (GOLD analysis project Ga0187878, IMG submission 132979) | Peatland microbial communities from SPRUCE experiment site at the Marcell Experimental Forest, Minnesota, USA - June2016WEW_17_150 | ecosystem: Environmental > Terrestrial > Soil >...
CGATGCGTCTCCTCGCCCGATCCGCCGGAGGACCACGATGACCCAGGATCCCCGCGACAAGCAGCTCCTCGAGGTCGCCCTCGCCGCCGGCAGTGCCGGTCGACACAAGGCCGACCTCGAGGAAGCCAAGCTCGACGCGAGGGAGCTCGAGAAGCCGACCGCCGAGGATCTCGAGGCGCTCTCGGCCGACATGATCGGGATCGACGACTCGGTCCGGATGTACCTCCGAGAGATCGGCAGAGTCGTCCTCCTGGCCGCGGCGGAGGAGGTCGTCCTGGCCAAGGCGATCGAACTCGGCGAGCAGCTGGTGGAGGCGCCCTGGAAGGGGATCGTCTCGCTCCACGAGTGGACGACCCACGACACCGAGCACAAGACTCGGACGGCCAAGACGCAGCACCGGCTGCCGTTCGGGCCCGAGGCGCACACGATAGTCCGCGCTGCCATCGCCGACGAGGCGTCCGCCCACCTGCTGGTGCCCACGCCGGACCTCCATTTCGTCAAGGCCGGCCGGGATGCCCAGTCCGGCGGGACCAAGGCGCTCCTCAAGGAGGCCCGGAACCTGGCCACGGCCTACAACGAGGCGCTCACGCCGGCCGCGTTCGTCACGCTGCTGGACTTCGCCTACCTCGCGGTCCACAACGGGGACCTGGATTCCCGCGACAACGTGGGCCTGCGCGCCTTCTACGACTGGTCCCGCGATGAGGTCGCATTCCCGGCCCTCGAGCGCTGGATCCTCTCCGGGCACGACGCGGATCTGCTCAAGCGGATGGGCTACGACCCGGAGGTGCCGCTCAACACGAAACTGACCCACCGCAAGGGCGTGCTGGTGCGCATGGGCCGTGACGCCCGTGAGCAACTGACCAGCGCGAACCTGCGGCTGGTGATCTCGATCGCGAAGAAGTACATCGGCCGCGGCATGTCGTTCCTGGACCTGATCCAGGAGGGCAACATCGGCCTGATCCGCGCGGTCGAGAAGTTCGACTACGAGCGGGGCTACAAGTTCTCCACATACGCGACGTGGTGGATCCGGCAGGCCATCACGCGAGCGATCGCCGACCAGGCCCGGACGATCCGGATCCCGGTCCACATGGTGGAGACGATCAATCGCCTGATCCGCGTTTCCCGGACCCTGCTGCAGGAGTTGGGGCGCGAACCGACGGTCGAGGAGATCGCCGAGGCGATGTCCAAGGGCCAGGAGCAGGTGATCACTCCCGAGAAGGTCCGCGAGATCATCAAGGTCTCGCAGGAGCCAGTGAGCCTCGAGACGCCGATCGGCGAGGAGGAGGATTCGCACCTCGGCGACTTCATCGAGGACCGCGGAGCTCTGGCACCCGCCGAGGCGGCTTCGCATCAGCTCCTCAAGGAGCAGGTGGCGGCCGTGCTCAACTCGTTGACCGGCCGTGAGCGCCGAGTGCTCCAGCTCCGCTTCGGGCTGGAGGACGGCCGCGCCCGGACGCTCGAAGAGGTTGGCAAGGAGTTCAACGTCACCCGCGAGCGGATCCGCCAGATCGAGGCGACGGCGCTGCGTAAGCTCCGCCACCCCTCCCGCTCCCGCAAGCTTCGGGACTACCTGGAGTAGGCCGGCAGCCGGGCCGCAGCGGCCATGCTGCCGCGGGCAGGCGCACCCGGGCCACAGAGAGGGAGCGCCGTCGACGCAGTCGCGACCGTGATCGCCTGCAAGGGAACCGGTCGCTTGAAAGGGCGGCCTCGCGAGGCGGGCGTCCGCGCGGATGCCGGCCGGGCGGGCTTGTCCTGCATCGTGGTGCGCTCCGCTCGCGGGCTACCCGACCTCGAACCAGACGTCGGGCGTCGCGTGGCCCCGGATCCTGCGCTGCGCGCGGTGCCCGAAGACGCGCACGAGGGCGTGTTCGAGGTCATCGACGTCGGCGATGCGGGAAGCGGCGTGCTCCACGCTGGCCCGCCGCCCCTCGCTGATCTCACCCCAGGTGAGCAGGTGGAGGCGCCGCCCTCCCGTCCACGCGATGACGGTCTCCACCCGCCCCGGCGCGTCGCCTGCCACCATCGCACCCCCGCAGTGCCCGCGCCCCAGGCGCCGGATCGATAAGAAGGCCGGCCGCAGCGCGACGGCCACCACGACGTGCACGGGAAGCAACAGCCCGCTGTCCAGCTCCGCCTCCCCTCGGAGGGGCTCCAGTATGCTCCCTGCACGGGCCCGGTCGAGCGCCGGTCGGCCCAACCACGGCGCGTCACCCGGGTTGCTCGACACCCACCCCGATCTCGGCCCGACCCGGCCCAGCGCGCAGGAACCCCGCCTCGCGACTACGGCGTCCCGGTGAGCAGGTACAGGGTGACGAGGATCGCCAGCACGACCACGACCAGGTCGGACTTGCCGCCCTTGATGTGGACCCACCCAATACGAGGCCAGAGAACGTCCTGCTCGTCTCGTCAGCGGCCGTGTGGGGTGCCATTATCCGGTCGTGAGGCCGCTACGAGTGGGTTCGCGACGATCGGCAGGTGACGCCGACCACGGTTGAGCAGTACACGAACTACGAGCGGCCGACCGCCGTCATCGCGGCGCCCTGATCGTTCCCACCGGGAGGCACCCACCGCGTGCTGCCATCGCTGCTGTACATCCTGACCCGGCGCATGCTCGAACTGGTGGTGCTGCGGTTCCGGTCGGGCCGATCCAAGGATCTCGAGATCGTCGTGCTGCGCCATGAGCTGGCGATCCTGCGTCGGCAGGTTGCGCGGCCCGAGCTCTCCGACGCCGACCGGGTCTTCCTGGCCGCGGCCTCTCGTGTTCTGCCGCGGCGGCGCTGGTCCGGCTTCTTCATCACGTCGGAGACCCTGCTGCGCTGGCACCGTCGGCTGGTGGCCCGGCGCTGGACGTACCCGCGGCGGGGTCGCGGTCGCCCGCCGATCGATCCCGACGTCGTCGCGTTGATCCTTCGGCTGGCAAGGGAGAACCCCCGCTGGGGGTACCTGCGGATCGGAGGCGAGCTCCAGGGTCTCGGCGTGCGCGTCGCGGCCACCACGATCCGCCGGGTACTCGTACGTGCTGGGCTCGATCCTGCGGGTCGGCGGTTCGGGTGCTCCTGGCGCGCCTTCCTGCATGCTCAGGCGGCCCACATGCTGGCAACGGACTTCCTCACCGTCGACACCGCCTTCCTGCGCCGGCTGTACGTCTTGGTCTTCATCGAGCTCGACACTCGCCGGGTGCACCCCGCCGGGGTTACTGCCCACCCTACTGCGGCGTGGGTAACCCAGCAGGCGCGCAACCTCGCGATCACGACGGGCGACATGCTGTCGGTTCGGAAGTTCCTTCTCCACGACCGGGACGCGCTCTTCGCGGGGTCGTTCGACACGGTGTTCCGCTTCGAAGGCCTGCGGGTGATCCGCACGCCGGTGCGGGCGCCTCGGGCCAACTCGGTCTGCCAACGCCCGATCGGCTCTCTGCGCCGGGAGTGCCTGGACTGGATCCTCATCGTGCACCGCCGCCAGCTGGAATGGGTGCTGCGCGAGTATGTCCGCCACTACAACGCGCACCGACCACACCGCAGTCTCGGGCTCCGGGCCCCGGAGGCTGCGCCGACCCCTCTCCCCGCTGCGCGGGCGTCGCCCCGCGACGTCCGGCGACGCGACTGGCTCGGCGGGCTGCTCCACGAGTACGAGCTCGCTGCGTGATGGCCGAATAGTGGCACCCTACACGCCTCCACGATGCTCACGAAGTCATGGGGCCCCAGCACGGCCCACTGACTGAGGACTGTGACACCGAGGTGGCGGATCTCGTCGTCGACCTACTTGATCCGCTCCGGCCGCGTGGTGATCGTCTTGGGCGCGCCAATACTTCCTTGGTGGGCGTGACTCTCTACCGAACCCGGGCAGGCGGCAAAAGGCGCTCGGCCCATTCGAGGGCGCTGCGTGGGGAGGCCGTTGCGGCGGTACCGTGAAGCTGGACTATGCGACGGGGAGAATGAGGCTGTGGCGGATGCGGCATGGAGCTGCGGACAGTCCGAATCGAAGAAGCCCGAGGCCCTGACTTCATCCCCGGGCATTCCCACTTCATCAAGACCGTGGAAGACCTGCATGAGGCTCTCGTCCAGGCCGGAGCACACCTTCCTCTTGTGAATCCTCGGACTCTTGCCTGATCCCGCGCTCGGGCAATGACGAGGAGTTCGTCCCCCGATCCCCGCGACCGCGCTCCAATGGGTGGAGTCTCAAGCTCCGGCGCCCACTGGTCGGGTGGTCGCAGGCCCACGCAAATCTTGACATCGCTCATAATGTTATGAGGGCTTCCGTAGGAAGCTTCGGAAAATGGCGGGCCCAACGGGCTCCGCCGGGAGGATCCAATGCATGCGACGGAAACAGTGCGCCGCCGGTGGCAGTGGCGGCTCTTGACAACCGTGCTAGTCGGTGCCGTCATCGCGGGATGCACTTCACAGAGCAGTACCCCTACCGCTCCTGCAGCCACTGAGACGGCCGCACCCACGGCCGCGCCAACCGCTGCCGCGAGCCCCAGTCAGAGCGGGGTCGCCGAGGCCAAGGCGATCGTTACCGCGCTCGAGGCGTCCGCTCAGTTCACATTCGACGGACCCGCGATCACGAACATCGCGAGCCTCAAGGGCAAGCGCATCTACGCCATCGGCAACGGACTCGCGTACTTCTTCGTGAAGAACTGGCTCTCCGGGGTCACCGAAGCAGCCAAGCTGCTCGGGATGGAGGTCACGGCGGTCGACGCATCCACGAACGATCCCGCCGGCCTGATCGAGCAGGGCGTTTCCCAGGGCTACGACGTCATCTTGCTCCAGAGCGTCGACTCCGCAAGCGTGGCCGCCCCCCTGGCTGACGCGAAGGCGGCCAAGATCCCCGTCATCGAGCTCACGACGAGCGATCCGCAGCTGCCGTCCGCGGCGGCGACCAGCCGGGGCGTCTTCGGGTACGTCACCTTCTGCTACACATGCGCAGGCAAGCAGATGGCCGCCTTCGTCGTCGCTAACGGCGGCGACAAGGCGTCGGCCGCGATATACAACGTGCCGGGCCTGGTCGTCAGCGAGGCGATGGTCAAGGCCTTCAAGGACGAGCTGGCGCGCCTGTGCCCCGCCTGCACCGTCTCCGTCATCGATGCGCCGTTCGCCCAGTGGACCAACCTCCAGTCGCTCACGGGCACGGCGATCGAGTCGAATAAGGGCTCCTCTCCGCTCTACCTCGTCCCGGTCTTCGACTCGATGGTGTCGTCCGGAGTCGCGGCGGCGGTGGCCGAGAAGGGTGCGAGCCTGGCCAAGATCGTGACCTACAACGGGACGGATGCCGGACTGTCCGCGGTCGCGGATGGTTCGGTCGCCGCGGACCTCGGCGGGCCCCAGGTCTGGCTCGGGTGGGCGACGGTCGACCAGATCGCTCGCGCGCTCACGGGCGCCCAGCCGGTTGAGGACGAGAAGCTCCCCGCCCGGATCTTCTGGTCGGGCAACATCAAGAGCATCGACCTGACCAAGAGCGAGGCTACCTGGTACGGCGGTGCGGACTTCCGCGCTGGATATAAGACAATCTGGGGCATCCAGTAGCCTCCGGAGGCCCCGCACCTGACCATCATGGCCGACAACCCTGTCGTTGAGGCTCACGGCTTCAGCAAGACGTTCGCCGGACGACGGGTGCTCGAAGACGTGGATCTCGCCGTGGCTCACGGCGAGATCCACGCCCTTGTCGGCCAGAATGGCTCGGGCAAGTCCACCTTTATCAAGATCCTGGCCGGGTATCACGCGCCCGATCCGGGAGCCACCCTCGCCGTGCGTGGTCGCCCGGTGGCTCTGCCGGTCTCCTCGGACACCGCGAGCCACCTGGGGCTGAGCTTCGTCCACCAGGACCTCGGACTCTTCGAGGACGGGACCGTCCTGGAGAACCTCCTCGTCGGCCAGTACCGGACGAGGCTGGGGTGGCGGATCCCCTGGCGCGAAGAGCGATCGCGCGTCCGCGATCTCCTCGCCAACTACGGGCTGAACGTGGATCCGGACGCACCCCTCGCGTCGCTCTCGGATGTCCAGCGGGCCATCCTGGCGATCGCAAGGGCGCTCATGCATCTGCCTTCCTCGGAGAGGGCCCTGCTCGTCCTCGACGAACCCACCGCCCGGCTGCCGCATGACTCCGCCGCGGAGTTCTTCCAGCGCATCCGGGCGATCGCCGACCAGGGTCACGGGATCCTGTTCGTCAGCCACCGCCTCGACGAGGTGGCTGCAATCGCGGATCGGGTCACGGTCCTCCGGGACGGCCGGGTGGTCGCGCGACACCAGGCGCCCGACATCAGCGTCCCGACGCTGGTGAACGAGATGCTCGGGTTCGCTCTCGATCAGCTCTACCCCGAGCAGACGACGGGGTACGGAGAGGTCGTGGCGAGGGTCGACGGACTCTCGGGCCGCGTCGTCCGACGGTTCGACGCCGTCATCCACCGCGGCGAGATCCTCGGTCTGACCGGATTGATCGGGATGGGCCACGACACCGTGCCGTACCTGCTGTTCGGCGCCCAGCCCTCCCGTTCGGGAACGCTGGAGATCAGAGGGTCCAGGCGCAACCTCGAGTCGATGACCCCGCGCGCCGCAATGGACGCTGGAATGGGGTTCCTGCCGGGCAACCGTTCCCGGGACGGCGCGGTCGGCGAAGCGACCGCCCGGGAGAACCTGACCCTGGCCACACTCGGGCAGTACGCCGGCGGCGGGCTGATCGATCGCCGGCAGGAGCGGGAGGACGCCAGGGCGCAGATGCTCCGGTTCGAGGTGACTCCGGCCGATCCGGAGGCGGCGATGGCGACGTTCAGCGGTGGCAATCAGCAGAAGACACTGCTGGCCAAATGGCTCGCGGGCCGCCCCCACCTGCTGATCCTCGACGAGCCGTGGCACGGCGTCGACGTCGGCGCCAAGCGCCAGATCATGCAGCTGGTCACGGATACCGCAGCTGCGGGGACGGCCGTCATCATATCCTCGGTCGAAGCCGGCGATCTGGCCGAGGTCTGCCACCGGGTCCTCATCATGCGGCGAGGGGAGGTTGCCAACGAGCTCGCGGGAGCAGATCTGACAGCGGCCAGGATCAGCGAGCAGGCCCAGCTTGACGCGGCACGTGAAGTGAGTCGACAGAGGTGAACGGCCAGATGACGAGCGATCCCTCGGCGCACGAAGGACTCGGGGATGCCAAGGCCGGCCAGGCGGCACCCAGGGCCGGCCGCGGCACGAATGCCGGCTCCCTGGGCTTGCTTGCGAGCCGCTTCGCCCTGCCGGTTGCCTGGCTGCTGCTTATCGTCGCCTTCAGCCTGCTCCAACCGACGCTCTTCCCGACGGCTCGGAATTTCCAGTCGATGTTCAGCGAGCGCTCGATCCTGCTAATCCTGACGCTGGGCATGCTGTTCGGGCTCGCCGCGGGCGAGTACGATCTCTCGATCGCCTCCACGATGGGCCTCTCGTTCGTGATGGTCGGCTGGCTCAACGTCGTCAACCACTGGCCGATCGGCCCCGTGGTTGTCATCGCGATCGCCGCCGCCCTCCTCGTCGGTATCGTGAACGCCGCCGTGATAGTGGTGCTCGACGTACCGTCCCTCGTCGCCACGCTCGGCATGGGCTCGCTGCTCGCAGGACTCGCCCTGGGCATAAACAACCTGATCGTCTCGCCTGTCGATCCCGCCCTCGTCGACTTCGCGCGCATGAAGATCGCCGGGCTCCAGATGGTCTTCTTCGTGGCGCTGGCTATGACCGCGCTCACCTGGTACGTGTTCAGCAACACGCCGCTCGGCCGCTACATTTACTTCGTCGGCGCCGGTAGGAACGTCGCTCGTCTGACCGGCATCCGCGTCGACCTGATCCGAGCGGGCGTTCTCATCACCGGATCGCTCATCGCGGGCATCGACGGAGTCCTCCTTGCCGGACGGAACGGCTCGGTTGACCCGAACATCGCCCCCGCAATGCTTCTGCCCGCGTTCGCGGGCGCATTCCTCGGCTCGACGGCCATCAACCCCGGTCGGTTCAATCCCTGGGGAACCTTCATCGCGGTCTACTTCCTCGTCACCGGGATCAACGGGCTCGAGCTCATGAGGATCACGGGCTGGGTCGAACAGGTGTTCTTCGGCGCCGCCCTCGTCATCGGCGTCGTCTTCTCGCGCCTCGCGCGCCGAGCTCTAGAGAGCCGCAGCTGATGATCGAGGGGCCGCGCCTCCTGATAGGCCTCATGTGCGGAACCTCGGGAGACGGGATCGCCAGCGCGCTGATCAGGACGGAGGGCTACGGCCGTCAACGCCGCCTCGAGGTGCTCGACTACGCGGTGACCCCTTACGAGGCTGACCTCAAGGCTCGCTTGTTCGCCCTGTTCCTGCCGGCTCTCTTCGACGCTCGCTCCCTCGGCGCCGTCCACCGCGACGTGGGAACCGCCCTGGCCGATGCCGCCGAGGCGCTTCTCCACGCCGCAGGCGTCGAGGCCAGTTCGCTCACCGCGGTCTCGGTCCAGGCTCCGACGCTGCTGCACGAGCCACCCGCGCCTGGCCGGATGGGCACGCACATCGAGGTCGGCGACGTGACGGCGATCGCCGCCCGCCTCCACGCCACGGTCGTGTGCGACCTCCGCCCTTCGGACATGGCGGTGGGCGGTCACGGTGCGCCGCTCAGCTCGTTCGCCGACTACGCACTCTTCGCGGACGACGAGCTGAGCCGAGCGGTCCAGAACATCGGCGGGATCGCCAACGTGACATATCTGCCGAGACGGGGGACGCTCGACGACGTCCTCGCGTTCGACACCGGCCCCGGCAACATGATCATCGACGAGACCGTCCGGCGGCTGAGCGGCGGTCTCGACGAGTTCGACGCGGACGGGGAGCGCGCCGCCCTGGGGGCAACCCGGCCGGACCTCCTCGATTGGATGCTGACGCACCCGTACGTCGAGCTCCCCTTGCCCAAGACTTCCGGGCGGGAGGACTTCGGGACCGGCTACGTGAGCGAGGTCTTCGCCTGGGCGTCCCGACACGACGTCGAGTCCGACGATCTGGTCGCGAGCGTGACGGCTTTCACGGCCGAGTGCATCGCCAGACACTACCGGCGGGAGCTGTTCACGCGGGCCGGGGTGGACGAGATGATCCTCTACGGCGGGGGGGCGCACAACCGGACGCTCGTGCGGATGATCCGGGAGCGGCTGCCGGACGTAGCCATCCGGTGGCAGAGCGACTTCGGAATACCCGGGGATGCTCGTGAGTGCGTGACCTGGGCACTACTGGCTGACGAGACGCTGGCGGGCAACGCGGCCAACGTGCCCGCGGCGAGCGGCGCTTCCCGCCGCGTCCTGCTCGGCCGCATCCTGCGGCTCGATCCGGCCTCTCGATGAGCCTCGTCGTCGTGGGCGCGCACGCGCTCGATCCCGAGCTGATGGCGGGTCCGCTCGCAGCGGTTGCGAGCGGCGCCGGGTGGCCCGTTGCCCTGGTCCACCTCACGCTCGGCGAGCGTGGGCATCCCGAGAAGCCGCCCGAGGTCTTCGGGCCTCAGCTGCGCGAGGAGTCCCTCCGGGCAGCCCGGGCCCTCGGCGTCGAGGCGGTCTGGTCGGGGGCTCCGGCGCCGCTCCGCGGCGCCGACGTCTTCGACTGGCTCGTCGCCGAGCTCGATCAGCGCAGGCCGACCGTCGTCGTCACGCACTGGAGCGGGTCCTGGCACGCGAGCCATCGCGAGGCAAACGATGTCGTTCGGCGCGCCATGGCGGCGCTCGCGAGTCGACCCACTCTGGCATTCGGCGAGAACTGCGAGGACCTCGTCGGGTTCGTCCCGACGCATCTCATCCCGGTCGCCTCTGTCCGCGAACGGTGGCTCGAGGCGGCGAGCGAGTACGAGCTCTTCCGGCGCTCGGTCCCGGGATCGGGAGTGGACGCCGCGATACCGTACTGGGCGTACTACACCGCGGCGCTTCGGGTGCATGGTCTCCACTTCGACGCCGGCCAGGCCCAGGTGTTCATGAGCGAGGGGTCGCTTCCACAGGAGCTCGGGTTCCGACCGATCCCGGGCGCCTGAGCCGGGGCCCGTCGTCAGGCCTACCGGGCCTTGGGGCGGAGCACCATGGAGCCGATCGCGTCGACCTCGGCCTCCCAGCCTGGGGGGATGAGCGTCGTGGCGTCGAGCTGCTCGACGACGCTCGGTCCCTCGAGGACGGTTCCCCGGCCGAGCCCGTCCCGGACGTAGACGGGGGTTTCCAGCCACTCTCTGTGAAAGACGCGCCGGACCTCGACAGGCTCCGGCCTCGGGGCGGCCGAGACGTGCGGCAGGGCCGGGTGGTCGATCCGCCCGATCCCCGCGACCCGCAGGTTCACCATCTCGATCGGCGTCTCGGGTCCGGGCGCGTGGCCGAACTCACGCCGGTGACGGTCGGCCAGGAGCTCCGGAAGGCGGGCGTGGACCGACGCGTCGTAAGGCCTCGGGATCGCGATGTTCAGTTCGTGCGTCTGGCCGAGATAGCGCAGGTCCGCCGAATACATGACCAGGGTTCGCTCGCCCCGGAACCCCTCTCGCTCGAGGATCTGGAGGGCCGAGCGCTCCAGGTCGAGATAGGAGGCGGCGACATCTTCCGCGGGAGTAGAGCGGTCGACCCTGAGGAAGGTCGTGGCGATGTCGTGACGCACGTCGGTCAGGAGAAGGCCGAGGGCGGACGTCACCCCGGGGTTGGGCGGCACGAGAACCGTGGAGACGCCCAACTCCTCGGCCACTGCAGCGGCCAGGAGCGGCCCGCCGCCACCGTACGCAAGGAGCGCGAAGTCGCGAGGATCGAGCCCCCGCTCGACGGTCCGCTGGCGGATCGCGAACACGATGTGGGCGACGGCCAGCTCCAAGATTCCGCTCGCCATGCTGGTCCGGTCCAGCCCGAGACGGGCGCCGAGCTCCTCGACCGCCGCCGCCGCGAGAGCCGGTTCGAGCCGGACCGTGCCGCCCGCGAGCTCGTGAGGATTCTGCCGACCGAGGACAACAGTCGCGTCGGTGACCGTCGGCTCCTTGCCGCCTCGCCCCAGGCAGGCGGGGCCGGGATCTGCGCCCGCGCTGTGCGGTCCGAGCTCGAGCATCCCGCCTCGATCGATCCAGGCGATGGTCCCGCCGCCCGCGCCGATCGAGCCAATGTCGATAACCGGATAGGCGATCGTGGTCCCGAACTCGAGCTCCAGCTCGCTCCTGAGGCTCGGCAGGCCGCCGGCCACGATCGAGATGTCCGTGGACGTCCCGCCGATGTCCATGCCGATGAGGTTCGGGTACCGGATGGTGCCGTCTCCGGCGGAGGCGGCAGCGATCGCGATCTGAGCGACGACGCCAGCGGCCGGACCCGACCCGATCGAGTAGCCGGGCCGACGTAGGGCGGCGGTGGTGGTCGAGAGACCGCCGTTGGATGCCATGGAGAGCAGGTCGTTGCCGTATCCCCGTTCGTGGAGCGTCGTCTCGAGCCGCGCCAGATAGCCGGCCAGGGTCGGGCCGATGTAGGCCGAGACGACCGTCGTCGAGGTACGCTCGAACTCCCGCCACTCGGGCAGGATCTCCGACGAGATGTAGACGGGCAGCTCCGGGAAATGCTCGAGTATCGCATCGCGCGCGAGACGCTCTGTCTCGCCGTTCGCGTACGAGTTGATGAAGACGATGGCCAGCGACTGGACGCCCTCAGCGACGAGATCGGCCGCGGCCCTGACCACCTCCTCCAGATCCGGCGGCGTGAGGACGACGCCGCTGGCCGCGGTGCGCTCCGTCACCTCTCTTCGCCAGTTCCGCGGCACCAGCTCGACCGGCGGCTCCCACTGGAAGTTGTACAGCTCGCCCCGGGTCGTCCGGCGGATCTGGAGCACATCGCGGAAGCCGCGCGTGGTGATGAGTCCGGTCGGCACACCGCGCCGCTGGATCGCGGCGTTGGTCGTGATGGTCGTGCCGTGCCCGAAGAGATCGACCTCAGCCAGCGGGATGGCCATTGCTTCCACGCCGGTGAGGACGGCCCGGGACGGATCGGCCGGGGTGGAGAGGTACTTTGCGACCCGCATCCCCTCGGGTCCGAGCGTCACGAAGTCGGTGAACGTTCCGCCCGTGTCGACGCCAACGCGGATCATCGCCCTGCCCTCCGGGCCGCCCGCTCGGACCGCGTAGCCGCATCGTCGACGGTTCCATCGGTCGCCATGACGACCCCGTATGCCTGGCGCGCGTGCGCCGGGGTGACCAGCCCGAGCGCGACGTCCTGCTCGACGAGCTCGGTCCGTCGGTCGAGCGGGTCGCCGTAGCCCCCGCCTCCACCGGCCAGGATGGTCACGCGATCGCCAGCCCGCAGCTCGCGCCCGACCGCCTTGAGCGTGAGGTTCTCCTGGTTGGGCTGACCCTCGTTAAGCAGCAGCCCATGGGCCGCGCCGGCCCCGCCGCCGAGGACTCCCGCCGACGGGTAGTACTCCCGGTCGCCGAGACAGGAGAGGCGCGCCTCGCCCTCGAGCAGGCGGAACGTCTTGCGCGACCCGACCCCGCCGCGGAAGCGGCCAGGGCCACCCGAGTCCGGCCAGAGCGCCCATTCCTCGAAGAGCATCGGGTAGCGGCGCTCCATCACCTCGGCCGGGGTTATCCGCGCGCCGCCCCCGTAGAGGGAGACGAGTCCCGGCGGTCCGTCCTTCGTCGCCCGGGCGCCGAAGCCTCCCTCGCTGAACAGGTACGCGACGAACGGCCGGTTGTCGCTCGTGCCGCCGATGGTGAGGTTGATCAGGTTGTAGGGGGTGCCGACGACCTTCTCGGGGGGCAGGGCCGACTCGAAAGCGTTGAGCGACGCACCGATCACCTTCTCGTAGACGGTGGCGGCCATGCTCGAGATCGCTCTTGGCGGGCGCGCGTTCACGACGGTGCCGAGAGGCGCGATAACGTCGATCGGCGCGAAGCAGCCGTGGTTCATCGGGATGTCGGGGAAGAGCGACTTCACCGTCACGAAGACCGCGGAGGCCGTCGCGCTGTAGGTCGAGTTCGAGGCCGAGAGAGACTCGCCGTCCGACTCCGAGAAATCGAACGTCATGTGGTCGCCTTCGACCGTGAGCGTGAGGGCGACGCGCTTGGGGAAGGGACGGGCGAGGGACTCCATGTCCACGAAGTCCTGCCCGTGATAGACCCCGTCCGGGATCCCGCGGATCTCCTCGCGCAGCAGCTGATCCGACTTGTGGATCACCTCGTCCATGACAGCCCGGACGTCGGCCCACCCGTAGCGCTTCGCGAGCTCCTGAAGCCGCATCTCGCCCACGCTCGTGGCGCCGATCTGGGCGTAGGCGTCCGCGACGCGCTCGTGCGGGATCCGCATGTTGCCTTCGATGATCCGGAAGACCGCCTTGTTCGGCCGGCCGGCCTGGACGATCTTCATCGGCGACATCCGGAGGCCTTCCTGGAAGTGTTCGCGAGCGTCAGCGACGAAGCTTCCGGGCTCCTGGCCGCCGACGTCGGGCCAGTGCCCGCAGACAGCGACGAAGGCCTCGAGACCGTCGGGTCCGAACACCGGCCGCACGACGCCGACGTCGTTGAAGTGGGTGCCGCCGATGAACGGGTCGTTCATGATGAAGACGTCGCCGGGCTCGATGTCGCCGGCGTAGTCCTGCAGGATGGCGCGGTGCGAGAACTCGAGCATCCCGACGAAGACCGCGAGATCCCAGTCACCCTGCGCCACGAGGCGGCCGTGGCGATCCATGATCGCGCCGCCGATGTCCCGGCCCTCGGTGATCACCGGGCTGAACGCCGACCTGAACAGCGCCAGGTTCATCTCGTTGACGATGCTGCCGAAAGCGTTCCTAACCACAGCGACGGTGACGGGATGCACGGCCAGCTCCAGCAGGGGCATGCGCTAATCGATTATGCCATTATAATCATAGAGTGAATGCGCGGTCTCACACCCTAGGCGCCAACAGCATCCGGCCCGTGTCTCGCGTCGACCCCCTGCCGCTCTATCGGCAGGTCGAGGCAGATCTCCGCGCCCGCATCCTCTCAGGCGAGCTCGGGCCGTCCTTGCAACTACCGAGCGAGGGCGAGCTCTCCACCCTTTACAGGGCCAGTAAGATCACCGTCCGCCTGGCGCTCGCCCATCTCGCGAGCGAGGGCCTGGTGTCCCGCCAGCCCGGGAAGGGGACGTTCGTTCGAGCCGCGACGCTGACCGCCGGATCGCGGACCGTCTCTTCGTTTACCGAGGAGATGGCATCGCTGCACCTCACGGCCGGCGCCCGGGTCCTGCGTCAGGAGCTGATCCGTGCCGACGAGCGGACCGCGGAGCGACTGGGAGTGGCTCCGGGCACCGACGTGCTCGCGCTCGACCGGCTGCGGCTGGGCAACGGGACGCCGCTGGGCGTCCAGCGCGCGCGCATCCTCGCCGCCCTGGTCCCCGGGCTCGAGAACGTGGACCTGACCGACGCGACTCTGTACGGGGTTCTACGCGAGCGGTATGGCCTCGTGCCGAGCGAAGCCGAGGAGGTATTTCGCGTCGGCTCGATCGCCGCTGCCGATGCTCGCCTCCTCGAGGTGGCGCCGAGAACCTGCAGCTTCCTGGTCGAGCGCGTGACGCTGGTCGACGGTCGGCCCTTCGAGTTAGTCCGTTCGGTGATGCGCGGCGACCGCTACCAGGTCCGACTCGGTCTGAAGAGCAACCCCTAGTTTCGGGAGGACTACCGTGCAGACTGACTACCTCGGCCGTCTCGTCGAGCTGCTCCAGGGACTCGCGTCCTCCCAGGAGCAGGCGTTCTCGGTGGGGGCAAAGCGCGCGGCGGATGCCGTTGAAGCCGGTGGCCTAATCCATCTCTTCGGAAGCGGCCACTCGGTCATTCCGGTGATGGAGTCGTTTCCGCGCTACGGGGCGTTCGCCGGCCTCAATCCGCTGACCGACTCGCGCCTGATGTGGTCGAACGTCCTCGGCTCGAGCGGCGTTCGCGAGCTCCTCTGGCTCGAGCGTACCGAGGGCTACATCAAGATCTACCTCGATAACCAGCCGATCTCGGCCGGCGACGTCCTGATCGTGTTATCGCACGGCGGGCGGAACGCGGCGCCGATCGAAGCGGCGATGTACGGGCGAGAGCGGGGCGCCTTCGTCATCGGGGTGACCTCCGTCGCGAACGCCGCGCGCCCACGCGAGCACTCGAGCGGCAAGCACCTCTCGGAAGTCGTCGACCTCGCGATCGACACAGGCGTACCTGTCGAGGATGCGCTGATCCATCTCGACGGCTTCGACCGGCCGGTTGGCGGAGCGTCGACCCTCGTCGCTGGCGCGGCGGTGCACCACCTGATGGTCGCGACCGCGGCGGAGCTCCATGCCCGCGGCGCCCTGCCCCCCGTGTTCGTCTCGCCCACAGTGCCGGGAGCGACCGTGAACTCGAATGACGAGGTGTTCGAGAGCTACCGGCGCCGGATGATCGCAGCACAGGCGCGTCGGTTCCCGCCGACAAACGAGCCGCACGCGAGGAAGAGTTCGGTCGGCTCGCAACCGAGCAGGTGAACCCTCGCACGGGCGACCTCGATCTCCTCGCCACGGCGGAGGTGCTCGAGCGGATCAACGACGAGGACGCCGGCATCGCCGGTGCGGTCCGCGCTGCGATCCCGTCGATGGCCCGGGCGGTCGAGCTCGCCGCCGAACGATGGCGCCGCGGCGGCCGGGTCGTGCTCTTCGGCGCTGGAACGTCCGGCCGCCTCGCGGCGCTCGATGCAGCGGAGCTTGGGCCCACGTTCGCCGTCCCGGCCGATCGCCACCAGGCCCGCCTAGCCGGCGGGCCGCAGGCCCTGGTCACGGCCGTCGAGGGGTCCGAGGACGACCTGGCAGCGGGGGCCGCCGCGGCGAACGATCTTCGCGACGCCGACGTGGCCTTCGGCGTCGCGGCGAGCGGGCGAACAGCCTTCGTCCTCGCCGCGCTCGAGCGGGCCCGCGATCGGGGCGCGGCAACGATCGCTCTAGCCTGCGTGCCCGATCCCGCGGTTGCGCGCGTTGCCGACATCGTGGTCGTGGTTGACACCGGTCCCGAAGCGATCACGGGATGGACGCGCATGAAGGCGGGGAGCGCCGAGAAGCTCGTCCTCACCGCCTTCAGCACGACGTTGATGGTGAAGCTCGGCAAGGTCTACGGCAACCTGATGGTGGACGTGCAGGTAACAAACGAGAAGCTGCACCAGCGGGCCGTTCGCCTCGTCGAGGAGGCGACGGGCGTGGGCCACCAGGCGGCTCGCCGAGCGCTCGAGGACGCGGCCGGTGACGTCAAGAGCGCGATCGCGGCCATTCAGCTCGGCCTCTCACCGGAGGAGGCGAGGGAACGCCTCGAGCGGACCGAGGGCGACCTCCGCCGTGCCCTCGAAGAGACATGAGAACGCCGTGCGCGCGCGTTGCTGGCCTCCGGTCGGCCAGTCGATCCGAGGTGTCGCCTGACTGTGGCTGAAGTTCGCCCGAGTCCGGGCCCCGGCGAACGCACACGCCTGCGCGCTCTCGAGGCTGCCCTCCTGGCCGCCGTCCACGGCGAGGTGCGCTTCGATGCCGGCACCCGTGCGGTCTACGCCACCGACTCGTCTAACTACCGCCAGGTCCCGATCGGGATCGCGCTCCCGCTCGACCACGACGATGTCGTCGCCGCCCTGCGCGTGTGCGCCGAGCACGATGTGCCGGTGCTCGCCCGTGGGGCCGGCACGAGCCTCGCGGGGCAGGCCTGCAACGCCGCGGTCGTGCTGGACACGAGTCGCCACATGACCCGGATCCTGGAGATCGACCCGGCGACGCGCACCGCGCGGGTGGAGCCCGGCGTCGTCCTCGACGACCTGCGCCGCGCGGCGGAGGCGTACGGCCTGACGTTCGGGCCCGACCCCGCGACGCATGCCTGGTGCACGCTCGGGGGGATGATCGGCAACAACGCCTGCGGCAGCCACGCGCTCTTCGCCGGCAAGACGGTCGACAACGTCGAGGGCCTGACCGCGGTGCTCTACGGCGGCGAGGTACTAGAGCTCGGCGCCTACGACGAGGCCGCGTACCGCTCGGCGCTCGCAGCCGGCGGTCGGCTGGCCGAGGTTCTCGGCGGGCTACGGGCGATCGGCGAGCGGTATGCGGATCGCGTCCGGGCCACGTATCCTGCGATCCCGAGACGGGTCAGCGGCTACAACCTCGATGAGCTGCTGCCCGAGCGCGGCTTCCACGTCGCCCGCGCGCTCGTCGGCTCGGAGTCCACGTGCGCGGTGGTCACGGAAGCCACGCTCCGACTGACGGTCAGCCCGCGCCACCGCCGGCTCCTCGTGCTGGGCTACCCCGACGTCTTCGCCGCGGCCGATGCCGTGCCCTCGCTGCTGCGCCACCCGCTGCTCGCGCTCGAGGGCTTCGACGGCACGCTTACCGACCAGATGCGGGCGCGGCCCTTGAACGTCGAACACCTGCCGCTCCTGCCGGAGGGGCGCGGCTGGCTGCTCGCTGAGGTCGGCTCGAACGACCCGGCGGAGGCCGATCGGCTCGCCGACGCATTCCTGGCCGAACTGCCGGCCGGTGTGGCCTGGCGTCGCTACGACGACGCGGATCGTCAGGCGCGCGTCTGGCTTGTCCGCGAGTCCGGTCTGGGCGCGACCGCGATCACCGGCGCGGGGCGGCGCAACCACGAGGGCTGGGAGGACGCGGCGGTGCCGCCCGAGCGACTCGGCGAGTACCTGCGCGCGATCAGCAAGCTCTGGGGCCAGTTCGGCTATCACGGCGCCTGGTACGGACACTTCGGGCAGGGCTGCGTCCACACCCGCAACGACTTCGACTTCACGAGCGCGGCAGGCGTCGGCGCCTTCCGCGCCTACGTGGAGCGGGCGGCCGACCTCGTCATCTCACTCGGCGGCTCGTTGTCGGGCGAGCACGGCGACGGGCAGGCCCGAGGCGAGCTTCTCGGGCGGATGTACGGCCCGGAACTGCTCGACGCGTTCCGCGCCTTCAAGGCTGTTTTCGACCCGCGCGGTCGGATGAACCCGGGCAAGCTCATCGACGCCCGGCCCCTCGACGTCGACCTTCGCTTCGGCCCGGGGTACCGGGCTTCCTCGCTCGGAGCGTCCCGGATGCGACTGAGCTCTGCGGGCCTCTCTCTACAGGCCGCCGCGGAGCGCTGCGTCGGCGTCGGGCGCTGCCGTCGTGACGATGCAGGCACGATGTGCCCCTCCTACCGTGCGACGCGCGACGAGCGTCACTCGACGCGCGGCCGGGCGAAGCTCCTCGTCGAGCTCTTCCAGGGCGAGGTCACCCAGGCGCGCTGGCGCAACGAGGAAGTGCGCGCCGCCCTCGATCTCTGCCTCTCCTGCAAGGGCTGCGTCGTTGACTGCCCGACGCAGGTCGACATGGCCGCCTACAAGTCGGAGTTTCTCTCCCACTACTATGCCGGTCACTTGCGGCCCCGCTCGATGTACACGTTCGGACTGCTGCCCTGGGCGGCCCGGCTCACCTCGCGGGCCACATGGCTACCTAATGTGCTGCTCGGTGCGCCGGGCCTGGGGCGCCTCGTGCGGACCGCCCTCGGGGTGACGACCGCGCGTCCCGCTCCTCGCCTGGCATCTCGGCCGTTCCGCCGCAGTCCGACCGCCGTAGCCCACCGCGACGATCTGGAGGCAAGCGTCGTCGTCTGGGCGGACACGTTTACCGACGCTTTCCGCCCCGCCCTGGCGGACGACCTAGTGGCTGTTCTTGAGGCGGCCGGTGAGCGTGTGGCGGTGCCGTCGCGCTGGGGATGCTGCGGCCGTCCCCTCTACGACGCCGGCATGCTCGGGCTCGCCCGGCGCACACTGGCGGGGCTGCTCGACGTCCTCGAGCCGTGGACGTCCCGCGGCGTGCCAATCGTCGTGCCCGAGCCGAGCTGCCTTTCAACCTTCCGAGACGAACTGCCCGCGCTCCTGTGGCGCGATCCCCGAGCAGGCCGGCTCGCGTCGCTCGCCCGCAGCCCGGCCGAGCACCTGCTCGCCTCGCCGGGGTTCGCGGCGCTCCTCTCCGAGCGGGCAATCCGGTCGGAGAGGGATCGACGAGCCCAACGCGTCGTCGTGCATCCGCACTGCCAGGGGCGGGCCGCGGGGCTGACGGCCGCTGACCGGGCGCTCCTCGGCCGCCTCGGCTTCGAGATCGAAGTCCTCGACGCCGGCTGCTGCGGGCTGGCGGGCTCGTTCGGGTATTCGCACGAGCACGAGGCGCTCTCCCGCCGCATCGGCGAGGAGCACTGGCTGCCGCGGGTGCGACGAGCGGTTGGGGCTGGCGATGAGCTCGTCATCGACGGCTTCAGCTGCGCGACGCAGCTGAAGCATCTCTCCGACCTGCGGTCGACGACTCTCGTCTCGCTCGTGCGTCGCGCGCTGCAGGTCGACGACGTTCGGGCCGGTTAGTTCACGTCCGCGAGGAACCAGTCGAGCGGTCCAGCGATGCGCCGCCGCCCGACTGTCCGCGGCCAAGGACCAGTGAACTCCGTGGCAACGGGACGGCTACGCAATCAACACTAAGCCATCGTGTCGGCGTTCCGGCGCGTTTGCCGGGGCTCGTGCCGCCGCGCGGTGGAATGCTGTGCTAGGTCTAGCGGCTGTTGGGTTTGTCGATGCCCACGCCGCGAATCTGGACGAGGCCTACGCGCTCGCCATCGTCAGCACCGCCGCCCCGCGGATCGTGCCGTCAGCCAATGCCTGGAGGGCCTCGTTGCCGGCCTCGAGCGGGAAGACATCGACCGCGGTTCGGATCGGGATGGCGGCGGCAAGATCCATGAACTCGGCGGCGTCGCGGCGGGTGACGTTGGCAACACTGCGCAGCTGGCGCTCCCACCACAGCAGGTCGTACGAGAACTCGGGCATGCGGTCCAGGTGGATCGCATTGACGGCGACGATGCCTCCTCGGTCCACCGCGCGCAGGGCGGCCACGACCACATCGCCTGCCGGAGTCGTGGTGATGGCCGCGTCGAGGGGATGCGGCGGAGGATCGTCGTACCCGCCGACAGAGGCGGCGCCCAACTCCAGGGCGCGCTGCCGCTCCGTCTCCGACCTGGCCCGGACGTGGACCTCGCAGCCCCAGTGGCGCGCCACCTGGATGCACAGCAGCGCGGACGCGCCGAATCCGTAGAGGCCCAGCCGGCCGCCCGACTGGATACCAGAGACACGCAGAGCGCGATAGCCGATCACACCGCCACAGAGCAGGGGGGCGGCGTCCAGGTCGGCGAACCCGTCGGGGAGCCTGACGGCGACGTCGGCCCGAGCGACCATTGCCTCGGCGAAGCCTCCGTCGCGGTCCCAGCCGGTGAAGGCAGCCGACTCGCACAGGTTCTCGCGTCCGCTTCGACAGAAGCGACATGTCCCGTCCGTGCCGAAGAGCCAGTACGCACCGGCCCGATCGCCGATCGACCAGCCAGTCACTCCCTCGCCGACGGCGGCCACCCGACCCACCGCCTGGTGGCCCGGCACGATCGGCAAGCGCCGGGGCGTCAGATCGCCCGTAGCGAGCTGGAGATCGGTCCGACACACCGCGCAGGCTTTGAGCCGCAGTAACAGCTCGCCGGGGCCTGGCGCAGGTTCATCGCGCTGAACCAGCCGAAGGGGACCTTCGGCCACCGGGCCCGGTCGCTTGAGTTGGAGCAATCGCACGGTGTCAGGCTAGCGTGCGCCCGGCCATTTGCGGGTGGCCAGCGTGTTGTTGTCCCTATTCAGCCATGGTGTCGAGTGCTCTCGGGCTACGTGCGGCCACCGTCGGGCGTCGATGAGGGGCGCAGCGGAGGGGCGGGCGCGATCGTCGACCTGCGATCCCGGAGACAGCTCATCGCTTACCCTCGCACGGGCTTACGATGTGGCTCCGACCCGCGGTCGCCGGGTCAATCGTCGAGCGGTGCCCCGGGACGGAGGAAGAGTGTCCCGATGAAGGCATTTGTGGTAGCAACCGAGGACCGGCCGGGCGAGCTCGCACGGATCGGTGAGGCGATGGGCACGGCCGGCGTCAACATCACCGCGCTCGCGGGCTTGACGGGCGATAGGGCCGGCCTGATTGGCTTTCTGGTCAGCGACGAGGCAGGCGCTCGCGGCGCGCTCCGCGCGGCAGGGATCGAGGCGAAGGAAGTCGAGGTCATCAGGATCGCCCTGGCCGACGAGCCCGGGGCGCTGGCGAAGGCCGCCCGTAAGCTCGCCACCGCCGGGGTCAACATCGAGCTGATCCTCTCGACGGGAGTCTCCCATGGGAAGGGTACCGGGGTGCTGGCCGTGAGCGACCCCCGGAGGGCGCGGACGCTACTCGGGGATCTCGTGGTCGACGCTTAGCGAGGTCCTCCCCGTCTCCCTCGGTGCGCCAGGCCGTCGCGTACTGCGCTGGTCGCACCACTGTGGGGTGCAGCCGGGTCGATCCGGCCAGGAGGTGATCGTGAACGAGCCACGGGCCCGTGAACTCGTTGCCCGGGAGCGGGCGCGCGTTGAATCCCTGCTCGCCGAGTTGGGCGGCGAGATCGGTGCCGAAGGGTACCTCGGGCGCCGGCAACCTGGAGATCGCGCCGACGCCGGCAGCGCTCGCGAAACGGAGTCCGTCAGCGTGGCCCTCACGGCCGACCTCCGCGAGCAGCTCGCCGCCGTCTGGCGCGCCGAGGAGCGCATCGCACGGGGCACCTACGGCAGATCGGTCGAGAGCGGGATGCCGATCCCGGACGATCGACTCGAGGCGGAACCCCTTGCCGAGCGGACCGTCGCGGAGCAGCGACTCTACGAACGGCGCGGGTCCAGGTAGTCCGGTGGGCTGCTCCTCCGACGGCGTCTTAGCGCGTCTGTCATCTTGCTCGGCACAACTATCAGCATGTGGGAACGGCGGGTTCACGGCCCCCGTGGTCAAGCGAGTGGATCTCCGGGCCTGCAGGGCCGATCTCTGGGACCCCGCAACACAGAGCCCATGTTTCGAGGGCGGGCCGTCAGCGCTCGGTGGATCTGGGCTTAGGCCCCCGGGGTCGGCTAGGTCGTGGCTGCCAGCCGGACCGCCCGGCCCCCTACCGCTGTAGCATGGACCTCGTTTCCGCGTCGATGAGGTTTGGCCATGTCGAAGCCGCTGAACCCATGCATCCGGGTTGCGAACTCGGACGCCGTCTCGGACCTCCAGGACTGGCTAGCTTCGAACGACGCCGAGGCTGAGAGGCCCGAGGGCGCCAAGGCTGGGCGGCTGATAGCGCTCGCATGTGAGATCAAGCCCGCTCAGGCACTGTTCCTTCATAGAGTCGGGCGGACATGCTCTGGGGCCATACGACCGCTGGGCGTTTCGGGGAACATAGGACTACCGTTCGCGGAGTTCGCGGGGTCCACCGTTCACGCCGTGGTGGACGGACTCATTCATTCCCTCGAACGGTAGGCGTCCCGCCCTAACACGAGGTCGGGCCTTTCGGTTTCATGCCAGCCTCCCTCGCCCGTCTACCCGCACACGATGGATTCATCGTGACAGCCCGTTCTGCACCGGGCCGGGGCCGCGCAGCGGAGACCATCAGGGGCTGCGACGGTCAGCTCGCCACGAGCCCGGCCCTGGCGAGAGCGCTCGCCGCTCGCTCACCGAGGGACTCCGGGGTCTGCTGGGCATAGCGGCGGGTTGGCACCGTGGAGGAGTGGCCCAGATAGCGGGATACCTCCTCTAGTGGCATGCCGTTGTTGACCAGCAGGGTCGCCGTGGCATGGCGGATGCGGTGTGAGCCAAAGCAATGCAGGCTCCCACCACCGGCGTGGTAGCGACGGGTCAGCATGAGTGAGAGGGCATTCATCGACAGTGGCCGCGGCTCACCGCCGGCATGAGAGAGGAAGAGCCAGCCCGGATCGTCGCCCGCAGTAGGGGAGACCGGTAGGAAGGCGGCTCGCCCTCGTTCGAGGTACGCGGATAGCGCGGCCCCGGTCCCAGGCTGCAGGGCGAGTTCGAGCGTCTTGCCGCCCTTGGCCCGTCGGAACCGTATGACCGCCCGCTCGAAGTCGATGTCCCCCAGGCGCAGTAGTCGGACGCTCGAATTGCGGGCCGCGGTCGTGACGAGGATCGAGACGATGGCCTGATCGCGCAGGTCAAGGGGCCCTTCACCTGCGCAGCCGCGCTCGAGGGCATGCAGATCGTCGAGGGTGGCGCTCTTGGTCGGCGTTTCTTCCGATGGGAGGAGGGGATTGAGCGCCGCTCGACGCCGAGAACGCCGGAATGGATTGACCGAGAGAATGCCCTCGTCGACGAGCCATATGGCGAGCGAGCGTAACGGTCGGACATAGGCGTTGACACTGTTGGACGACAGAGTCTGGACAGGGCCCGCCGCCAACGAGCGTCCGAGCGCATCGGGTGCTCCGCGCCAGACACCGGTGACCTTGGGTCGGGAGCGAAGGTCGGTCACGTAGTCGACGAGTGTCATGAAGTCGAGCGACGCGGTCGTAACCGGCAGCCCGTTGTGCTCGAGCCAGGCGACCAGCCTCGCGAAGTCATCGGCGTGCTTACGCCGGGTCACCTTTGCCCACGTCGAGCCGAAGGTCGCGCTGTATTCGGCGATGAGGGGCCGCAGGGGGAGGGCGGGGAGGCTATTGGCGCCGGGCCGGTGCCGGGGAAACACCGCCGCGGGCTCGGGCTCGACAGCGTCGTCCACTCGCGCTAGCATGACGCTATATTACGTCAGTCTCACGCTTCCAGCAACCATGACTCGACCGCAGGAGATCACTCCCATGCCTCCGA
>Ga0187878_1001411_pt1 | contig 23501 bp, 24 predicted proteins | sample June2016WEW_17_1_FD_132979 | JGI IMG/M metagenome (GOLD analysis project Ga0187878, IMG submission 132979) | Peatland microbial communities from SPRUCE experiment site at the Marcell Experimental Forest, Minnesota, USA - June2016WEW_17_150 | ecosystem: Environmental > Terrestrial > Soil >...
GCGTTAATCCCCAGACGTAGGAAGCGAAAGCCAGCGTCCATGGCAATAGCTCCAGATCCACCAATGCCAAAGAAAACAATCCGATCGCCTTTTTCTAAGGCCAATACCGCTGCCTCAAAAGACTTTATATCTAGGTTGTTTCGTGTGTCCAATATTGCATTGGATACTCGTGTGAACGAGTTATGTACACGTTTAGATATCGAGTCAACCGGTTCCCTCGTACCCGTTGATCTCGCCATCATATTGGCTTTCGCCAACTCCATTTTGAATGTCTTGAAATTATCGAATCCAAGGCTAAGACAAAGGTTGGTGATCGTGCCAATGCTAACTCGATTGGCATTTGCCAACTCCATGATCCCCATTCTTTCAACATCTTCGGGATTAGCAACAATAAACTCAGCCACCTTCCGCTGAGCTGATCCCATATTATCGAAATCTTTTTGATCGATCGATAAGATCATATTATTATTATTTCAAATTTATTTTATAATTTTTTCATTATCTTACACCTCACTAAAGAATATGTCAAGTATTTAATACTTAAATTTAGATACGTGTTTTAATTCTGGCGCGCTTTTCCGCTATTCATGTTCTGAAACCACTCGGACATCTTCAACATAATAAATCTAATGTTATACAGGGGCATCATTGTTCTGCTGCGCTATTTGAAGCAAGCTAACTTGCATACCGAAGAAACTCATCACCGAGCTGATCCGGTAGATAATTTAGGATAATAGAATATGGTTATTTGAATAATTATCAACACCAGTATTTCTTGTTTGCAAATCGGCAAGGTTGAATATTTACTAATTATCCTGACTCAAGGAAAGTATGGAATGAATTCCCAGAAAAAATTATGGGCAGGACGATATAGACAAAGGAGAAATGGATATGAACGACGAAGATGAACCGTCAGAATATGATTTTGACGAAGAAGATAGTGATGATGACGAAGAAGCCGAAGAGGATAATGGTTTCGGGGAATCTTATGTAACTGAATCTAAGATAGGCTATTGTCGTATTTGTGGTGCGGAGGTAATAGTAGATGAATTACCTGATTCTATTTCTAGAGATGCATTTCAATATTTTGGATTATGTTTAAACTGTCAATGGGGAATCTTTATGGATAATGGCGGGCATTTCTAAACGGGGAATCATCAATAAAAAAAAGAGTTTATGTTCCAGTTAGAAGCAACTAAAGTTGTAGCATCGATAGATGATCAATCTAAATAGACGAAAAGGAAATGAATGGTCGTGAGGTCGCATTATCCAATATCGGAAGCGAAGTAATGCAAATGGCTGGGCTGTCCCAAAAGGAGGGGCAGCCTTTTTAGTTACAGCAAATGGATGAAAAATGTTGTTTTGAGTATCTCTGGGTGATGCTATATTCTTGAATTTCCCGGTAAATTCTTTTGAGGCGATTTGAGATAATTATGATTAAAATAGACTGGATTTGATTTGCCGACAGAATTGAGATTTATAGATTAATCATTCCTAATACAGTAACGATATGGTCCAACATTTCGGTCCAAATATCTTCCAGATTAGTTATCGAGCCACCTTCCCTATCTTTCCCTACATCGGAAAGCCGAGCAATCAATGAACTTCTTAATCTTTTCTGGTTGATTAGTCTAATGTGTAATGGTCCTCCTCCGTTGCCAATAGCTAACCTGGTCGCCATATTATCCCAAGTTATGTTCTCCTCTGGCCATTTCTTAGCCTTATTAAACAATTCCCCCTTTATTCCATCTAGTAGTGTCCTCATTTCCATTGCAACAGCTGTTGGTTCACCTGTTTTACTTTCATATGCTATAAAAGCTGCATAAGCTCTATCAAAACGTTCTAATAAATTAGGGGCATTAAATTTATTTAATAATGCTCGTACTTGATTCGGTCGTTGTTGTTTTTCTTGTAGTTGTTGATATTCTTTACCAAAAGTTTGTGAATAGTTGATAGCATGGGGAGTGTTTAGGTCGCCGACTCTTCTTACATACTCATATACTCCCGTTGATCCAGAAGTAGCAACTGAGGTAGTTGAATCTAGTGACACACGACTTGGAACTTGTATGGGGGGAAAAACATTTCTTAAGTATTTATTTTCTTGTTCTAGTAAATTAGGATTACTCGGATATGGGATCTCGGTCGCTTCTTCTGGACTGTCTTTCAAAGCCCGTATCTGCCAGTCTGTAATTTCAATATTTTGAATAACAAAAGGAACAATATTTCGAGCCTTGCGAAAACTTTCTAACCACTTTTCGTAATCGGTTTTTCTCTCTTCCAGTTTATTAATATCCTCTGACAAATCATCTGGTTTTTGATCGGACATATTCTTCCTTTATAGTAAGATTGCTTACCCTTCTCTGCCTATACTCTATATCTCCTTCACCACCAATACTTCTTCCCCAAGCATATCCGTCATCTTGACTGCCACCGTTGAACCCCTTGTTGCTTCCACTTGATAGTTCCCTATCACCAGATCGTTCTTGTTCTCAGGGACATCCGCTAGGGTTATATTGAACACTTTGCCATCATAGGATGAATCAATCATGACACTATCTACCATGGAGCGCCAATCTTCAATTTGTGGTTGAAAGAGTTGAATATCTTTATTCTGTTGGTGTAATCTTTCAAGGATGGTTGGAGAGATAAAATCATCTATCGTGATTTCCACACTTTTATTATTGCGCTTGAAACAGATCTTAGCCTTTGCAGGCTCGTGTGTAAAGAAGCCACCGTATTTTGGATCGGAGCGCAATTCTATAACTTCAATTTTGTTGGGAACATTGCTTTGTTTGCGCAGCTTGTTCCATTCTTCAAGCCAGGTTTCTATTGCAATCTCTTTCCCCAGCCCAACTACAGCAATGTCGCGTTCTTCCTCAGGGCGATTTTTTAGTTCATTCTTGACTTCTTCCAAATCCAACGCTGTGATGGGATGGTTGAACGGTACGATCTTGACCAGTTTCCTTCCAAGGGTGCCATCAAATAATGAATCGGTCTTGGTGCGGGTCATTCCGAGGTACTCCACTGCCAGGTTGAAAGCTTCATTGTGCTGGATCTGTAGGTTGTAATCATTCACGCGGTAAACGGAAAAGCCAAATTGTGCCGGCGCAGGTTTAGATTCCTCTTCTTTCTTTAGGAGAGAGGGTTGGGGCGTAGGATTTGCCTGGTCTTGTAGTGTCCCTTGCAGTCTCTTAATCGTGGTTTGTATAGCACCTTTGTTGATATCCGCCCCAATCCAGCGCCGTCCAAGTTGTTGAGCTACAACTGCTGTTGTACCGGAACCAAGAAAACAATCAAGGACAATGTCGCTTGGATCACTGGCAGCTGAAATTAAACGCGATAGAAGATTTATTGTTTTTTGTGTCGGAAATAAATCTTGTCCTTGTCGATTATCTGATGTTTCTTGGTAAGACAACATATCTGTCCAAACATCAGTTACAAGAGTTCCCACATCTGGATTATCAACATATGTTCGTGTGTGTGCTTTTGATGCAGCTTCTTCTGGTGTTGCTTTTCGACTCATTCTTCGGCGTTCATAATACCATTGGCCATTTTCATCCTTTTTCATTGTTTTTCTAACATATTCACCATATGGGACTCTGATATTTGGATCTTGGACCCGAATGTGAAAATCAGTTCCCTTAGAATACCAGAGGATAGTTTCATGTGCTTTTGAAAACCTCCTATCCTGAGATCCTCCCATAATTTGATGCTGCCAAATGATTTCATTAATAAAATTTTCTGAACTAAAAGTTTCATCCATCAGACATCGAAGGTGATGTACACGGCGATAATCGCAGTGAACAAATATACTTCCATTTTCTGTTAATAATTCCTTTAAAAGAAGTAAGCGCTCATACATAAATTGAAGGTAATTATCAAATGTCCAAATATCCGTGTATTGAATTTGTTCACCAAGCGTGTAACCTTCCGAATCCAATCTGGTTGTTGAACCCCTCAATGCAATTTTTTTCACATAATCCGCCGCGCTATCAAAGGGCGGGTCAATATAGATCAGTTTCACTTTGCTACGGAAACCGTTGGCAAGCAACCATGCCAGCATATCCTTGTTGTCGCTATGAAAGAGTAACCCCTCTTGCGGCAGGTCCTTCGGCCAATCCTCCCATCGTTTTATTGGAGTGGATGTTTCCATATATGCATGGAAGGTTTCAACAAGTTGCGCGGGATAAACAGTTGCTTGGCGCAAGGGCTTCTTACCCACCCAGGTCAGCATTGGGCGACCTTTGGCGGGCTTGATCTTTACGTGAGTTTCTTTCTCTTTACTTCCCTTCTGGGAAGATGTTTCAACTTCTGTATTCCCGGTCGTTTTTTGAATTGATTTTTGCATGAATAATTCTCCGCTCTTTATCGTCACTTTCGTTATAGATCTTCTCCGTTATATAACGATTTTACTTTGGTATGACAGAATGCCCTTATTACCTTTTTAGGATTCGATTTAGCTCTAAGTTTTCCAAATGGGTGAATCCTTCCAATTATTAGGAAATCCCATCCACTGGATCGGGATATCAGGGAATTCCGCCAGAAGATTTTCTAGGCGGGTTTGCCAGGAACCTTCCGGGTCAATAAACTCTAGAAGATATCGAAGAAGGGATAGAACTGCGAAGATGTGCTTGTTATCGAATTTCGCTGGCGTGTACCATTCGGGGTGATGGCGTTGATCGGGTAATAGCGGGCTGATTGGCAGGAGCCTGTTCCACAGACGTGAATGATGTGCGCAAGCATTACGAATGAAATTCAACGAGTGCAACCACGACTTAAGCACAGGTGGATAAAGATTGAAAGCCATCGCTATAGCCTTTTGTTCGTCTAGATTGATATTGCGATAGAAGGTGAACAATTGACCGAATGTCATTACTTCCACCGCCATCCAAAGAGGAAGATGTCGTTCGCTTACATATTTCCGCCTGAAACGATTTACGAACTCTTCCTTGCTACTTAGAACTGCACTATCAATCTCGGACAATAGCCGATTGAATTCGGTCGCAAGGAATTTCGGACTAAAGTTTTTGGAGTCTGAATAACCGAAAGGACCGTGCAACCTTGTAAAGAGTTCTACCATTCTTGTACGTAATATCGCAACTTCGACCCTTTCGAGTGCATCCATGATAAGCAAGCGCAGATGGCGGTCGAAAGTGTATCTCCGCCAGATTACTTCGAATGATGTACCCGGTGCAAAATGCTCTTCACCGCTTGTTGGATCGATTTCCTTGAAGGTGTACCAATAGGCGCTCAAGCGATAGTAATTGACTTTGCTTAAATGATCAGCCAACTCAGCTTTCTCACGCACGAGCAGTCCCCTGTCGATTAATAATTGTGCCTGCTGTTCGAAAGATAGAGCGGGTTTTATATACTTCATTGGTATTGTTGCCTTCATTTCCACACCTATAGAAAAACCCGCCACATTTGAGCATGCCCTGAAGGGTAGAGGCTTGGCGGGTGTACTACATCTAGTATAGCGGATTCCCAGAAAAAGTCAAGAAGCTTTATCATACTGATCCATGATCGGATAGACCTGTTTCAATAAATATACGGGTCTTTTCCAGGTCTGCATATTCTGCCTGATCTTGGCTACAGAAAATCATCTGATATTTTAACCGGTCAGGATTTAAATCCGTCCAGGCTTGGGTTGCTATCATTTTGGCACCCCGCTCGCCATCAACCGGATTTCCCCGCTCACGATCACTTTTGATTTCCACGATAAGGCATTTACCATCCTTTCTTAGTATCACGAAATCAGGGGTGTAATTGTGCATTCGTCCATCCATCCCGCGATATTCGATGAAGAAATCGGTCTTCTTTGTATCAGTCAGTGCACCGGTGAAATAAATATCATCTACATCGCCAGGCTTTTGCTTCAACATCTCCAACAGTGTTTCAAAGAAATTCTTTTCAGGGTTTGAATCGAAATTATAAGGTGTGTAATGAAAGCCAAATTTCCCAGCGCGTTTCTGCCACTCTTTATAATGAATTAGTAAATGCTCTCGTTCGATCGGGTAGGAGATTTCTGCCGTATATGTCTCATTACCTTTATTATCTGTTGTTCTATCAAAACCTTCTTTCTTCACCAAGGCAAGCGCCACTTCTACCTTCTCTTCAACAGTTTCATATTGGGACGTCTGCAATTCAATTTGTTTGGCCAATGCAAAATAATGAGAAGCAGGTAGGACAATATTATCTGGGTAAATCCTTCTCAACTCACTTAATACCTCAAAAACATCCAAGCGATAGACGCGCGCCAGGTCTTGAGCGGTTATATAAAAATCATAAGTATCCACACCAGATAGTTCGGCAACTTCTCTTACAGCCAATAATTTACCAGCTTCGCTGGGCGAATACGCTACCACCTTACCCTTATCTGCACTGATGGTGGGATGGATTAATTGAATGGTTTTATTATCTTTCTCCATCCGTCTCACACTACGAATCACTTTTTGAATGACCAGCGGGGGCATATCCACCTTGCGTAATGTGATAATGGCTTGCTTGCTATGCGATTCACCACCGAGTAATCCTGCAAATGTTTCTCCATAGGTTTCCTGCAATTGGCGGTCTAGGATATTCTTGTTTTCAAGGGAAAGATAAATGCGTGCTTTGGAGATATTCCCGGCCACCTGGCGCAAACACCGAGATGCCGCCTGCAAGACAAAGTTATTGCTGCTCTTAAGCTGACGTGCTAGTGCGCAAGCAAACAATGCCGGAACGTTCCAGCCTTCCACGCCGCGATCTACCAATAGGGCTATTCGATGTGGGGAGTCCTTTGATTTGAAGCGGTCAAAATCTATCTTACTTTCCCTTTTGGTATGATGTTCAAGGATCAAGGTGGGCGAAAGCCCAATCTTTGTCAATGTCATTTCTATAATCGGGCGCAATTCGGCTACATCGTCAGTTTGGGGGAAGAAAATTGCCAATTTGGCAGGCGTGCCATCTGGAAGAGTCACTTCGCCATAGGTCTTGAAAAAATCCTCCACCAGAAACGAGAGATACTCTTTCTCTTTACCTTGAAAATCTATTCCATATATACTTCCAGCCACTTCCTTCAAAATGCCATCGTGGATGCCTTCGGAAAGTCCATACCAAATAACCACATCTCGTAGGGGCTGGCGTTGAAAGAAAGGTGTTCCAGTAGTATTCACCACACAGACCAGCTGCGTTTCATGGGCTTGGCGTGCACCTGATTCCGCATATGGGTTGTGAAGATAATCAACAGTTTTGCGGACCTTCTTCAAATCCTCATCCATTTTCTGACCGTAGGTATGGTGCGCCTCATCCGAGAAGATTGCCAACTTGGGCAGACTTGCAATGGCTTGCAGGCGTAAGTTCGCAATTTCGGTTCTTGCTTCATCCGCTTTCCTGAGGTCAAAAAGCTGCGGCATATCACTCTTCCGGATGGTCTCCTTCTGTATCCGGATTTTCTCTGTATTCGTGACGATAACATTCCAGGAACTGCCATGTGTGACAGGAATATCAGGGTCGCCATCACGGGTAAAGGTCAATTTGAGTGTTGCTGCAAAAGATTTATACATGCGCGGAGGTAATACTGCTTCATACCGCATTTCAGCAAGCTCGCGCAAACTCTCAATAATGGTTTTCCCTGGGGCAAAGACCAGTGCATTTTCCACAAAGCCGTTATCTGGATATTCCTGCGCCATTGCAAATTCAGTAGCAAAGATTGCACCAATCAAGATGGTCTTCCCAGCACCCATCGCCAGCGCAAGGATGTAGCTAGGATAATTCAACATCAATGTCTCGCGTACAGCTTCAAGGTGAAATTCTTTTACGAAGTCAGTATTATTCTTGGTGAAATCCAACAATGCATCTATGTCATAGTCTGCACGACTAAATGCTTCATCCGATATACCGAAAGCATCAAGCAGGTCTTTCTTCTTGGGGAATAGCTTTTGATACAAATCAAAGATGTGCGGCGTTTTTTCCACTAGCCGCAAATACCAGTACGTTTCCAATGCACACAATTGAGGCTCGCGTAAACGAAAGGTCGGCACGTCAGGTTGGCGTGCCCATTCTAATATTTCGCCAATGGCAGGGTAATCCTCGTGTTTATATCCTGCTTCCCGCCATGCCACAACACGCATTGCTAGCACTTCGTAAAGTTGCATTATTGATTATTCCTAATGAGACAAGCATACAAAATACCCCCCGTACACGTAACTACCAAGAACGGGGATCGAAAAAGGTGATATGTTATTGTACAACGAAAACAGTGTTGCATCATATGTTTGAGGATTATGGAATGTAATACGGTCATTTTTTTTATTTTTTCTAATCCTTGGACATTTTGAGAATGGATTGATCAGGCAACTTATTATGTCCGAATTATGAAAATTGATCCAATTGAGAGGGTGAGTGTGATAACTGGCAATACCCCCGCATACATCCTGTCTGGCTATTTCATGGATATTTAGATGATTTATTAAGATTTGCTTCGCTAAGTTGGATTAAAATTATGTATATATGAACCAATGCGGAGTTTATGTGATTCGTTGTGAGCCAACTGGCAATAAGTATGTAGGGGCATCTGTAAATATTGTCAAACGGATTAGAGAACACTTTTATAGACTTGAAAGAGGTGTCCATCGTAATCGTCGTTTACAAAACGCATACAATAAATACGGCAGGGATAGTTTTACAAGTGATGTTTTGCTTTATTGCGATCCTGTCAATCTCGAAGTGTATGGGAAGAGGTTAATTGAGAAGTTTCAGCCAGACTTAAATATTGTTCATACCGAACATACCAAGGGGGCAATGATTAGGGCAAGGAATAGGAATTTTAGAGCTATTGAGAAAAGCCTTGATAAGCAATTACGGTTTATGAAACAGTTAGAAAAGATGCAAAAAAGGACGCATAGATTGTGATTTATGCCTATTTAATTGCCGAAAGTTGCCTTTTTGAACTACCTATAGACTAATAAGAGTCGATTAGTTATATATCTCCAGAAATCCCTGTGGGGGTGCGTCATGGTGTGATATAGGGGGGTGATAAAAGTAAAAATGAACCATGGGGGGTATATCTTGGGGGCAAACAATTGAATAGCTGGTTCGGAAGCAATACCTGGGATGACCTTGCATCTTCCGCACCGCAACATGATCCATAACTTCAACGTGTAGAAGCTAGGAGCATGATCTTATCAGCCCGCCTCAAAATGAGGCGGGATTTTTCGTTTTAAGGAGGAACTATGAACCAAATTCCAATCAAGACTACCTGTAATGCATGCGGAGGGGAGGGTGTTCTCGCTACTGGCAAGATCTTCACCCTTGCAGGCAGAGATCATCCCCTGCTCTCCAAGTGCGTCGCATGCGATGGCAAGGGCACACTTCTGACCTGGGTGGATGTATACCAGCTGGCTGAGATGCTGCATGCCATCGCAATCGAAGAACAATCCCAATGATACCCATAACGAAACCAGAGAGCCAGCGCCATGGAAATGGGCTGGCTTTTTGCTTTTAAAAAGGAGCATTACTATGCAACCCGAAATAAAAATAGAAGGTTCCTTCCTAGAGGCTCCTGCCTCCTGGAATACACGTTACATCACACCTGCTGGCTTTACCTGCCAGATCACTTTGCGTGGTGAAAATGGCAAAGATTTGCTTGAGAAAGCGGGTTTGGCACTTGCCTATCTCGCTGAACATCAGTACCTGCCCGATAACAGTTATCACAAGAATGGGAATAGTGAAAGCAAGTTATGCCCCATCCACCAGTGCGAGATGAAGAAACATGAAAAGGATGGCAAGTCTTGGTTTTCCCATAAAACTGATGAGGGATGGTGCTATGGCAAAGAACGAAAGAATGGAGGCAGCCATGAGTAGCAACTGGTATACAGACCGCATATTGGAGAATGTCCATTCCTATTCGCCATGTATGCATAGGAACGTTGTTGTTGATACGAGTGGGGAACGACGCTTTGTGGAAGGTGAAGTCACGGATGATATTCTTGTCCGTGCTCTTTGCCTTGACTGCGGAGAGTATCTGACCGAATCGGAGGTTCATGGAGCATGGGAGGGGGAACCTTGCGAAATTGAGACAAGTATTCAACTGGAGGATGACTATGAGTACGGAATATGATTCCCTCGAACTGGAAACTCAACTCCCCCTGCTTGATCTAACATGGGGAGCTTCTGTTTCTCCCAGGAAGCGCAATCGTAAGGTTGAGAAAACCCTTGCGCAGCTGCGGCAACTGCATGACGAGCTCAATGCCGAGCTGTATGCCCATCCAATCGAGAGGCCGGTAGTTGATAGTCCCAAAGATGCGGCCAATCTTGTTATGCCTTTCATTGGCAATTTAACTCATGAAGAGTTGTGGGTGATTCTGCTTGATACGAGGAATCGGATGCTCAAACTTGTAAAGTTATATCAAGGGAGTATCAATTCAAGCCAGGTAAGAATATGTGAGGTTTTTCGCGAGGCGATTATTGAAAACGCCCCAGCGATTCTTGCCTGCCACAACCATCCCTCCGGGGATGCAACTCCCAGTCCAGATGATGTGACTGTGACCCGAGCCATGGTTCAGGCCGGAAAGCTGCTGGATATTGACCTTCTGGATCATATCGTGGTCGCTCATGAGTGCTATGTATCCTTGAAGGAGAGGGGATTGGGATTTTCATAACCCTACCAACTCAAATCTCGGTATATATGAAAGGAGCAATGAAATGGGCGGAGCAATTCTGTCGATCAAAGCAGGGACGCAAGAAGAACTCAGTAAGCGAGTAAATGAGACTATTCAGCAAGCCGATCATAAAGGGTTGTCTGATCTACGTGGAATAGAGTTCTTCGCACCCGGTAAATTTGTAAAACCCAATGGCAAGCCAGAAGATCAATGGGTGGCTGTCATTTGGGTCCATTCTTGATTCTGACAATGATCCGGGCTTGCATGGTTCCATTTTTTGTGTAAGCCCGGACCCATTCTATCGATAATGCTACTTGCATTATCGTAGGATTTTTAGGGAGTTCTTCGGAGGAAAACATGAAAACTCAAAGAAATGCAATAAGACCGTTAAGCGACACAGTCAAACTGATGGATTCCGGGGGGAACATCACGACTGTAAACCTCAATTCGCTTAGCCCTTGCAAGCTCGAGAGATATATGCTCGGTGTTCGCTTGCCGCAGGATGCCATCTTGGGAGATGATGAGATGAGCCGCTTTATGGTTTCTCGCATGGCCCAGAGTGGGATCATCTTCAAGATTATTAAATGAAATTCAATACACTCATTTGATCCTCATTTCTCCAATTATTGGAGATATGAACCTTTCATTATCGTTTTAGAGGAAAATAAGTTCACGATGAAGTCTTAGTGGTTTGATCAAATTTCGCATGCCTGAGTATTAGCATCATTCACATCAAATCAGGGCTGCCTTCAAACTTGAGGCAGCCTATTTTATTTAATAGGAGAAATAACAATGACACCAAATGCAGAGAAAGCAATGCAAGCGGTAATAGAGAAATTCAAGACGGGCGAGTTGTCTGAGCTAATAAAGAGCGCCGCCTTCGAGATACCACCTTCTTGGCCCTCAGCCAGATGGAGTATGGGGAACAAGATGCTAGCCTATGTTCAAGCCCGCACGCTCAATGCCCGGGGTTTTCAAGCATGGAGGCAAGTCAAACGTCAGGTAAAGAAAGGAGCTCATGGGATTTATATCTGGGCTCCTAAGCTAATCAAGAATGAAGAAAAGGAAAAAGACAAAACTCAACTGATTGGTTTCTTTCCAGTTGCGGTATTCCCCATTGACGCCACTGAGGGCGAACCGCTCAAAGAGGACTTAATCCCACGTCAGTTACCGCCCTTATTCAATGTCGCCGCTCGTTTAGGGGTGGCTGTAAAATTCCAGCCCGTTACACCGGATCGTTTAGGTGATTGTGGGCACGGTCTGATAAATATGGGCACCGATGATCCCAGGGTATTCTGGCACGAACTAGCTCATGCCGCCCACGAGGCCACAGATCCGAAATATAAACACCGATCATCTCAATACAAGGAAATCGTAGCAGAGTTTACCGCCTGTGTAATCGCCAATCTATACGGCTATGACTACACGGGGACGACATGGGAATATCTCAAGATGTTCAGTACCGACCCACTCAAAGCGATTATGAAGGCTGGACAACATATAGAACGTGTCCTGAATCTAATCTTAGCTAAGGAGGAACTCGAGGAGAAAGAACCTGAAGAGAATGTCTATACCCGGGAATATGATGCTTTAACAGATGCTGATCCTGGTCTATAAACATATAAAATGTCAAGTGAGACCCATATCCTGACAATATGAATGCCTAAATTTAAAGGCCACTCGACTCTCAAAAGTGAAGGCCAAGTGGCCTTTAAATAATAAAGGCTTCAAAGCCAATCAATCAAATAATAGGCGTAAAATATAATCTAGTCTGACATAGAATGATTTGAAATATTATGTATAACTAAAAAGTGGATAAAGTAAATGGCGATTCGCTCAATACAATTGAAATTAAAGCTTGATAAACCTGTTTATTTTGAACAGTTACTCGATGATTTTACAGAGGATAAGTCGCCCATTTTACCAATATGCGTTACTTTATGTTCAGATGTGTGGTTGGAGTTTGGACAGTCGGTGAGGGAATATCCCCATCACTATAATATTTATGAAGTTGATGATCTAGAGGGAAATTCCCTTGCGAGTATCAGAATAAAGTCCTATCCATCTTTAGTTTTAGTTTCCATTGATGAAATTGTTGATGATTCTCTAAATAAAGTAAGTCAAGATGGAATAATTCGAAGGAATGATGATTGGGAAAAAGTAAAACAAGCAGTGCGGGAAATTGTTAAAAGAGCACAGGAAATGGAAATTGAAATAATATCGACAGACCCTCCTGGGTTTATCCCTAAAATAAATAATAGGGTTTCGAATAATCCTGTAATTTTGGGTAAATGGAAAAGAGTTTGGAATCATATGCGTATCTGGAGAGAGGGTGGAATGAGCTATAGGAAAATAAGTGAGATGTTAGAAAGGGACTCAGTATTTAGGAACTTGCCTCATGATCGGAATACTCTTTCTAAAATTGAAAAGGCAGCAAAGGCAGGAATGTTCGAAGATAAGTAAGTTTAGCTAATAGTTCAGCATTTGTCAGCATAATTTAGCAATATTTACTGAAAGTTGGGGTCGTAAGGCTTGATAATACAATCAAGCTTTTTTATTTTAAGGTGAGTGTCTTTAAATAATTTGGATCGTTATAGCTGTGTGTTCAATCATTCATATTTTAGGAGGCATCATCATGTTGGAAAAACTGTACCGGAGTTCAGATGTTGCAATTATTCTTAATATCTCAAGAGCGTTGGCATATAGACTTTTATCTGAAGGGGCAATCCCTTCTATCCGATTTGGAAGGACAGTCAGGGTTCGCGTGGAAGATTTGGAAAAGTTTATTGCTGAGAAATCAACAGCGAAGAATCCTGATCGTTCTAAGTCATATTAGATATTATAAAAATGCTAGAGGGTGTCCTATGGTAGAACACTCTCCAGCCCTACCTAGATAAAGGAGAGAATACATGAAGGCCAAAGCTTGCAGTAAAAAAGCTACCTCTAAAGGGCAATCTGCTGAGATAAGACAACCAACCGATGATGAACTGGCCGATCGGTGGATTGAAAAACATATTGATGAAGGTTTCGGTTTAGGGTGTTTCCGTATGTATGATCAAGGGGTTTGGATAGGTCGGCCTACTGAAGATGTGGAAAATGAAGTATTGAATGAATTGATAGCAGCAAAGGTTGAGGGAATAAATCCTAATAGTGGAAGGTTAAGTTCTGTAATGAAGTTAATCAAGATAAAAATAAACAAACCAGACAGCAAATGGGACAATGTAACCAACTATCTTCCTCTTCAAAATGGTTTGTTGGATCTTTTTACTTTTGAACTGATACCTCATTCTCCTGCGAATTTTATAACATCAACGCTGCCCTATTCTTATGACCCTTATGCGAAATCACCAAATTGGGATAAGGCGCTTTCTTCATTGGACAAAGATGATGCAGATACCTTTCAGGAATTTGGGGGATATTCTCTAACTGGCGATACAAAATTAGAAACAATAGTGTGGTTGTTGGGACCCTCCGGTTGTGGAAAATCTACATTAATCGGTGGGCTTCAATCCATGCTTGGGCCTAGGTCATATTCCCTTGGCTTAAGAGAGATGGAAAATTCCCGATTTAATCTTTCTAATTTAGTAGGTAAAACATTGATGGTGGCAACTGAGCAACCACGAACATGGATAACTATCACTGACATTATTAATCGAATCTGCAGTGGAGAAAAAATTACTGTTGAGAAAAAAGGAAAAGATTCTTTTGAAATGACCCCCACTACGAAAATGATCTTCGCGAGCACTGAATATCCAGTTATTCCTTCATCTAAAGATGGAATATACCGACGATTACGATTTATTGAAATACCAGCTATCTTAGAAAAAGATCGTGATCCAGACTTTAAAAATAAGATTAACAAAGAGAGAGCCGGGATATTAAATAGGGCAATCGAGGGGTTGAAACGCTTAAGAGAAAGAGGCCATTTCCAAATTCCGGAATCGAGATACTTGGCCAGTGAAAATTATAAGCCGCACGATGAGTTAGTGAAGCAATTCGTAAATGAGTGTTGTGAAATTGGTCCAGATAATCGAGAACAAGCTCAGCCTCTTTATGATGGATATAAGCACTGGTGCAATGATCACGGGCATATACCAAAGAGGACGAATGATATAGCAGGTGAATGGAAACGGCTTGGGTTTACACCTACCACTATAAAAGGATTACATTATTGGAAAGGGATTGTGCTTAATCATTCTGGAGATATTCAGCATGACTATAACAAAGAAATATTAATTAATAGGGATATAGAAATAGACTCTACACCCTCTACAGTATCCTCAACCATTCCTAGTGAATGGTACACATCCGGTACAGATAATAATCAAGGAGGCTAAAATGAGTAGAAAGCGCGGTCAGGGCGAAGGCAGTTTATTTAAGCGCAAGGATGGTCTTTGGGTTGCCCAGGTAACTATGGAAGGTAAGCATATCAGCAAGTATTTTAAGTTACAGAGTAAAGCTAGCAAATGGTTGCATAATATAAGAACTCAGATCCAGGATGGTTTGACTCTTGCGGGTGAGCAGACTACTCTCAAAGATTTCCTAGAGCAATGGTTGCGAGCTTATGCATCATCGGTGCGTCCCAATACATTCCGTTCGTATGCAGGGGTTATCCATCATCATATTCTTCCTGCTCTAGGAAATATAAAACTTAAAGATTTACGCATAGACCAAATCCAAATATTGTATAACAATGAGACTGCAAACGGAATGAGTCCGAAAATGGTTCAATATATCCATAGCGTTCTTCGTCGCGCATTGAATTTTGGGCTGAGATGGGGGTTGTTAGTACGTAACCCGGCTATAGGTGCCATCCGTCCTAAATCTTCAAAAGTGGAAATGAAAACTTTAAATAGTGATCAAGTCAGGGTTTTTCTATCTGCAGCAAAAGGCACCCGTAATGAGGCGCTTTTCTGGGTGGCTGTCTCAACTGGACTGCGAGAAGGTGAAATACTTGGGTTGAAGTGGTCTGATTTGGATTGGAAGACTAAGCACTTGCAAATCAAGCGTCAGGTTCAGCGGTTGAAGGGTGAAGGTTTAGTCCTGGTTGAACCAAAGAGTTCGGCTGGTAAAAGGATGGTTGTGCTTAGTTCTGCAACAATGGCAGTCTTACAGAAGCATTTAAATTATCAGCAAGACGAGAAATTGATTGCCAAGAATAACTGGCAGGAGAATGATTTAATATTCCCCTCCACTCTTGGTACCCCTCTAGATCCTAGCCGTATGAATAAGGATTTCAAGAATACTTTGAAAAAGGCAGGACTCCCTGATATTAGGTTTCACGACCTTCGGCACACGGCAGCCACCCTCATGTTGCAACAAGGGACTCATCCCAAAATTGTCCAGGAACGTTTGGGCCACTCCGACATCAGTCTGACTTTGAATACTTATTCTCACGTGCTCCCGTCTATGCAAGAAGAGGCTGCTGAAAAGATGGATGAGATCCTGGTGCCGATTGAAGTGAGCGATGAGCTAAAAAAGATAGGTGAGCCCACACCTATTTTTGTAGTTTCCAGTCATGACTGAAATTGGGGTTCATGACTAATTTGGGAATGTATATTCATATTTTCAATCAAATAAAGGAGAATAACATGGAACCACGAGAAAAAGTAAGAGAAAATAAAGCAAGGAGGCAGGCAAAACGTCAGGGATTGATCCTTATTAAATCAAGAGCAAGGAATTGGAATTGTGATAATTACCAGGGTTATCGAATCATCGACATGTATAATTGTATTCAGGCAGGGGAAAAATTCGATCTAACCTTGGAAAAAGTAGAGGAATATTTAAGAGAAGATTAACCACGCAAATGTAGTGATTCGATAGAATATATTCTTCTTTGGTGGCTGTAAGGTAGCTGTATTAAAAAGAACCTCCGTTTCGGGAGGCTCTTTTTGTGCCTATATATGGCGATCATCAGGCGGTATACCACCAGATTTAGTGGGCCCGGCAGGAGTCGGACCTGCGACCAAGCGTATTCAGGCTCAATTCCAGTTAGGCTACACTTTGTCTTTCACTTGAAGAGCAGCTGTGAACATAGCGGTCTGAGGTTCAATTACTGTACACTTACATTTTACTGTCTTTAGGAGTCGGTGTTAGCCTGCGCCTGGAGGTATTCGGTTCTTTACGAGAAAGTCTCAAAAAATTTTTTTGAATTTCACGTTTATACCATGTAGCCAGATCCTCACCGGGACGTAATTTCTTTATGATCAACCTTGTAGCTTCCAGAAGAAAAACGGAAGCGAAGTTGGCGATATCTCTGATTTGAGCAGGATCTCGTAACCTTCTAATAGCGGGATTGCCTTTATTTGTGTTATCCAAGAATGAAGAAAAATCTTCCCCATGTACAGATGTTGACCACTGTCGATATAAAATCTCGTAGAAGCCTCCTCGTTGTAATTGCTGTGCGAGATCGCGAAACTTTCCAGGGCCACCAAAGAGACTGTACCATTGGATATTATTGTTCTTTTTGGATTTGATTTGCTCTAAGTATTCTATTTCAATCGGTTGAATATTAGGCTTAGTCAACACAGCCTGGAGATTCGCTTTAGCCTTCTGTATATCAGAAATAGGCGCGAATTTCATCGTGCTTGCGGTCATAACCTTATCGCGATCAAAGAGTTTCTTGGCTTCTTGACCTTTTTGTGTGGATGAATCAAGGCGGTCGTACATATTGATACGTTTATGTGTGTAGCTCACTATCCATGCAAGAGAGCGTTGTACATAGTATGATTCATTTTCAAGTAAATATTCAATTGCAAGTAATGCTTCAAACGAGCTTCGTAGTACCGGAATAGCTGCCATCGCACAACTTTGTGAAAGTAACACTTCAATGCCATCAGTCAACTCAATAATATGTCTGTAGAGGGCGAGCACAGCTACATCCTCATTTTCTTTCCTGGTAAGGGATGTAGAAGTGGAACACCTTGCAAGAGCGTTCGTTGCAAAGTTAACGAGCTCTTGTAGAACCTGCGAAGCAGTCTCAATGTCTTCTTTTGCTTCTGCTTTTGATAAATCGCGAAAGAGAATTGCTTCAAGAGGCTTTGTTGGCATTTTACAAATCCTAAGAGTAGAAGAGCATAATTATTATTAAATAATAAAACTCACTTAAGATGCAAAATTGCTTGATAAATGAAATTTAGAAATTGTTGATTCTAGAATCAAATCCTAGATGATGCGTTTTCTATAAGCGTCATTAGCAATAACAAACATAGACCCTATGTTTTTTTTGATCCTTTAATTTGCGTGGTCGTCCAGTTTATATATTGGGATAACCCGTTTAAATCGGGGAATAAGAATGATGTGTTTATGTTAAAAACATCTAAGTTAGTTAACAGGTCTTTTTTAATTGAATGTGGAATAATTATTTTCGCCAGGTTTGGATGGCTTGATTTAGGCAATAAATCGATAGTTAGTGGAACAGGCGGAGATGCATGGTAAGTAAAAACACCGCTTTGATTGATTATCCTTGAATTAATGGATCGAGGAATATATACTGCTATACCATCTGTAAGGTGAGAAGGTGAGAACATATTTAGATAGGAAATTGGATAATAACAATAGACAGCTCCGTTGCTATCGGGTTGTTCATTTATAGCGAAATAGAGTGCGATTAGGGGATTTAATGTCCAATCAAGCAATCTTGTGGCTAAGCCATGGTGTTGTGCTAAAGCTAAAGCCTCAATTTCATTTTCGGGGATATCAGAAAATGCCACTGCGTGTAATTTCCAATCATTAAAACGCCCCAGGTCTCTATCGAGCGATCTGGGTTTTTTTTCCTTGATGTAGTATTCTTTTCTGCCAGCTTTCGGAACGAGTATCCATTCTTCATTTGCCTGCCCTCTGAATATCCAACCAAATCCCTTGTTTGGCTTAAAGAAGGCAATTAATTTAACAAATTCCAAGAAATCAGAGATATTAAATATTGTTGGTTCTAGTGGCGTGGTCATTTTCTCACATCAATATTTTATTGATAGGCATAATTTATCTATACCTAGATATTTTCTTCGTCTTCTTCATTCGATGAATCTGGAAAGTTATCACCCTCTCTTGCAGATTCGAAATCTTCTTCGTATTGTTTTATTAGGACATCTAGTAAATCCAGGGTGGTATTTGGATTTCCCATTAATGCTTCAATTAATCTGGCTCGTTCAAGTATTTGTTGTTGGAAATTTGTTTTAACGTCTAGTACATACTCTTTAAGTAGTGATTCTGGGAAAAAATATGAAATCGGTTTATTTAGAATAACAGCAAACTGAACAAGAGTAAGGATACCTATTTCTGATTTGCCATTTTCTATATCTGAAATAGTAGCTTGTCTCCTGTTTAGTTCTTTTGCTAATTCCGCTTGGTTAAACCCTTTATCTTCACGTGCCCGCTTTATTAACTGACCCATCTCAATGGTAAATTCATTCGGAGTGGTCAATTGGTTTTTTCTTAGGCGATCTAAAAATTTGAGCTGCTTTTCTATATCTTTTCGTTTCGTCATAATTATTTTAAACCTTGACAGAATATAACGTTAACCGTATAATCTCAAAAATTATATACGGTAAAAGAGATTGTCTTTTTTATTTAATATTACATGCATTGAGGAATAAACGCAAGTAGTGTGAAGCCGCCCGTTATAACCTGAGCCGTCCGTCTGCAGCCGTTTTTATCACGCTCACGAGAGGCTCACTGTCAAGGGCGGTGAGCGAAGCGGCAAAAGCCAGGAGCCCTTGACTGTGAGTGTGAGCGTGATACGCTGCGCCAGGACGGGCGGCGAGAAACAAAATGAATTTAAGGAGAAATCAGGATGGAAGAGCAAATAATAAAGACAAAGCGTGGTTTGTACGGAAGAGTAAATATTACTCTGCCTATAACTTTCAAAAATTACATTTTGGATTTACAGAAAAAAACCGGCATGAAGAAAGCTGAATTTTTGCGTATTGCTCTAATAACTGGAGCCGCAAAACTATCTGAGAAAGTTATACCAAAAGATCAGAATGGGTTGGGTGAAGAGCTGAGCGCGCACCGGACGTGAGGAGGAGCGCACAGCGAAGCGATAACCCCCCCATACTGATAGGGGGGTGGAGTTTAAGAATATTGGAAAAGAGGTGTGTATGTTAATCAATCTTACAAATGATCTAAAAGAAAATAAGGCAATAATTGTATCTATAGACGAAAAAGTACCTGATGGATACATTTCAATTGCTGGTGCCTTCATTGATGGACGAGATGTAGAGATTGCAATTCCAAACAAACTTATGGGTAATAAAAGCCTATTTAATAATTTGGCAAGACAAGCTCAAAATTGTCTCGTTAATTCAAAGGTGAAATATATATGAGCGATATTTCGTTTGGTATCCATTGGCTAAGTTTTACTGTACATGCCCCGCGCAAGGAAGCTTTTATTATTTACGAAAATATTTTCAGGGAGAGATTTGGGGACTTGGAAGAATTGGGGCATGGTGGGAGGGGTTTCAAGGAAATCTTTCATACATTGCTCGAATTCAAGATTTATTTAACGCCGGCTTATAAAACCGAGGATGAATATTTCCATTTTGAAATTCCTGGTCGTGCTTGTGAATTAATACCTTGGCATTACTTGAAAGTTCTTGAATTTTATTTACCACCCAATTATAAAGATGGGTACTCATACACAAGAATAGATTTAGCCTTTGATAATCTTTCTTTTACACCACAACAAGTAGAGCAAGCAATTCGAGAAGAAAAAATCAGATCACTTGCAAAGAGGGAATCATTAGAAGTACATCAATCTCCTTTTGTTATAAAAGATGATGGGGGAATAGGTACCTATACAGTTGAATTAGGGTCTAGGACATCAGAGAGAATGGTTAGAGTGTATGACAGGCGAGGATTTACAAGGTTAGAACTGGAATTAAAAGATCGACGGGCGGATTTGGTGGCTAAAGAATTATTTCGCGCTGACGATATTTCAGAATGGTATTCAATAATGATTTCACATTTACGGGATTTTGTGGATTTTGATACTTTATGGTGGGAAGAGTTTGTAAAAAGTACTGGTCGTGCTTGGGCGAAAGTTTCAAATCCAAAAGATATTGAACTAGAAAAAATAATAAGCTGGTTTGAACATCAGATTGCACCTGCATTAAGTGTTCTAGTCGATACCCAAACTAATATTCGTATGCAAGAGTTGATAGATAGAGGGCGAAAACACCGAGGAAGTCGTTACAACCTTATTTTAGGAGAAAAGAAACAAGAATGATTATGGAAGAACGAAAAGAAATTTTACTTCGTGGACGTTTGGATGGAAAGCAACGGTTACGGTTGGAAAAGCTGCTAGATATGCTTTACAAGCCTAGCGAATTAGCCGAACAGGTAGGATTTAATCGAAGGCAGGTTTATCGAGTTTATATTCATGTTGGTTGTCCCCATGTGAGAGATGATAGAAAACATCTTTGGATAAATGGTGAAGATTTTAGAAAATGGTATGAGGCAACATATCCGAGATTAACTTTAGCTGGTGATGAAGGTTTTTGTTTGTCATGTAAAAAGCCTGTGAAGTTGGAAAAGGCAAGAAAGAAAAAATCGGGGGATCTTATTTATTGGATTGGATTTTGTCAAATATGTGGAAGAAAAATATCAAGAATAATTAATAATATACGGTCAGAATGATAAATCGGCAGAATTGGAAACTTGTTAGTGAATACTTGAAATATCGTAGAGATTTTGACCAAATCTCGAAGAAGTCCCAGCGACTTGAAGAATCACGATTACGGCATTTATTAGAATGGGCTAAAGAATTCCAATTTGATAAAGCGACAAAAATACATCCAACATTTCCTGAATATATATTGAACACTCGTATAGATGGCCGTGGCGGGTCGTTATCTCCTGTTTATGTGGAAAAAGTTATACGGTCTGCCTATTGTTTCTTTAAGTGGGTAAAATCTCACAAGAGAGGGTATGTTTCACTCAATCAAATATATTTAGATACACTCAAACCGCCGATCATGGAGAATGAGAAAAAAGAACATGAAGCGGTAACAATCGAGGAAATAAAAGCAATAGCTAATGCACCAGTTGCAACATTAGGGGAAAGACGTATTAGAGCTTCTGCTGTTTTTTGGTTTCTTTCGGGGATAAGAATAGGGGCGTTTGTATCTCTGCCTTTGTCAGCGGTTGATTTCGATAACCTGTCTGTCAAGCAATGGCCAAAATTAGGGGTAAGAACTAAATTCAAAAAACGGGCAACAACATTCTTGTTAAACATTCCTGATCTGCTTGAGGTTGTTAGAGAATGGGATAAAGAAGTTAGGGGAGTTTGTGGGAATGATGGTTTATGGTTTGCACAAGTTTCACCCGATACGTGTAAAATCATTCCTGGCGCGATGATGGCAGGGGAATTTAGATCGTCTATTGCTGCCAGAGATTTAAGACAATGGCTAAGGAAAGTAGGCTTGCCATTTCATTCTCCCCATAAATTCAGGCATGGTAACGCGGTTTATTCGATTATGTTGGCTAAGGATATTGCGGCTCTAAAGGCTGTTAGTCAAAACCTGATGCACTCAAACCTAAGTATTACTGATGGAGTATATGGAATTCTCTCAGAAATGGATGTGCGGGGTAGAATAACTGGTCTATGTAGTAATGTTGGATTGGGGAAAATCGATAAAATTGATGAGATAGTAAAGCTTACTAAGAAACTATTAGAAGAGATAGAAGGGGTTCAAGAAAAAAATGCTTAATCATCAGATTTATTATATTCACCCATAGTAAACTGTGCAGCATCATATGCGATTTGAAGTAAATGTATTATTTCATCTTCTGGAATATGAAATACAGATCTTATTGCTAATATTGATTTTTTATAATCTTCAGTTCCGCTTGCTTTATCCAATTGATTTTCCAAATATTCATTTGATGCATCTGGATATGCAATATCAATTATTGGAGGTTTTATAATTGCGCCTGCTGGTAATTTAAACATTCCTATAAAATCTTGTAATTTTTTTGAGAATTTTGAGTCGCCATATATTTCTTTTGAAATAGATTCCCAAGTATCCCCGGTTTTTATTGTATATGAAGATGCACCACGAATGAGATCGTTTCGTGAATCAATAAAAGCTTTAGCACGAAAATGCTCTGTCAAAGCAGATTCAATGTCTTCTGGGATTATTGGGTTTCGTAATTGGATATCTAAAAATGGAGGGGATTGTTTTAGTTTTTCTAAAAATCGCAGGCTTATACCACTAAATAAATTTCTCCTGGGTTTAAGTATATTATCTAGTTGTTGAGAATACATTTGTTGTTTTGTAACTGGGGCTTGATTTGTATTTGAAGCTATTGAATGTAATTGTTTTTTAGGTAAGAAGAATACCCGTGTTAAAATAAATGTGATAAGTACTGAGATTGGGGGAACTAGTATTATTAATCTCGAATAATTAATAGCGTATGAAATCCATCCAGATATACATGATAAGGCAATCAAAGAGAAATAAAGCCAATTCTTAATAATATAGTTACCTACTTTGGCAAGTAATATCCGTAAATATTTCCATGCTAATGCAGCTAGCATCAATACAAGAAAAAAGCCAATTCCGATCCAAATCCAAGAATTGATTTTATTTTTTGTTAGTGCTTGGTACATTATTCCGACAAGATAGACAAAAGCAGTAGTAAAAATACCCCCAAGAGCTTGTTCAAAAACAGATGACCAATCGATTCTTCTTTTCATGTGATACACAAAAATTAGCTGCGCATTAGAGTTTGCAGAATAGGTGGGCCCGGCAGGAGTCGGACCTGCGACCAAGCGATTATGAGTCGCCTGCGCTAACCACTGCGCCACGGGCCCGGTTAATGTCCCACGAAGAATTCAACTGGACAATATCATTGTGGTCC
>Ga0187878_1001420_pt1 | contig 23447 bp, 14 predicted proteins | sample June2016WEW_17_1_FD_132979 | JGI IMG/M metagenome (GOLD analysis project Ga0187878, IMG submission 132979) | Peatland microbial communities from SPRUCE experiment site at the Marcell Experimental Forest, Minnesota, USA - June2016WEW_17_150 | ecosystem: Environmental > Terrestrial > Soil >...
CCGCCCCGGCGTCGATGCACTTTTTGATGAACTCCCTGAGGTGGGCGGGGGCAGGCGAGAGGTCGTTCGCATCCGCAATGTCGTGCGAATGCGAATAGACAATGACGTAATCGGCCTGTTTTGCCGCGCTGCGGATCGACCGGAGAATACGATCTTCGTCACGGGCATTCACAGTGGAGACGTGTTTGTTCTCCACTCCGGCAACAAAGGTCGCGCCTCCGAATCGAACTGGAGCTTTTTCGGACTCGGGGACTCTGCCTCCCGCGTCTTTCACGAGCTTGCGCAGGTCTGCCATCTGGGCCGGCGCCAGTTGAGTGACCGTCGTCGTGCGCAAGGCATTGACGCCGGGTCGCCCCTTGATATCCGGCCTGGATTCACCGGCCCGCGACATCGGCGTGAAGGAAGTCGCCAGTCCGATGAGGGCAAATCTGCCCTTTTTGGTTTCGAAATACTTCGCCTGGGCAGCCTCTCCAGCCGACATTCCGGAGCCGGCGTACACCAGATGAAGCGAATCCAATACCTTCCAGGTTTCCATCATCCCTTCCACGCCGTAATCGGTGGTGTGATTGTTCGCATGATTGAACAGGCTAAAGCCCATCCACTTCATGTCCTGCACCACTTCGGGAGGAGCCACTTCATAGTTACCGCCGTTCTCCGCCTGAGGATATCCCTTGAAATCCCAGAGCCGCAAAACGTTGAGCTCGAGGTTGATGACAGCGGCGTCGGCATCCCGAATCGGCCTCACGAGCGCCATGAATGCGGGATCGTTCTCAAAGCACCTCACCTGGCGCGTCATGATGGAGTCGCCAACCGTAGCAATCGACCAGGTGGGCTCGGCCGCGGCTGTCGGTGTTCCAGTGTTTTGAATGGCCAGTGACGTAGTCCCGGCTAAAGCCGTAACCAGGAGAGCCACGAAGAACACATATCGCACGTTTCGGACGAGTCTCATCATTTCCTCCCTAAGGAACTATCCGACCTTGGCTATCGGCGCTCCCTTCAGTGTGTTCGCTTAGCCGGCTGTCTGCGGATGTTCGAAACAAAAAGAGTTGCGGGATTGGAGTCCGAGGAGCGGTGGGCCAACATTCCAGTCAAATTGGTTCTAGGTAACACCCCCCTGCCCGCACCGGATGTCTCACGGGCGCCGCGATCAGCATCTTATACTGGAATGGCGGTGGAGGACGGGGATTTTTGCACTCGATTCGCTCCGGCACGGCATCCATGCGCAGGACCATAAACCTGGATTCCGAAGTCGTACGGGCAAAGGACTTGCTTCTCCTCCCGAATCAAAGGCTTAAGCAGCCAAAATCCAACTTCAGCAAAGTTGGATTTTTCAGAGCATCTTATTGAAAACGGAAGCGAAGGAGCCGTTCTTCGCATGGCGTCCGAAGTGTTTGACCACCCCTCATGGGAAACAAAAACGAATATCGGACCAGATTGAACTGCGGCGGTGGACCACTTTCATCTTGAAGCCAAATCTCTGGTCGCGGTACTTCACTTCCACCGCCATCATGTGTGACCAGTGGACCAGCCGGCCATAGTACTGGGCCAGAAACGCCAGGATGAATCCCACCAGCCTGCCCTGGAAAAGGTTCCGATGACTGCGCCCCCGTATTATATCGCCGACATGATTTCGCTGATGGCGCCCGGCGAACCCCAAACGTGCGTCTGGAGGCGCTCGCACTGGCGATACTCATCGACATCCTTCAGCAGCCTGATCTCAATCCTCGGCATCAGCACCCCCAGCCACTTTGCCGGTCAGGCGTGAGGGGGCACGCCGTGGCGTGCCCCCTCCTACTGCCAGGGAAAGAACCGTGATTATACAAGGATACGCGCTGGGCGAACGTGAACCTCAGAAGGCAGTAGGGGCGGTTCGCGAACCGCCCCTACCCTGCAAATGGCCACCTCAGAAGTTCAGCTTCATCGCGATCTGGATGAGGCGCGGATCCCGGGCCAGCGTGATCTGGTTGAAGAGAGTGCTGGTCATGACGAGGGTGGGAGCAATCGGATTGGTGTGGTTGAAGGTGTTGAACGTCTCCACCCGCAACTGCCCGGTCAGACGCTCCGTGAACTTGATATTCTTGTACATGCCAAGATCGAAGCGCCAGAACCCCGGACCGCGCGCGGTCCCCGGACCGGAATTGCTGATATTCGTTGCCCCAGTGTAGGCAACGCAGGGAGCGGTCGTCCCGTAGCAAGTGTACGCGCTCGGATTGATCCACTGGCTGTACTTTTGCGGCGCCGACGCGTTGGGATTACCGGTCAGATCCGCGCGTACCGCGCAAGGCGTTGCGCCCAGGCATCCGGTCCCGGCCGGATCCACGACGTTCGCCCCGGAAATCGATGCGGTAAGGGGCAGACCGGTCTGGAAGGTCTGGACACCACTGAACTGCCAGCCGCCCAGCAGATGGCCTACTGCACCCTTCTGAGCTCGCATCCAGGGAAGGTCCCAGACGAAGTTGGCGGTGAGCACGTGGCGGCGGTCGGCGATCGTGGGACCATAGTTTTGGCGGACGTACAGATAGCTCTGCGGCATGATGGCGCCGGTGCTGCGGTCTGCCTGATACGTCGTCAACCCGTGCGACCACGTGTAGGCCCCGTTGATCAGCGTGTTGCCGGAGAGCTTCTTCTGCAACTGCATCTGGAAACTATTGTAGTTCGAGGTATAAATCTCCTCGAAATCGTAGGCGCCCGCGTACCCGACGTAGGGCCGCAGGATGTTGAGCAGCGTCGTGTTGCTCGAAGTGACACAAGGCTTGCCGTTGCAGGCCGCGCCTCCAGCCCCAGTGCCGCTCGCCGCCCCCGTAATCTGAATGGTGTTCGGACCACTGGTGCAGGAGTTGGGAGCGGCGCACTTCTGCCATGCTCCGGGAGTTGGTGCATTGGTGTCAAGGTAACCAGGCAAATGAACGCCGTTATTGCCATAGTAACCGAGATCCAGCATCCAGGTCTGCGCGAACTGCCACTGAATGTCTAGACTCCGCTGCATCATGTACGGCGACTTGTAATTGATCGGCATGCGATTGTAGATGACCGGCGCCGCCGTGCTGGTCACGGTCGTCGTGGCCCCGGTCGGATTCGCCAGCGTGATGTTGCTGAAGCTCAGGTTGGTCAGGAAGCCGGGATTCTGAGCGACATTGAGCTCGGCATTTCCGAATTCCAGCCCGTTGTCAAAAAACATGCCGAAGCCTGCCCGGACGGATAGATGCCCGTTGCCAAGCGGATCCCAGGCAATGCCCAGGCGCGGGGCGATGGCGCGGTTATATTCCTTGCCGACCTTGTCTCCGAACGGAGATTTCATGCCCGTGAACCCATTGTACGTGGGCGGGTTCGCATAGATGAACCCGTTCAGCGGAGTGTAGTTGGGATTGCAGGCGCTGCTGGTGGGAAGGTTGTTCACCAGCTTCACGTCAATGTTCCCGTTGGATAGGATGCAGGGCGCCTTGGAGGGATCATAGAGCGCCGGATCAAAGTTGATCAGCCGGCTGCTCCCTCCCGGGCCGCTCCCGTCCGTAGGCTGACGGAAAAAGGAATGGCGCAGCCCATAGGTCAGGGTGAGATTCGGCTTCATGCGCCAGGTGTCCTGGGCATAGTACTCGACCTGATTGTCGAAAACGTTGGCGGTGACATCGAGCGAGGCCTGCGAGAAACCACTGGCATTGCCCAGCAGGAAATTCGCCCAGGCCTGCTCGACGGTGCTGGGACAGGCAGGCAAACCGGCGGTCCCGCAAACGGTGCCTCCCAAGGTGCTGGCAGTGGGGGCGTTGGTGCTGGCAAAACTGAAGGAACCGTTGTTGGCCCCGCTGAGCAGGTTCTCGTGCTTATTGTAGTGGTAGACGATGAATCCGGCCCTCACCGTGTGGGAGCCGAAGACCTTAGTTACGTTGGCAAAGACCGTTTGATTACGGTTGTAATCGTTGTAGGGTCCATAACCAGAAACCCCCAGGCCTGCGGTGACGCTGCCGATGGCGGGCACGCGGCCCACGACGTTGGTGAACGGCAACAGGTTACCGAGCGCCGCCACGACATCCGGAGAATTGCTCACGGCTGAAGCGCCAATTTCGGTGCTGAGAATGGCGCCGTAGGAATACCCGTATCCGCCATCAATCAGGAAGGTGGGTGACAACGTCCAGGTCACGTGGAAATTGTATTGATGCCCTGGCGAGTTGGTGGAAGTGGTCGCGACGCCATCAATAGGAAAGCTCTGAAACAGCCCGCCCGGTTCAATGGTGGGAATGCTGTCGCGCATGTACTTCCCATTGATGGTCAGGCTGCTGCCGAAGGTGTGATCGATCTTGATCATATCTTCGCGGAAATCATAGATGCCGCGCAAAGTCGAGACCACATTGCTGGTCCCCGAGTTGATCGGCGGGAACTTGGAATAGATGTCCTTGATATAGGACGCCGCGATCGTGTTGATGCTGGAGATTTGCGTCCCATAGGCCGAGCAGGCGCCGGCCACGCCATTGCTGTTGGTCCAGTTCGTGCACACGGGATGAGAGAAGCTTCCGGTCAACATGCCGGGCGTGGGGATCGTGGCCGTCGTATTCGAGTAGTTGACTACGCGGCGAGCTTCTTCGGAGAAAAAGAAGAAGGTCTTATTGCGCTGCTTGTAGATGCGGGGGATGTAAACCGGGCCGCCGATGCTGCCGCCAAAGTCGTTGTAGCGCAGGATGGGGCGGACAACGGCAGGAGTGGCGGAGTTGTTGAAGAACTGGTTGGCGTTCAGAACGTTGTTGCGGAAGAACTCGTAAACGCCGCCATGAAGGTCGCTGGTCCCGGAGCGGGTGACGACGTTCACCTGCGCCCCGGCGGAGCGGCCCGACTCGGCATCATAAACGCCGCGGACGATGCGGAACTCCGAGATGGCGTCCACGCTGGGGAAGGAGAGCAACGTCAGGTTGCTGCCCCGGTCCACGTTGTCCATGCCGTCGACCAGGAAGTTGTTCTGCTCGCGGCGGCCGCCGTTGATCTGAAAACCGGTGGTGTTGGTGGCGGAGCCGCCGAACGGGTTGGTGGCGCCGACATAGTATTGGTCTGAATTGTTGCTGTCGCTGACCCCCGGAACCAACGTCATGAGCTGCACCCAGACTCGATTGTTCATAGTCAGCTCGCGGACTTGGGTGCCCGTGACCGTGCCGGAAGCCACGGCACTTTGCGTAGTGACCTGGAAGGGAGAAGATTCCACTGTCACCACTTCCGAGGTTCCGCCCACCTCTAGGGTGGGAAAGAACGTCAGCTTGTCATTCACGCTCAAAACAATATTGGCCTGCACGAACTTCCGGAAGCCCGCCGCTTCCACCGTGAAGGAATATCGGCCGATCGGAAGCTGGGGGAACGAGAACTCGCCGGTGGCGCTGGTCGTCATTGTACGAACGTCCGCGTTCTTTTCGATGTCCCGGAGTGTGACCTGGGCGTTGGGAACTACTGCTCCGGTAGGATCTTTCACCGTGCCGGAAATCGCACCGGTTGTTACCTGTGCCCGAGCGCTCGCACAAAGGAGCAACCCGGCGGTCAATAGTGCTACCCCGCAAAGGAGACATCGTTTGAAATACACTCTGCCCTTTCCTTTCGCCAGTACCGCCAGTGACAAATAAACTCTCCGTAATCCTGAATGGTCGCGGTTCATAATCGCGCCTCCTTGTTTGGGATTTTGTAGCGGTCCGCACGGTGCCGGCTCTTCGCGTACTCGACCGGCTGTCCATCGGCAAGGCAGGCCACTCGTGTTAAGAGAAAGAGTGGACTGCCTTTCCGAACGCGCAGCAGACGCGCATCTTCAGCCCCCGCCAGCCCCTCTCCCACCGTCTCAACCGCAACTTGGATGCGGATGCCATAGCGTTTCCCGAGCGGTTCGCAAAGGGATCCTCCCGGGCTGAAATGCTCCGCTAGGCCGGGGCAAAGGTGGTGGGGCAGGTGGCTCCATTCAATCGCCATCGGGAGCGTGGCGGCCATACGCAAGCGCTGCAACCTTACGATCGGCGACTGGGGAGCTACCCGGAGGGCGACGGCAATCTCCGGCGGCGCCGGCACAACGCCCAGCGAGAGCACCTTGGAGTTCACGGAGAACCCGAGGGCGCTCATCTGCTCCGTGAAGGACTGCACGTGGCGGAAATTGATTCCGAATTTGATTCTGGATACGAATGCACCCTTGCCCTGCTGGCGATACGCTACGCCCAGGCTGCAAGGCGACTGCAATGCCTGCCGCGCGGTCATTCGGCTGACGCCGAGTTGCGCCGAAAGCTGCTGCTCGGAAAGCAAGGGATCACCCACCTTTAAATGGCCGGACCCGATCCCTGCCAGCAGGTTCTCGCGAATCTGGAAGTAGGTCGGCACCACACTGGCGCGGTCGATAGCGAGTGATGTCAACTAAGACCCCCCTTGTATAGACGAGTGGTGCTGTATGCTACCTTGACATTTGCGTGGCATCAAGTCATTTTTCACCACTGGAAAGTCTCCCCTTGACCCGGCAAAGTCAGGCGCAGGACGAAAATCTGTTGCGAAATTGGGAACAGCCTCTCATGCGCTTGGTGCGCACCCTGCGCCGAATGAAAAGGTCATGCCTCTCTTGTTGGAATTTGTCGGTATCGGTATCGGGGTCGCAGTCGCAATCGCTATCGCAATCGGTCTTGCTAGTTTGCCGAAGCCGATAGCGATTGCGACCCCGATACCGATACCGAAGTTTTTCGCTTTCTGCTTCTATTTTCGAAGCAGCCTCTCATGCGCCGGGGGCGCACCCAGGTGCACAAAAAATCCCTCGGCTCTCATACTTCATTGAATTGGTTTTTAGTCTGAGGTCTATCGATGAAACCTGATGTTTAATGGTCTGCGTTGGGGTAGACTGAAGCAGTGAAACGTTGGCATCTGGTTCGGAATTGTCAGGTCGGAGGTTCGAGTCCTCTCGCTCCGGCCACCTCCTCGATTTCGTCGTCAGGTTGCTGCATGGCGCATCAGGCTCGGCGCATCATCGTTCATGGCATGGTGCAGGGTGTGGGTTTTCGCTACTTTGTCCAGCGTGTCGGGAAACGACAGGGGCTGGTCGGGGATGTCTGCAACCTGCCGGATGCAACGGTCGAGATCGTGGTGGAAGGAACCCCAGGCCTGATCGAGGAGTTCATTGGGGAAGTACGGAAAGGGCCGCCCATGGCGCACGTGGAACGGCTCGAGATCCATGATATTGCTGTCAGTGGCCGTTATCGAACCTTTATGATCGAAGGATGGTGAGGTGAAAATGGATCAGCTGAAGGCGACGATTCGCGAGATCCCGGATTGGCCCAAAAAGGGCATTCTATTCTACGATGTGACCACACTCCTCAAGAACGGGCAGTGTTTCTATGAAGTCGTGAACGCTTTGACGACGCCCTTTGACAACAAGCAAGTTGACCTGGTGGTAGGGATCGAGGCCCGCGGATTCATCCTAGCACCCACCGTTGCCTATGGGCTCAAGGCAGGCTTTGTGCCGGTGCGCAAGCCGGGGAAGCTGCCGGCCCCGACGTACAAGGTGGATTATGAGCTGGAATATGGAGCCGATGCGCTGGAAATCCATCAGGACGCCATCGAGCCGGGCCAGCGGGTGCTGATCGTAGATGATCTGATCGCGACCGGCGGAACCGCCAAGGCGGTCGCCGACATCGTCGAGAAGATGGGGGGCACGGTCGTGGGCTTGGCCTTTATGGTCGAACTCACCGCTCTGAAAGGCCGGCAAAAGCTTGCCAATTACAAAGTCACCAGCATCCTGAAATACTGAAACTGACGACAAGGAGCCTGTCACCGTCATGCGGCCAAGGTATTGGGCAAGGGAGCTACCCCCGCATGGGCGTTTATGGAAAGATCCAGATAGCCTCGCGTTCCAGGGTGCGGGCGAATAGACTCCTGCTTGTCATGAGTTGATCCCAGTCCGCGATCGTGTAGACGAGTATATCGGCGGGCACTGGCAGGCTGCTTAGATCCCAGTTCAATGAGCGCCGGTGAAAAGGCTCCGTCGAAGCCCTGACTATGGCAACCAGATCCAGGTCGCTGCCGACGCCCCAGTCACCGCGCGCATAGGATCCGAAGTAGCCCAGCCTGCACAAATCAGGATGCCGCGGACTTTCAGTCTTGATCCAGAGGCGTACTGCCTCGTCAGCCTGTGCTCGGTCCGGCCATTTGAGCACCGACGAATTCAGCGATCTCACCGGCATAACGAATTGCCTCATTACTTTGTATTTGGCCGTAATGCTCGAAAGGAGGGCCTTTCGGATGACCATTGGCATACCGGGTCGGCAGGTAGAAGTTATCCAAAACCATGCCCTTGTCTATTAGATCCTGGGGAACTGCAAAGGGCAGTTCCTTGAGTAATCTGGAAATGACATGGCCCCAGGCTTCTTGCCCCAAATAGAGATGCAGTGCTTTCACGGCTTTTTCCGCGGACTGCTGGGCTGCGAAGCATGCCCATTCGTGCCGCCCTTCCGCTTGGGACGATCGAGCCTGCTCAAGGTCGCGTATTGATTGTGCGTACCAATCCTCAGATCGATTAGTCACTTCGCACCTCTGGGCACGTTTCAGCGTAGTACTACAGAGAATATTTCGTGGGTTTCGTGTTCTCCAACAAAACCGCCGGCGGATGGCGATAACTCCATTCGCGTCCACCGGCAGTTTCTATTCCTGACTTCTGATCAGAACGAAGCGCTTTTCAAACGCCGCGGGCCTGCGTCGATCACCTGCTGCGGACAGCCCTCGGCGAAGAGCTTGAAGTTTTCGATGTAGCGGGCTGCCAGCGCGTCGTACTTCATCCAGTATTCCTGCTTGTTGCCCCAGGCATTCGACGGTTCCAAAACGTCCTCGGGCACATCTGGGCAGGCCATGGGTACCTCGAAGCCGAACAGATTATCCTTCCGGAAAGGCACATCGTTGAGCTTGCCGTCCAGCACGGCGTTCAGCATGTTCCGGGTATGGCGGATGCTGATGCGCTTGCCGACCCCGAATTTGCCGCCGACCCAGCCGGTGTTTACCAGCCAGCAGCGGGCGCCTTGTTTTTCCATCTTCTGGCGCAGCAAATCCGCGTAATAGAAGGGATGGTGCACCATAAATGGCCCGCCGAAACAGGCGCTGAAGGTGATTTCCGGCTCGATGCCCAGACCCATCTCGGTCCCGGCGATCTTCGATGTGTAGCCGCTGATAAAGTGGTACATGGCCTGGTTCATATCCAGGCGCGCGATCGGAGGCAGAACGCCGGATGCGTCGCAGGTCAGGAAGATGACGTTCCTGGGATGCGTCGGGGTCATCTTTTCGGGGAGCGCATTCGGGATGAACTCCAGTGGGTAAGAGGCGCGGGTGTTTTCGGTGGTGCGGTCGTCGTCGAGATCCGCTCGTCTGGTGGTCAGGTCGTACACGACATTCTCGAGAATCGTGCCGAACTTGCGCGTGCAGCCATAGATCTCCGGTTCGTGCTCGGCCGAAAGACGGATGGCCTTGGCGTAACAACCCCCCTCAAAATTGAACACGCTCTCGTCGCTCCAGCCGTGCTCGTCGTCGCCGATGAGCTTGCGCCGCGGGTCGGCCGAAAGCGTAGTCTTGCCGGTGCCGCTGAGACCGAAGAACAGGGCGACATCCCCCTTCGCCCCCACATTCGCCGAACAGTGCATGGCCATCACATTCTGCAGCGGCATCAGGAAGTTCATGATCGTGAAGATGGACTTCTTGATCTCACCCCCGTAGCTGGTGTTGGCCACGATCGCCAGCCGCTGGGCAAAGTTGATCACGATGGCGGTTTCGGTAGCCGTGCCGTCCACCATTGGCTCACATTTAAACGAAGGCGAGGCGATGACTGTGAACTCGGGAATGTGCCGCTTATATTCATCCTGGGTGCGGAGCGGGATGAACATGTTGCGCGCAAACAAGCTCTGCCAGGCGCTTTCGGTGATGATGCGGATCGGCATTCGATAGTTGGGATCCGCCCCGACATAGCAGTCCTGGACGAAGAGCTCCTCCCCCTGCAGGTAGGCCTGCATCCGGGCCAGCAGTCCACTGAACTTCTCCGGGCTCACCGGACGGTTGTAGATCCCCCACCAGATCTTGTCTTCGGTGCTCTCTTCCCTGACGATGTACTTGTCGTTGGCGGCGCGCGCGGTCCACTTGCCGGTATTCAGGATCAGGGGCCCGCCATGGCAGATATGAGCCTCCCCGCGGAAAACGGCTTCTTCATAGAGCGCCTCCGCGGGCAGGTTCCAGAAGACCCTGTCCAGATGTTTCAGGCCGTGGTTCGCCAGCTTGAAATCGCTTGCCAGATCGCCCGCTTGCTTTGACGCCGGTGTGTCGAACTCGAGATACTTTGTCATAGCCAATCCCTCACTAGTTTGCGCTGCCCGATGTAGAGTTCGTTGGGAGAATTCGGATCCAGTGCCCACTTGATGCGCTCGATCCCCTCGGTGATGTCCTTGACCGAGCCGCAGGTCGACAAGCGCAGGTAACCGTCCAGACCGAACTCGACGCCCGGAACCGTAGCCACCCGGACCTTGTCCAGCAGGAATGCCGAAAGCTTTGTGGAGCTCTTGTTGTAGTGGCTGAAATCCGCAAAACAGTAGAAGGTGCCATCGGGCTTCGTAACCCTGACTCCCTCAAAAGCCCTCAGCCTTTCCACCATGATGTTGCGATTGTTTTCCAAGGTCAGGCGCAGGCTTTCCACGCTCGACTGCAACCCGTTGAGAGCGCCCACGGTCGCATACTGCGTAACCGCGGACGGTCCCGAGGTCTGGTGCCCTTGGATGTTGGTCATGATGGCGATTAGCTGCTTGTTGGCCACGGCCCATCCGATGCGGAAACCGGTCATGGCATACTGCTTGGAGGCACCGTTGATGACGATGAGCTTCGAGTTTTCGGACAGGTCTTTGGCGTACTTGTAGCAGCTGATCGGCTTCCTGCCGTCAAAAATCAGCCGATGATAAATGTCGTCCATGATCAGCCATAGGCCACGCTTTTCGCAAAACTCCACGATTTCGGCAATGAACTGTTCCGAGTACATCGCTCCGGTGGGATTATTCGGGCTATTTATGATGACGGCCTTGGTGTAGGACGTGACGACCTGCTCGATGTCTCGCAGGGTGGGGTAAAAGCTGCCGTCTTCCGGGAGGACCGGCACCGGGACGCCGCCGCACAGCTTTACCATTTCAGGGTAGCTGACCCAGTAGGGGGCCGGGAACACGACCTCTTCTTGTGGATTGAGGATGGCCTGCAGGGCGACCATGATCGCCTGCTTGGCTCCGCTGCTGGCGATGACATGCTGCGGCGTCACCCTATGGCCGTAAAAATCGTCGGTGTAACGGATGATGGCCTGCTTGAGCGCAGGAATTCCGTCAGCAGGCGTGTAACGTACTTCTCCCGAATTGAGGAGCTGTACGGCGCTGATAATGGCGTCCAGAGGGGCCTTCGATTTAGGCTCTCCGCCGCCGAGGTGAATGATCGGTTCTCCCTTCGCTTTGAGTATGGCTGCAGTTTCATTCAGCTTCAGGGTCGCCGATGCGCTAATGGATTTTCCGATCAGGCTTAAGCTCATCGTTCTTCCTCTTTAGGTTTGAGTTCGTCGTTGCGTATCCATCATCGTCGCGTTCGGCAATCCGGTTTCACATCCCGGAAGTCCTTCTGTCCCAGTTGCCATGGAAACCGCTGCAAAACAGAAACCGCAGAGGAGATTGGGAGCCATGGCAGGAGCATCAAACACCGATCGGGAAAGGAGGGCAGAGAGCCGAGAACGGATCGTCACCCCGTATCCAAGGTTTGCGGCCAAACCTCATCACATCTGTCTGAAGCCCAGAATCCCCGTATAAAAACAGCTGTTCCTGATTACCCCAAGCGCGACAAATTGAGACGGCATTATATCAAAAAATCGAATTTTTCATGCCTTTTTCCTCGCTTCCTCCACGGCCCCGGCAAAGTCGCTGAACTGGCGGCGAAATTGGGGACAAAAGCCCATGCGGCGGGGCGCACCCGACAGCGCATGAAAAAGCTATGCTCCCTCTGGGAGGCGATCATCGGTATCGGTATCGCGGTCGCAATCGCAATCGCTATCGGCTTTGGCGGTCTAGCAAGACCGATTGTGATGGCGATTGCGACTGCGATCCCGATTCCGATACCGACATTTGTGGCTTTCAGTTTCTATTTTCGAAGCACATTCCGGGCAAGACGCTGTCATGAGTCCTGAAATTAGTTATGCGGGTTTTGAGCCTTATTAGGTTACTCGCCGGGCAAAACTCCTTATAATGCTGCCGTCTCGGTACAACCTGAAGAAGAGTGCTTTAGTCAAAAGGCATGATTTTGCCCGTCATTGATTAAGTTCGATGGTTTGCATCAACCCAGTCTCTTGTGAAAGGACACCATAATGATTCGAAAAAGAATAATGACAGCCTCGGCAATCGTCCTGCTCCTGGCGCTTTCGGTTTTCGCGCAATCAACTTCCATCCGCGTGGATGGTAACGTAATCAAGAGTTACATCGCGATCTTGGCGGATGCTGCGCATCAGGGAAGAAAAACGCTCTCGCCTGGCCACGAAATGTCCGTGCAGTGGGCGGCGGACCTCTTTAAAAAGTGGGGCGTGCAGCCGGCGGGGGAAAACGGCTCCTATATCCAAAATGTTCCCATCCCAGGTGCCAATCAGGCTTTTGCCGAGCGTCTGGGAGTCCCGGAACTCACGATCGCCGGCCGAAGCTTCCTCATCCGAGACAACGACTTTTCAGTAGACGCCTCTTCGACGGCGCTTCCAAAACCGGTGACCGGCGATGTCGTCTTCGTCGGCTACGGGATCTCAGCTCCCGACAAGGGGCTGGACGAGTACAACATCGACGTCAAGGGAAAGATCGTGCTCGCGTTCAAAGGCTCGCCGGACGATGCCCCTTCATTTCAGGTACGGATGGGTGGCGGCGCCCCGATGGCGCCATCGGCACAGCAAGCCAAGATATGGACGCAGGAATCGGATGATGCCTATAAGGCCAAGGTCGCCTATGACAAGGGTGCGGCCGCAATCCTGCTCTACAATCCCCCCGCTCCCGCAGCGGGTCGTGGCGGCGCTCCCGCGGCTGCCGCGCCTCCGGCCGGCGGCGGGAGGGGAAGACCCGAAGTGAAGGCTTCCCCGTTCACCCGTCCATTTGTCGTCATCTCGATTACGGATGAGCGCGTGTTCCGCTCGATCATGTGGCGCAACCCACAGCAGGCGCTGAGTGAGTTCACCGCTGTTATCGATCAGATCCGCCGCGACATCAAGGACAAGAAAGTGCAGACGAAGAACACCGGCCTGAAGGCGACGGTCAAGGGATACGACTCCGTCTCACTTTACGGTGAGCAGTTCAAGAAAGGCATCTCGCATAATGTCCTGGGCAAAATCCCTGGGACGGATCCGAATCTGAAAAACCAGTACGTTATTCTCGGCGGCCATTTGGATCATCTTGGCGTGACTAACGGTGTAGTTTTCAACGGCGCCGACGATAACGCATCCGGAGCCGCAACCGCAATGGAAGTGGCACGCCTGCTGGCCGTCAACAAAGTGCAACCCAAGCGCACCATCGTGATCGGCCTCTGGTGTGGTGAAGAAGAGGGCGAGTTCGGCTCGGATTATTTCGGCGACCATCCGTGCGATGGCGTATCCATGGATCGTGTTGTCGGATACTTCAACATGGACATGGTCGGACTAGGCGATGGCATCGGTGTTCCTGGCTCGATGAACTTCCCGGAAATCTATAGCATCATCAAGCGCAACCAGGATCCGTCCATCAAGCTGACCCAGGAGACCACCACCGGCACGGGTGGCAGTGATTACTCTACATTTATCAAACGTGGCATTGAGGCTCTCGGTCTCATGACGAGCGGCGGCACCGGGCATCCCGATTACCATCAATCCGGGGACGACGTGGAAAAGATTGACCCAAAGATTTTGGGCCAGACCGGCCAGTTTGTTCTGCAGGGAGTGCTGAATCTTGCCAACGAGATCCAGGCCAATCTCCTGGTTGCGGACCGCCAGCACATCTACGACGCTGAACAACTCCGGGTGACGGACATGCGCGGCGGACCTTCCCCGGCTGCTGGGAGAGGTGGAGCCCAGGGAGGCGGCCGCGGTGGTGGCGGCGGCTGGTCGAATGTGGCTGCAACCAACAGTGGAGAGCTCATCAGCCTGGCTGATGATCGGGCCAAGCAGTTGGTCCAGGCTCAGCAGACGGCCGCGGCTGCAGCACCCGGCGGCGCTCGCGGCGGCTTCGGTGGCGGGGGAGCGCGCTATACGCTCGGGATTCGTGATGCCGGAGTTTTCGATGGCAGCATCCCCATGCTCATCCACACCGCGACCCTGCTGAATTTCGGCCGCGTCGATGTGATCGGCAATGATGGTGCGTGGTTCAACTTCAATAGCGGTGTGAGCGAAAAAGGCCGTGAAGCGATCAAGGTCATGGAGACAAACAACATCGTGCTCAATCTGGTCAATCCTTCCGCCAAACTGCTTGGCGACACGCTCGACGCGACTGCCAGACCCTTTCTGGTGACGGTCACCGGATCGATGCCGATTGACCAGGCGCTCATCGCCCGGATGAACCAGAAGAACACGCTGCTGTTGTTCGAATGCGATTCCGCCGATGCACAGGGTTGCGTTACCAAGCTCCAAAACTACAAGAAACAGTTCGGCGACACCGACAACCTCGTCGTGTCCATGAAATCGGGCGCGCCCGACAGGATCGATGAAGCCAAAAAGACTGTCTACCTGACCCTGATCAAGAGTGGCTGGACCATGGAACAGATTTATGCCGTATTCGGTCAAAGCGCCGGCGGTGGCGGCCGCGGCGCTGCTGGTGGCGGCAACCTGTCCAAGCTGGCGCCCCCGAGAGCCACAGGGGGCAGCTTCTAGCAAAAACATCTCAACGCGGAGGACGCTGAGATCCGATGCAGGCGATTCTCAGCGTCCTTCCCCGACAGCTGCTCCTGGCGTCTGGGAAGATGTGAATAAATTGGCGCCAGGGAGATTACCGGGATACATCGAACCAACACAAAGACTCGAAGGCTCGAAGGCTCGAAGGCTCGAAGAAATCCCATGTTTTGAAACCTCCTTTGAGAATTATGTCTTGACATCTGATCTGTCATAGAAGTCTTAGAGTCCAAACCTCCAGACGTAGCGCGGCCCGATTATGATACATTTTCATATTCCTGAACCGAGAACTTGAGTAGGAGATCCGACCCGGGAAACCTTGTTCCGAGGGCATTGAGCTCCTCACACAAATGGCCCAGGGCGCGGCTCCTGTGCGGAGCTGACTGCGGGGCTAGAATTACCCGCAGCATTCCAGGTTGCACCTCCAGATCACCGCTACTCTGCAGCATCGATTGGACGATCGTACGTCCATCCTGATGCCAACGTCGGTAATGAGGTCTGAGTAGCTCTCGTAAGGCCGATTCGGCGCGGAAGGCTGCGATCCGAAAGCAATGGATCAGGCGCCGTGTCTCGACACGAACCTGCCGTAGCTTATCTCCCTTGAGCGTCTCGCTTATGGGTACCATGGCCGGAATCGAATCGTAACGCCGCTTCATTCGATCCAACTTCTCCGTCACTTGGCGGATCTCCTGGCTCGGGGCGCCGTTGGCGATCTTGAAACCGCGCATGGTGGGGCGGTGACGCTCCTGATTCTCAAGTGCTCGTTCCCCATACTGGCTGGTTAGATCCTGGAGATGCTCCCTGATTTTATTCATCTTCATTGCCAACTTGCTCCGTTCGGGATTAAACACCTTTCGGTCGCCGTCACCATCCTCCATGGAGTAGGTCCAAAGACCATCGAAATCCGTCTCATCGCCCATGTATTTGAAGAAGTTCTCCTGGCCCCGCCGGCTAGACATGTAATGAGCCAGCAACAGCGCACTGCTGCTGCGGTCGTTGCTCACGATGTGCGTCTGATCGCCGTTTTCCTTCCGCCGGCTGATCTGACGCAGCTGCAGCCTTTTCCGGTTTCCTCGCTTTCCATGGTCCAGATGTATCCTCTTGTCGGCCAGTTCGCACTCCACCGTCTCTCCGTCGATCTCGCCTTTGTGCAGCGTGAAATCCCCGGCCGGCAATTTCGGCAGCTTCTTTCTCCATCCCCCCTTCCGATAGCTCACAAAGAACACGTCCGGCATCACATCCAGCCGTGCAAACATTTGCGGACTCCACCCCTCGCGATCGAATATCACCGTTATCGGACGACTCTCTCCCTGATTGCGCAACTCCTCAATCAAACCAGGCACCAGTTTCATCATCCCCTTCTTTGGCACGCCCGGCACGGCCAGCACCGGATCCCCCTGCTCGTCGTTGAGCCAGTAATCCAATACCGCCGGCAACGAGATGCGCAGCCGGGTCACGTGCTGCTTCTTGAGCTTTCGCTTGCCCGAGTAGACCGACACGTGACCGTCTACAAACAACCAGAGCTTCGTGCCCCCTTTCCTGCCCAGATGGCGCCGCGCCAGTTGCCTCATGAATTCCAAGGACCTCTTCATCGCCGCAAGCCTCTGGATCTTGCGTCGCAGCGTCTTCATCTCCGGAGCCCGGTCCAGCCCCAGAACCGCCCCGAGTTCTCGAGGAGAGTGTTCCTTGAGATGTTCTGGACGCTTGATCCGCGCCAGAAACATCAGCAACAGTGTCGCCACCATATTCCGGATACCGTAGAAGGCAGGCCCGATGTTGCCGAATATCTTCACCGCATCCGCAAAAACTCCCTGCATCACCAGAATCGGCACGGCCAGAAGAAGACCCGCACTGCGAACGTCGCGCTGCGTCCCGAATACGGGAGCTGCGTCATTCAGAAATCCCGCACGCGCCAGCGCACGGTCCAAACTCCGGTTCTGCGGATCGCTGTCCAAGCTCGTCTCTTCAGGCAAACGATCATCTGCCGTCTGTGTTCCCATGTCCCCGGCCGCAGGCCCCACTACCGTCGCAGCCTCCCTAACCTCCTGAACCTCACTGACCACACAAGTTGTCCCTTCCTCCGCTCCCGCCGAGTGGGCCGCATCGGATACTTCCTGCGCTATCTCGGTGGCGGTTTCCTGCAGCGGCTCTTGCAAGCCCAGCTTCGTCTGTCGAACCGCCAGCTCCTCCAACCCAAGCCGGCGCAGCGCCTTTCGCACCGCCGACTCGTTCACCCCAAGACGTGCTGCAATCTCGGTCTTGCTCCGCCCTTCCCGTGCCATCTCGATCATCAGCCTCTTCTTGTAGTCCTTGATCTTCGAAGGCCCCTTCGGACCGTGCTTGGACAGCAACGCCTGCAAACCCCCTTCAGCGTACTTGCTTTTGGCCCGGCTGACGGTAGGCCGCGAAACCTCTAGGGCTCGAGCCACTTCTGCCTCGCCGAGCCCGCCATGCTCGCACAATTGCACGATGGCCAAGTCCCGCGAGGCATGGTCAGAAGTGTCGAACTCCATGACCGGCTGGCCCTCGAGGAAAATGACCCGAAGATCACCTTCGGCGCTCACGGCGAAGCGGAGGTTGATAGGGATGGTTGTGGGGGGAGGCGGGACGACGAAGCGAGAAGAGTTTGTCATGAGCCAAGGGTAGGCTAAAGTGAGGGATATGTCAAGATGTATGTATCATATATTATTCTGATAACACATCCAGACTGATATCTCATTATGAAAGCACATCGGTCGGCCACATTGGCAGTCGGGCGCCTCCCCCCTTATAGAATCTGCCAGGGCATCGACCCTGCTCTGTATGGCCTCGAGCATCTCGGGGCGAAACTCGTCTTCCACTTCCCGTTCGATGAGCATGAACTGCGATGCCTGTATTTCCAGTAGAGGCCGGGTAGGGGCTGGCGGAGCAATGTGCGGCGAGCGACTTCTACGTGCCATGCAGCTCCTTTACTCTGGCGTTCCTCGCCCCGTCCTCCCCAAAAGCCGGCGAGGCGGAAAAAACGCGCGCAAAAACCGGACGGCGTGATTCACTGCCATCCGTCACCTGCTCAGCGAGTTTGTTCCTTCCGCCATAAAGCCAGGAGCTGAGCATTGGCGGCGAGGATCTCCGCCACCGCCTCCTTGAACTTCCGTCCAGCCTCGACTCGCTCGCGGACGGACTCAATCCATTCATCGGGGACACGTTCGAACCTTTTCTTGCCCTGGACCATGAAGGTGAGAGACCAGACCGGATGGCCTTCATCGCCGACGCAGTGACAGGTGGGCTTGCCACAGCGGCGGTGCGTCAGGGCGAGTGATCCGGGCAAGCCGTCGGGAGGAATCTTGAGGTCGGCGAGGAGCTGGCGTTTCCGCAGCCGCAATCGGTTGGCAATGATGCCTTTAGGTTTAATGTTCATCTGGGTGTATATATACACTCAGACAACCCTAACAACAATGATTATTTTCAAACAAAAGGTGAAACACTAGGCAGGTTGGCTTCCGTGGTTCAACGGCGGGCGGAATCGGTCACGGAGAATAGGGCGCGCAAGATTCTCCGCCCCGGACGACGAGCGCACGTGGTACTGCGGCTAAAATGGGCCTGATTGCTTCCCCCAAAACGGTTAAGCACCCGAAACAGTCGAACATTCGCGACGTCTTGCTTTGTGTGTGCGTGACGTTTGGTAATATACTCATGTTTTAGCAGCCAACCCGAACCTGGAGGAACCATGCGCAATGCAATCCGCATTTATCTGATCGTAGTTTTGTTTGCCACCGCCGCATGTGCCCAGCCGCCCGGCCAAGCGGTGCCGCCTCTCAGCGGCGAAAAGGCCATGGAGCATGTCCGGGCCCAGGTTGCTTTCGGACCGCGTCCCCCGGGCACCGATGCGCTGGCGAAGTGCCGCGAGTACCTGATCCGGCAACTCGAAGGATACGGCTATCAAGTCGAAAAAGATGCCTTCGAAGCGACAACGCCCTATGGACCGAAAGAGATGGTGAACTTGATCGCTCGCAAAAAAACCGGCGGGGGCAACGTAATCGCCATGGCGAGTCACTACGACACAAAATACTTCGAGAAGTTTCGCTTCGTCGGCGCCGACGATGGAGGCAGCAGTACCGGGTTGTTGCTGGAACTCGCCAGGGTACTTGCGGCCAGGAAGGACGGATTTGATTATTGGTTTGTTTTTCTGGATGGGGAGGAGGCCTTCATCGATTGGAGTACCTTTGATAGTACCTATGGCAGCAGGCACCTCGCCAAACGATGGAAAGAGGATGGGACCGCCCCTAAGGTGCGCGCTCTAATACTTCTGGACATGATCGGCGACAAAAACCTCGACCTCCTCAAGGATACCAATTCGACTCCGTGGCTGATGGATCTCGTCTGGAATACAGCCCTGGAGGAAGGCTATCGCGACATTCTCGCCCGAAATCCTTCCGCTGTGGAGGACGATCACATCCCTTTCCTTGATGCCAAGATCCCTTGTGTCGACATCATCGATCTGGACTATGCTCCGTGGCACACCGAGGGCGACACGCTGGATAAAATCAGCGCCACCAGCATGGAAAAAGTAGGAAAGTTGGTGCTTGCGGTGCTGCCAAAGCTGGAGCAAAAGCTCGCTGGCCGGTGATAATTTCCGGGACAGGCGCCATAACCTCGAAATTACTTGCGGTTCGAGGAACCTGTTTTCCGTGAGATTTCGAGGTTATGGCGCCTGTCCCGAATCGCGCTTATTTAAGGGGTCCTATTAGGGGACCCTGAAAGGGTCCAGCAGGAGAGGCCAGGGCGCAAGCCCTGGGGAACTGACGTGGAGCAAGGGATCAGCCCTGTAAGGGCGGCGCAGGCTGCTTCGCCCCTTCGGGGCTTAGACACCTTGATTTAGCGGCAATACGAGGTGATTTCGGTCACTCTTAAAGAAAGCGCCATTCGCGCTTGTCCCTGACGTATTCAGCCGCCCTATTTTGCTTGATAGGGCTCTCTGAAACCGCATTTCTTATCGTTGCAGAAGCGCACTGACCCCGAGCGTTTGGTGGTTTTCACAAGAGTAAAAATCGTGCCACATTTGGGGCAGGATACGGCGACCGGCTTGTTCCAAAGAACGAAGTCGCAGTCGGGATAATTGGAGCAACCGTAGAAGGTTTTGCCGCGCCGTGACTTCCGCTCTACGATTTTGCCGCCGCAGTTGTTCGGGCACGAGACACCCGTGGTTTTGAGCTTGATGAATTTGCAGTTCGGGTAGTCGGCGCATGCCGTATAGTCGCCGAAACGCCCATGCTTGATCGCCAGATTCTTCCCGCACACCGGACAAGGTTCTTCGAGTGGTATGTCCTGTTTGACCTCCAGAGAGTCGGCCCTTTTTACAATTTTCTTGGTATTGCGGCACTCGGGATAACCTGAGCAGGCAAGAAACTCGCCGAAACGTCCTCGCTTAAGGACCAGGGGCCGGCCGCATTTCTCACATGCGATCTCTTCTACCTCGAGAACTTCGGCGCCGTTTTCGGCGCCGTTTTTCGGAATCTCACGCGTATTCTTGCACTCGGGGTAACCGGAACAGGCGATGAAGCGGCCGAACTTTCCCCATTTGATCACCATTTTCCGGCCGCACTTATCGCAGACCTCATCGGTCTCTATCTCTTCAGTCTTAACGTCCCGCATATGGATCTTGGCGTCGGAGAGGCGCTGTGCGAAGCGCTCGTAAAAATTGCGCATCGCGTCTTGCCACCGCTCCCGGCCTGATTCGATGCGGTCGAGCTTGTCCTCCATCCGGGCCGTGTATTCGTAGTCGAAGATGTCCCGGAAGCTCTCGATCAGAAGACCCTCGACCAGTTCTCCCGTTTCGGTCGGATAGAACCTGCCCTCCTGCTTGTGGACGTATTCACGGTCTTGTATGGTACTCAGGATTGATGCATACGTGCTGGGACGTCCAATGCCGCGCGCCTCCAATGCCTTCACCAGACTGGCTTCGTTGTATCGTGGAGGCGGTTGCGTGAAGTGTTGTGTGGGGAGAAGCGCCTTGACCTCGAGTCGTTCGCCTTCCGAAAGCTCCGGCAATAGTCCTTCCTGCTCCTCAGCCTCGGCATCCGGCCTGTTCTCCTCGGCCTTTGCCTCCTGGTAGATGGCGAGAAACCCGGGGAATTTGACAACCGATCCGGTCGCTTTGAACTGTACCCGTCCGGCCTCGATGAGCACGTCCGTCTGATCGAAGATGGCCGGATTCATCTGGGAGGCTACGAACCTGTGCCAGATCAGCTTGTAGAGCTTCCAAAGGTCCGGGTCGAGGAAAGGCTTCAAACTCTCGGGCGTCCGTTCCACCGATGTCGGGCGGATTGCCTCGTGAGCTTCTTGAGCCGTCTTCTTCGATTTGTAGTAGATCGGGTGGTGGGGTAGATAGGCCTCCCCGTGTTCTCTCCTGATCAGATCGCGCACTTCACTCAAGGCGGATTCGGCGACTCGGGTCGAATCCGTACGCATATAGGTGATCAAACCAACGGCTCCTTCACTGCCGATTTCGATCCCTTCATACAGCCGTTGGGCAAGGAGCATCGTTCTTTTCACCTGAAAGTTCAGTCTCCGGGCCGCCTCCTGCTGCAGGTTGCTCGTAATGAAAGGAGGCACGGGGTAGCGCTTCTTTTCCCTGCGGTGAATCTTCGTGACCAGGAATGAGGCGTCCTTCAGTTCATCCAGGAGTGCATGAGCCGTCTCGCCATCGTTGACCCTCCACTTTTCACCATCGATGCCGCTGGCCTTGGCGGTGAACTCCGGAGGCGCGTGCCCGGCGAGGCGGGCGGCGAGGTTCCAATACTCCTCCGACTTAAACGCTCGGATTTCCTGCTCACGCTCCACGATCATGCGCAGAGCTACCGTTTGAACGCGGCCTGCCGACAAACCGCGCCTTACCTTATCCCACAGCAATGGGCTTATCTTATAGCCTACGAGACGGTCCAGAATGCGGCGTGCCAGTTGGGCTTCGACCTTATGGGCGTTGATCCTTCCAGGATGTTTAAATGCCTCTTCAATGGCATTCTTGGTTATTTCGTGAAACAGAACCCTGTAGACCTCCTTCGACTTGCCCCCCAGCTCTTCGGCCAGATGCTGGCAGATCGCTTCCCCTTCCCGGTCAGGGTCCGCTGCCAGATAGATGACTTTGGCAGTTTTGGCCGCGGCGCGCAGCTCGCGAACGACCTTCTCCTTGGAAGGGATGATTGCGTAGTCGGGCATAAAATCATCGTCGACATCGACTCCCAGCTTATTCTTGGGCAAGTCCTTGATGTGTCCGACGGAGGCTTTAACGTTAAAGCCGCTGCCAAGGTACTTCTTGATCGTCTTGGCTTTGGCAGGCGATTCAACTATGACTAAAGAATTTGACATAAGAGGGCGCAGACTATATCAGTCATTCCAAAAATTCCAAATAAAATCATTCCTCGTGTCGGACGACCCGAACGAAGAGGTTTCCCGGCACCTGCCGGATTCGGCCTCGCATTTCCAGGTTCAACAGCAACTCACTGAGTTGGGGGACGCTCATGCCGCTCTTCTGCAGAATCCTGTCGAACTGGGTCGCCTGATCGTAAGCAAGCAACCCAAGTATGTTACTCTCATCCGCAGTCGCCAGGTCAAGTTCTGGCGCCTGTCGGGGCCGGGTGTCCTCCCGGGCCAGGATTTTGTGACGCACCTCGGCTGGAAGCTCTTCTACTATATCCCGCCAGATCTGAACAAGTTTCGCGCCTTGCTTGATCAGATAATTCGGTCCAAAACTCTGTGGCGACGTGAGATTCCCGGGAACCGCAAAAACTTCTCGGTTCTGCTCCATGGCCAGCCGCGCCGTAATCAGTGAGCCGCTGTACTCACTCGCCTCCACAATCACTGTCCCAAGTGACATCCCACTAATGATGCGATTACGCACCGGAAAGTTTTGCGGTGCAGGCGAAGTTCCGGGCGGAAATTCTGACAGCAGCGTCCCACTCTCGACAATCATTTGCGTTAGCTGGCGATGTTCACGGGGATAGACCACATCGATTCCGCATCCAAGGACTGCGACCGTGCGACCCTTGGCTTCGAGGCAGCCCCTATGGGCGGCAGCATCGACGCCGCGTGCCAGACCACTGACGATCACCAGGTCGCGTTTGCCCAGATCAAAAGCCAGCCCTTGAGCCATCTGGAGGCCATAGAAGGTCGGCCGGCGCGTGCCCACAATTGCCAACCCGGGGAGGTCCAAGACTTCGACTTGCCCGCGGCAATAGAGGATCAAGGGCGGATCATAGATTTCGTTGAGGATTGCCGGATAGCCGCTCCCTCCGCGAACCAACAAGCGGCACTTTTCACGCCTGGCCCAATCGATGATCTCTTCTGCCATGGCGCGATAGCGGCCCGAACTTATCGCAGCGGCCGCCTCCGCCGGCAAACCAAACGATGCGAGTTCCCGACTGCTCATATTGAACAGATCGGGCAATCGTGGGTTGGCCTTCCAAAGGCGGTCCTGCGCCTGAGTGCCTACCCCTGGTGTCAGCGATATTTCGACGGCGGCACGAGCCTGGGTCTCTTCCGATTCGTCCATGGTCTCACGGAGTCAAAAGCATACCTCAGGGGCGCACGACCAAAGAGCGGA
>Ga0187878_1001421_pt1 | contig 23431 bp, 18 predicted proteins | sample June2016WEW_17_1_FD_132979 | JGI IMG/M metagenome (GOLD analysis project Ga0187878, IMG submission 132979) | Peatland microbial communities from SPRUCE experiment site at the Marcell Experimental Forest, Minnesota, USA - June2016WEW_17_150 | ecosystem: Environmental > Terrestrial > Soil >...
AGCCGGAATTTCCATTTTGCTTTCCCGGCGACGAAAGTATACCGCCAGTTGCCGCTGCTGCGATCTTTTTCTGCATTCGTTCCAGAGCCAAAGAACCGGACGCGCCCGGCAGAGCCTTTGCCAGAACCAAAAGGCTATGATTTGCCCCATTTCGAAGCGATTTCTCAGACACCCCTCCCTCAACTCCCCTTCGTCGTCCAGATTGGTTTCGCCTGGCTGCCGCGCCTATCCGGCTGGCAGCGGCAAAGCCAGAATCTGCCGCAGTATGCTTCCAAACAGGCGCCGCGTCAGGTGGCTCTCAGCCAACAGCAGCCAGTAGTAGCGGGCATGCTTTACCAGTCGCCCGCCGGTCTTCACCAGCCGCTGCTGCAAGCTGGTCAACGACCACGTTTCGATTCCCTTCGGCAGCACCAGCCGCCGCCACAGATTCGCGATCTGACCGAAAACCGGTTGCGGCGCGGCGTCTTCAAGGACCCCGAACAGCTCATCATGGCCATCGGCAACTACATCGACGGCCACAATCAGAACCCCAAACCCTTCATCTGGACCGCCAAGGCCATAGACATCTTGGAAAAAGTCACCCGCGCTCACGCAGTCCTGAATAGCAGTCCTGAATAAATGACCATCTGTTTGGCGGACTACACTAGGCACAGCGAGTACCTCGAGGCACGTTCCGCTGCGTATTACCGGGTCAGCAGGAAGTTTGCTGCCTAATCGACTATGAATGTCGATATGGAGCGGGCCAGGAACGAACTGGAAGAGCACCGGCTGGTATGCGTCTCCGCCGTCAAGGAGTCCGCACTTGTACCGGTAGCCGCACTACTTTGCCTTACGTAGCGGGTAGGGCTCCGGGGCGATCCCCGTCGAAACGTCAGCCGGGCAGTCCGATTACGGCGCCGACCGCGACGATGGGGAAGAGGTGGGAGGCTCGAAGTATCCGAGGTTAAGCCATCAAGCCTTTCATTATCAATATCTTACAATACATCTGTGGTTTAATTTATTTATATATATATTTTTGTTGCTTTTTGTCTTCGTTATGAACTAATGTTTTAGGCCATCTCCAGCACTGGCTGAACACGTTCTTCAAGCGCTTGACTATTTTATTCAACCGCTTGACTTCTCGAAAAATTTGTGCTTAAATCCCATGCTGAGGATGACCAAGCGACAGAAGGGGCTTGGTGCCGAGAGAGCGAAGTGAAGGCAGCGTGGCAGCTGTTGGTGGCTGGGCGCGATTTGATTAGACGTTATCATCGCTGAGCCTGAACGGGCAGACAGCACAAAAGTCCTTTGTCACTTAGAACGGCTTAAAGAGTGCCGTAACTCTTAAGGAGGAATGGGAAAATGAGAAACATTCGATCGAGGCAGACGAAACTTCACATGATTTGGATTTTCCTGTTCGTACTGGGTTTTTGCTGTGTCTTTACAGGCATGGCACTCGCCCAGGTTGACCAGGGCGCTATCAACGGTGTTGTGAAAGATACCACTGGCGCTTTTGTACCGGGCGCCTTGTTAACACTCACCAATACCGACACGAATTTCGTGTTGCAAGGCAAGTCGGGCGCAAGCGGAGAATACAGTTTTTCTCCCATCAAGATTGGCCATTACACGCTGAGCGCCACGGCTCCTAAGTTTGAGACGACGGCCCAGAAAAATATAACCGTCAATATTCAGGACCGCTTGAGTATCACTCTCACCTTGAAGCCCGGCACCGTACAGGAGACCGTGACTGTAACCGCTGCGCCTCCTTTGCTCCAGTCGGAGTCGGCTACCGTGGGTCAGGTCATGGACACTGACACCATCAATAACACAGCGCTCAACGGGCGCAACTGGATCTATATCGCGCAGTTGACGGCTGGCGTCAATCCAACGTCAGGGGGCAATAACACTGCCCGTGGCGGCGGTACGGGAGACTTTTCGGCCAATGGCATACGCACAGAACAGAACAACTTCATCATGGATGGTGTCGACAACAATGTGAACGTCGACGACCTTATGAACGGCGCCAGCTACAATGTGAGGCCTCCACCGGACGCGCTGGCTGAGTTCAAGATCGACACTGCCGACTACAGCGCCGAGTTCGGACACTCGGCTGGAGCCGTGCTCAACGCCAGCATCAAGTCGGGCACCAACCACATTCACGGAGATCTGTGGGAGTACGTCCGCAATACCGACTTTGATGCGGTAAACTGGAATGCTTTGGCAACCCCCCCCTACCACGAGAACCAGTTCGGAGCCACGCTGGGTCTGCCGATCTGGAAGAACAAGGTCTTCTACTTCGCGGACGCGGAGGACAATCGCATCGGCTATGCCGGTCCTATGACATTCACCGTACCTACGCAGAGCATGCGCAACGGGGACTTTTCGGAGTTGTTTAACACCGCCCTCACAGGCAAGACCGTGCCCATTGGGATCTTTGCGCCGAATACTGCCGGTCAACTTCCCTTGACCGCAACCGGCGGCGCGTTTACGAACCCGGGCGGCGCAAGCGTCACCGCCCTCAACGGCGAACCCACCACCAATGTTCTGAACCCGGGTGAGCCGCCCTTGGCGGGAGGAACCATATCGGGCCCGACAACGGGCGAAATGGATACCGTCGCAACAGAGGTTTTAGCTGCGTACCCCCATCCGAATGCCGGGGGTTGGACCACTGCCAATTATTCGACTCCGGGTAGTGGGAAAACATATAATAATTTGGTTGTGAATATGGCAACCAAGGATGATACCTGGCAGTGGGACCAGCGCCTGGACTTCAACATCAGCGCAAAGGACCAGACCTACGCGCGCTTCAGCTTCACGCATGATCAAGTCGCCAATACTCCTCCGCTTGGGCCTATTCTCGATGGCGGTAACGATACAGGTAATTATGTAGGTACAAACGATTTCAATCTGGCCCGGAACTTCATGGCCAGCGAAACTCACCTTTTTACTCCCAAGTTGATCAATGAGTTTCGTCTTGGATATAACTGGGGCAAATACGAGTTCATTCAGTCGGACTCCACTGTGTTGGCGAGCACCCTGGTACCTGGGATGGGCGGCGTGCCTAACACCGGTACTACCGAACCGAATGGCGGCATCCCTACAATCGCCATATCGGGCAGCAATAGTCTTAGCGCTGCCGGCCAGCGCCGTGACGTTCCGTGCGTCGAGCGTCAAAACATTTACCAGATTCTCGACAACGTTACGAATATCTGGAGAAACCATTCCTTCAAGTTCGGTATGCAACTTGAGAGTATTCGCACCTCCATCAGCCAGCCCCGGTATCCGCGTGGCGAATACAATTTCAGCGGCAAGTACTCCCAACTTTATGGCGTGGGTGATACCGGCACGGGAATGGCGGACATGTTTACCGACAATATGGCTGGCGCGTCGCTCGCTCCGGATTGGAATGCCAGCTACTATCGTTGGTATCGCGCCGCTTATGCTCAGGATGACTGGAAAGTCAACTCCAAGTTGACCGTGAACCTGGGCGTGAGGTATGACTATACTGAGCCAGTCAGCAACAGTGCGGGCCATCTTGTCAACTTTGTATTACTCTCACAGGGTCTTAATCCATCAACCGGTGCTGGTACCGGTACGGCCAATTGGGTAATGTCCAGCCTGGTTGAAAGCCAAAACCTTCTTCCGCCAAACTTTACGGCCGTGCTCACGGCGGAGAACATTAACGTGGTCTATATGAAGAGTAAATCCCTGGTGAACGCTCAGAAGGATAACTTTGGTCCGCGTATCGGCTTTGCATATAGGATTGGTTCAAAAACGGTGGTACGCAGTGCCTACGGGATGTTCTTCGGCGCTATTGAAGTCCCTGGAGCCTCGGAGACGACTATAAACTATCCATTTGCGTACACTTCCAGTTTTAGCAATAATTACCTTACTACTGGGGCCTGCAACCCATCCGTTCATGCCGGCGCGACCAACCCAGATAGCGAATGCCCATCCAACGGCACCACAAATTTGGTAAATACTCCACCTCTTCCATACACTACATCTCTCGAGACTGGTTTTTCGGGTTATCTCACTCATGGCGGCATATCCGCTTTTGCCGGTTCGCCTGAAGTCTGTAATGCAGATCCCAACGGCAAGACTCCATACGCGCAGAGCTACAACTTGACGGTTGAGCGCCAATTCACGCCGAGCATGGTTGGAACTGTTGCATATGTTGGAAATAGCGGTCGGCACACGTATACGGTCAACACTTTCGGCAGTGACCTTGCGGTGACCAATCCTCACAATCCTGTCAATACTGAGCCGTTCGCGGGCTTCTCGTTCGATACTGCGGCCTTTGATGGCGAAAGTATGTATAACGGGTTGCAGACAAAAATAGAAAAGCGTTACTCTAAGGGGTTAAGCTTCCTTGCCGCGTATACCTGGTCGCATGCCGGGGACTCTGGTAATAATCCCGGCATAGGAGGGGGTCCGTGGCCTTTGCGTAACACAAATCTCATTCCGCAAAAGTACGAGTTCACCAACTCCGTTTTCGATGTCCGCCAGCGCTTTACCTTGAACGGCTTCTATGAGTTGCCGTTCGGGAAAGGCCGGAAGTGGGCGCACGAAGGCGGCGCGATGGACTATCTGGTGGGCGGCTGGTCGACGAGTCTGACCTTTGTCGCGCAAACAGGCAATCCCTTTACGGTTGTCCCAGGCAATAATTTCATTGGGGCCAATGGTGATCAATATGGCTACAATGCGATTCGGGTTGGCAATCCGTTTGCCGGTGGGGGTACTGTGCCTGTGGGGAATGTTGACATGACTGGTCATACATGCCCAGCCTCCGTGAAAAACAGGACTAACTGGTATAACCCTTGCGCGTTCGTCGATCCGGAATCGGGTCTCAACATCCCTCTATCAGGACCTGGTTCAGAAATAACGGACATGCCCACGGCGATTTCATATCTCGGTGGAAAGTCACTCCAAATCTATGGGCCTGGATATGAGCACGTTAACATGTCCGCTTTCAAAAACTTCAAGACTTGGCGCACGCAGTACTTCCAGTTCCGCGCGGACGCCTTCAACCTTCTGAATCACCCGAGTTGGGGTAGTCCATCCGACACAAGTCTTAATCCGTCCGCCGGGCTCATTAATACGACTGAGGTCCTTCAGAACTACACGCCTGATGCGCGATTCTTCCAACTTGCCGGAAAGTACGTGTTCTAGAGCGGCAGATAACCTGCAGGCGTAAATGCGCCTGTAAGCTTGAACGGCAACTCTCCCGCGGGCGCGAAAGCGCCCGCAGGAAACCTTGTTTTAGCCCGGATTTCCATTTTGACTCGCGATTATGAAACCTCGGACCGTCGCCATCGTCCCAAGGGTAGGATGCCGCCGCGTCTCCTCTTGCGGCCCCAGAGATTATTCGGTGGCCGGTTGTTGAGGAGTAACCGCAAACGTTAGGTTCCTATCGGGACTGCCCGCGCGAGATGACGGACAGCCGGAGTAATTTCTCCGGGCAGTTTCGATAGGATCGTTTGAAGTGAGCCGATGCGGTTTGCGGCGGGCGCGGTGATCTACGTATGTCTATGGGATTTCAATTGTAGGCATATGATTACAGAGGACTTGCTTGGAAACGGCGTAAACGCTCGCATGTGCCACACGGTGATATTCATGGCCAGCCCAGTATAGCTACCAGCCTAGATTCTGACTAGCTCTGACGTCGATCGTCGCCCACGCGGCAGCGTCCGCCGCGCAGCGGCTTAGTTCAAACGGCCTTGGCAGCTCCAATCCGATGCGAGGCAGAAAGATGACAAATATGATGAATCGCCGCAAATTTCTGGAAAGCGCAGCCGCATCGGCTTGTTTCACCATTATTCCAAGGCATGTACTGGGTGGAACCGGGGTTGTCCCGCCCAGCGACAAAATCACCTTGGCTCACATCGGCACAGGCACGGAGGGTCTCCGCGAGATGACGAAATTGATTGCCATCCCGGAGATCCAGATTGTCGCCGTATGTGACCCTTCGAAGTACGCAGTGGGTTATCGGGATTGGACAAAGGATTACCTTCTCAACCTCCTGCGCAGGACCCTTGGAAAACCGGACTGGAGAGCCGGGACCGAAGGGATTGTTCCCGGAGGGCGGGACGTGGCCCAAGACTTCGTCGAGACCTACTATGCAACCAATCGGCCTGGCGGCACATTCAAGGGCTGCTCTTCCTATGCGGACTTTCGAGAGTTGCTGGATAAGGAAAAGGACGTGGATGCCGTCAAGATCATGACCCCTGACCATTCTCACGGCATCATCAGCATCGTCTGCATGAAAAGGGGCAAGCATGTGATCATGCATAAGCCCCTCGCCAATCGACTGGAGGAGGCCAGGCTGGTCATCGACACCGCCCGCGAAAAGGGCGTTGCCACGCACTTTATGCCCTGGGAGGCTAACGGATCGATGGACCAGGTGATGGCCTGGATCGAGGACGGGGCCATTGGCACTCTCCGTGAAATCCACAACTGGACGAACCGTCCTGTGTGGCCGCAGTACACCAATCTCCCCACCGCTACGCCTCCCATTCCAGAGGGCTTCGATTGGGATTTGTGGCTGGGTCCGGAGGCCGACCGTCCCTATTCTCCCAACTACACGCACATGGTATTTCGCGGATGGTATGACTTCGGAGGCGGCTGCATGGCGGATATGGGCCACTACAGTCTGTGGACAGTCTTCAATGCTCTGGAGTTGGGGTCCCCGACAAGTGTCGAGCCGATGCTCAGCCACACGTGCGAATTCAAGGACAGCTTCTCGTTCAAAGTGAAGAATGACTTTTCCTTTCCCATGACCAGCACCGTTCGCTTCAAGTATCCGGCACGCGGGAACAGGCCGGCGGTGGATCTGATCTGGTATGACGGCGGGATGCGGCCGCCCACGCCACCGGAGTTGGAAATCGATAACAAGGAATTTCCCACCGAGGCCATTATGTTTGTCGGCAGCAAGGGAAAGATACTGGCGGGCTTTCTCGTTGAGGACCCGCGGCTGATTCCCGAAAGAAGGATGCGCAAGCATCCGGCGGCGCCGGCGCCTGTCCGGCAACAAGACCAGCAGGGTTGGGCTTCCCCAGGCGTGCGCCAGTGGATTGCCGCCGTCCGGGGCGGACCGCAATCGCCCTCGAGTTTTTTGAACGCGGGCCCCATTTCAGAGGCCGTCAACTTGTACTCCGTCGCCCTGCGCACGGGCAAGAAATTGCTGTACGACAGTGAGTCCCGGAAAATCACCAACGTAGCGGAAGCCAACAAATATTTGTCCCGCGAATACCGAAAGGGTTGGGATCCCCAATCCATCTAAGAGGTGAATCGACGTGCAGACAATTTCAAGAAGGCAATTTCTTTATGGCAGCGCCATGTGCATCGCCGCGGCGGCCATGAAGATCGAGGCCAACCCGCTGAGAATGCCTATTGGGTGTCAAACCTATCCGCTCCGCGAGTCGATCGGAAAGGATTTCGAGGGCACCCTGCATCAGATTGCGGCCGGGGGATTTCGGATGATCGAGATGTGCTCGCCACCTAGCTTCGCGAAGGATGGCTATGGCCCTCTGATGAACATAAAAGCCGCAGAAATCCGCCGCATGATCCATGACGCGCGCCTGGGTTGCGTGAGCAGCCACTTCAAATTCTCTGAACTCAAGGAGCAGTTGGACGACCGGATCGCGTTTGCCAGGGAACTGGGTCTGAAACAGATGATCTGTGCCTCGTTGTCCGTCCCGAACGACGCACCCATGGCAGGCTGGCAAAAGGCTTTCGATGAAATGAACAAGATCGGCGAACAGACACAAAAGGCGGGCATTCAGCTTGGCTTCCACAATCACCATTTCGAGTTCAGGGAAATCGACGGCGTGCTCGTTTACGACGAGTTGATGAAGCGGATGGATCCGAAGCTGATTAAGATGCAGTTTCAAGTTGCGATCCCCCCCAAGTACGACCCCGTCGCCGTTCTCGCCAAATATCCCGGCCGCTTTATTTCTCTTCATCTCTCGGACTGGTCGGCGGAGAGGAAAATGGTGCCGATCGGAGCGGGCGGCATCGACTGGAAGAAACTTTTCGCCGCAGCCAAAGCCGGAGGCATCAAGAATTACTTCGTGGAAATGGACTGGGACTTGATGCAAGCCAGTGTTCCCTACCTTCGCAAACTGAAGGTGTAGTGAGGGTGCCAAATGAACAGATTCGGATTAAAGCTTTGGCGCCTCGTGATCTATGGGGCCATCATCGTCCAACCCACCGCTCCGACGGGCATTTACGGCGTGGTCGACAATATTGCAAACGGGCATGTTGCTACGACCATCCTTTTTTTAAAAACTGGCAGGTTGGCAAGGCGACTGTGGCCAATTTGCTTCGACAGGGGAACTCCTTTTCGGGAAAGCTCTTAGTCTATAATGCAATAGCGCTATCGCGCGCTCAGCAGGCTCTCTTTCGTGTGGGGAGTCCAGTTCTTTCGGAGGATATCTGTGATGAAATTAACGCGTTTGATCTTTGCATTGACGCTCATGCTTGCTTCGCAGCCGGCCTGGCTTGCGAGCCGAGGGCACGGACAGTCCGTACCCTCTCAGACTAACTTGATTCACGGCGGAAATCTTACCGTTGAGGCATTCGACGACGGCTTCTACGCTTTACGGTCAACGACGATTCCCGGAGATGTTCTGCGTTCAGAGGTGGAGGTCGATACGGCCGCAGGAACGCTTAAATCCTCACTTTATCCCCGGCATTTGAAATCCATTGCAACGTTTGACGATGAGTTGGGATCGGGCCATCTGATGACGGTGACCCATACCGGGTTGCCAAACACGCCCGACCTGGTCTGCGAGTTTCGCGTGTATGATAACCAGCCCTGGGGAGATATCCGGGTGAGCGTAAACAACGCCACCGGAGGGTCCATCGAGGTGCATGCCATTCGCATGGTGAAAAGTAATGCTGGCGCTGTGTTGCACTTGAACGGGCCTGCCTCGAAAGACCGTGTTCTCTCCGACAGCTACACCGATTATGGTTCTCAGATGATGCCGATGGATCTCGGTGAGGCAGACAATGGCGTCCACATAGGGTTCGGAAGCCAGCTCATTTACAACCGGGAGAGTGGACAGAGTCTCTTCCTGGGAGCGCTTTCCGCCGACAGATTTCTTGCGATCTTCCACCTGCTCAGCTCGGGACGGCCTAATCCGCATGTGCTTTCGTACGATGTTGCGGATACCGGAACGAACGAGGCAGAGCAATTCGATAGTAAGATGTACCCGCCTGGAAATACGGGGTACCCGCCTGAAAATACCGTTCCACTCCGCCTCCAGGTGCCTGCTGGGAAGAGCACCGGCTCGGAGCGGCTGATGTTCGCCATTGGGTCCGATTATCATGGACAGCTTGAAAACTACGGACGCGCTATTCGCATTCTCCACAAGGCACTTGTTTCCATGCCGACCCCAATCGGCTGGTGGAGCTGGACGGCTTACTACTTTGGTATAACGGAGAATACGGTGTTCACCAATGCCGCGTGGCTGGCACAGAATCTCGAGCCGCTTGGGTATCGATACTTCTTTGTGGATGAGGGGTACCAGTATGCGCGGGGGGAGTACGCCACTCCAGATGGAAAGGCGTTTCCCAGGGGCATGGCATATGTGTGCCATCAGGTGGAAAACCACGGACTCACGTTTGGGCTGTGGGTGGCGCCGTTCATGATGTCGGAGCGTTCGTGGGTATATGAGCACCATAAAGACTGGCTGGTGCACAACCTGGCTGGGGAACCGATTCACATCGGCAAGGCCGGCCCGAAGGAAGAGTTGTATGCGCTGGATACGACCAATCCCGGGGCGCAGGAGTATCTGCGCTACACCTATCGCACACTGGTGAACGACTGGGGCGTGCGCTTCATCAAGATGGACTTTATGAATTCCCCGTCGGTGGAGGGGGTTCGCTACCGCCCGAACACGACAGCGCTCGAGGCGGAGCGCATCGGCTTGGAGATCATTCGGGAGACGGTGGGGGACGACGTGGTGCTCGACAAGGATGCAAGTGGCATGCTCACGCCGGTGGGGATTGTGAATGCCGGCCGTATCTCGCAGGACACCGGGCACACGTTCGGATCTACACGCGAAGCCGCGACGGGCATAGCGGCGCGATACTATATGCACCGCAACTTCTACGTCTCCGATCCGGATGCGTTTACCGTCTCGAAACAGATTATCCCGGACCGGGTTTGGCATAACAGCAAGCGTCCGCTGACGCTGGACGAGGCGGAGGCTTCGATCGCGCTCTCAGCCGTTTCGGGCGGCATGTTCGAGATAGGGGATGATCTGCCCACGTTGGGCTCTTCGCCGGATCGTCTTGCTTTGGTGAAGAATTCGGACCTGCTCGACATGGCCCGGCTGAGCCGCGCCTCCCTGCCGGTGGACTTGATGACGTACCGGCCGGAGGACAAACAGCCGAGCGTTTTCCTGCTGAAAGAAGACCCGCGGCAGCAGATTCTCACCGTCTTCAACTGGACCGAAGAGGCGCGCAGCCACACGCTTGGGCTGGACGCCCTGGGGCTGAAGGCGAACGGCGCCTACACGGCTACCGATGTGCTGCGGGGCGGCGCCGTGCCGATCGGAAACGGCGCGATCGCGATCACGCTGCCGCCGCAATCCGTTCGTATGCTGAAACTGATCGACACATCTGTCCCCGAGACGGCCCCTGCCTTGGAGGCGCATGCGTCGGCTGTTGGACAGGCTGGTGATCTCGTGAAGTTCCATGCCGCCGCAGGCAGTGCCGATGCGCCGGTGCTGGGGTACCACTGGGAGTTTGGCGACGGCGTGAGCGCAAACGGCGCGGATGTCTCGCACGCGTACACACAGGCCAGGCAATATACGGTAACGGTCACGGCCACCGGTTTGAACGGGCGTACGACGCAGAAGACGTTCGGCATCTCTATCACGGGTATGATACCGACGGCTTACAATCCTGCCGCGAAGGAGCGGTATAGCGGGGCAAAGTAAGGCTTTGGGCTATAGCGGCTCTCCAGTTGCTGTAGAGCGAAACCACCTGCGCTGAGTGGCTTTTTCCTCAAGAAAAAGCCACCCTACACGGCGTTGGCAAGGGTACGTGAATTGGAGAACCGCTCAGACCGTGGGCCACGGTGCGTCATCGGCAATATCTTCTCCTGCGTGGCTTTACTGACTGTGCTCCTCAGGATTGGACTCTAGCGCAGGCGCGAGGTTCGATCCCGGCGCCTGATGCTACTGCGCCGTAAGGTGTGGCGGCGGCTGGTGCTGCCAAAGGGAGTCGAGAAGTGGTCCTTGACGAGCTTACAGCAACGGCTGGCGAAGACGGGCGGACGGCTGGTAAAGCATGCCCGCTACTACTGGCTGCTGTTGGCGGAGAGCCATCTGACGCGGCGCCTGTTCGGAAGCATGCTGCGGCGGATTCTGGCTTTGCTGCTGCCAGCCGGATAGGCGCGGCAGCCAGGCGAAACCAATCTGGACGACGGAGGGGAGTTGAGGGAGAGGTGTCCGAGAAATCGCTTGAAAACAAAGCAATACCCAACTTTCTGTCCCGGAGGCGGCCCTTTCCAGTCTGCCCGAGCCTTTGGGATGGAAACGGATGCAAAAAAACGGACCCGGCGGAGGCAACTGGGAGCATATTGGTCCGTAGCGGGGAAAGCAAAATGGAAATTCCGGTTTAAAGGATGGGGAACGGATTCGCCTCCGCGTCCGGCTTTCCCGCCAACAATGGAGAGCTTCTCCGTTCCTGCTTGCGGTTTCCATCCCCGGCGAGTATTGTCATCTGCGGTGGGTAGCGCCGCGGGACTGGGGCGATGGGCAGACCGAGCCCAGTTTGAAGACCGATTCCATCGGTCGGCGGCTATAACCGGCAGTAAGTATTCTCCGGCAGAGCCGGAGGGTTCCACGTGGATTTGTAAGCAGATCGCAACTGGGCTCCACGAAGAGGCGATTATGAAGAACTTGTCGAGCAAGATCATGTATATGCGCGCCGGAGCAAAAATAGACCACAGAACGCCGCGGAAGCGGTGTGACGTGGCGGTGTAAAAGTAACCGTTGGCGCAAGGAATACGGTGGTCTCAAGGTGGACCAGGCCAAGCGGCTGAAGGAGCTGAGCAGGAGAACGGGAAGCTGAAGAGGCTGGTCGCCGAGCTCAGCCTAGACAAGCAGGTCCTTCAGGACATCGCGCGGGAAAACTTCTAAGCCCGGAGCGGCGGCAGGGCTTCTATCGTTTCCCCACTTACTGCGCTATATCCGCTCGTTGTGATCCTTCTGGCTCCATTCATACTGCATGAGACCATTACTAGGACACAAATCGTCGGCGTCCTCTGTTCCTTAATAGCAGTCGCACTGCTCAGCGCCTAACAACCTTCCAACATGCTAACGAAGATCGAAAGTGCGAAAAGCTCTGGACACTACCTCTTGATCGTGCCTTTACTCTTTGGCTCAGCCGCCTCGCGAGGGTCTACCCGGGGCGGCGTGGTGGATCCTCTTATCACCAGCGTCGGAGTTATCACTCGCGATTCCCCTATGGGTCGCTTCTTACCGATCATTTTGCTGATCATCTGAAACGCCAACGCGCCAAGTTCTTCGCGTGGAACTGCAGCCGTCGTTAGAGGTGGACGTGTCAACCGCGCGAACACAATATCATCGAAACCTACGATGGAGACGTCCTGCGGAACGCGCTTTCCTGCTTGCTCCAAAGCACTGATGGCTCCCAACGCGATCAGATCATTGGCGCAGAATATGGCAGTTGGAAAATTCGGATTTTGCACGAGCGCGTTGACTGACTGCATTCCGCCGTCGTGACGATAGTTACACGACAAGACTTGATCCAGTTGGAGGCCTTTCTTCTTCGCAATACGCCTCAGGTTAGTTGCATACATCCGTGCAGACAATATCCCTTGGGGACCCACAATTGCGGCAAAATGGCTATGCCCCAGACCTATCAAATGACCCAACAGACATTCCACGCCTCTTGCAAAATCAATGGTGATTCTGCTGATCCATGGCCCGGCAGGCCGAGGACCCAGCTGCACTATCGGAATATGGTTGCGAACGATGTCATCGACCAGCTTTTGCTCGAATTGCGATGTAAAGATCGCAATGCCACAAACTCGGTCGTCGATCATCTTGCGTACAAAAAATGCCGCCCTCTGCGGATCGTACTCCGTATTGACAATCTGGGTCTCGAATCCGCTGGCCGTTGCCGCAAACTCAAAACTCCGAATGATCTCTGTAAAGAAAGGATTCGATATTTCGGATATGACCATTCCGAGATTATTGGTCAACCCCGTCGCCAAGGTGCGAGCATGCCGGTTGGGCCGGTAACCCAAATCGTCTACGATGGCGAGGATCTGCTCTCGTTTCTCCGACGAGATGGACTGTTGACGGCGGCCACTCAACACGAGTGAAACGGTAGACAGGGACACGCCTGCCCGTTCCGCTATATCTTTCATTCTAATCGGCATAATCAGAATATACCATGCAGTGGTCCGCTCGCCGTATTCTCATCAAACCCAGCGCAACTGAGTGGCCGCCTACCTTCCTGTACGCCCACCTACCAAACCGCCCTCTTTCTCTATTATATAAGGACAGAAGCGGAATGCGTCGCAATCTTCGTTGTGGTGCCCTGCACTGAATTCCGCGGCGAGTTGAAGTGGGATGATGTCGATCAAAAACTCCCATCCTGCCGGCGTCAATGGCAAGTCAAGTGCGAGATCGGCCGTCACGTCGGAAAGCTTTGAACCGACCAACAATACTGATGCGCCAGCCTCCCGAAGATCTGCCGCAAGTTGCAGATCCTCTTCGCGCATTATATCGCCTTGCAACCAAAGTCCGATCCGAATACCTGGCCTAATGATTTCTTGTGATCCGTGGCGAAAAGAACCTGTGGTTAGAGCAGTCGCCGGTCTTTTTGCGGCCTCCTCCCAGAGCAATCTTGCTTCATGGCAACTAGCCAAGCTCGCGCCACGAGCCAAAAAGTAGACGGGCGTTTCCTCTCGCGACCATCGCGAATCCTGAATCTGTGCGCTCCATGTCGCTATGCGGCCCTCAGCAAGGGCAAGGGCCGTTGTCAGCTCGCTACCTAGCACGCTGAGGTCGGTACCTTTACAGGTTTCGGTTACTAAACCGCCAACGAGGGCAAGCATGGAATACATGCTGACCGAAACCATGTGATCGAATGGACTTTCAAGCAAGAGAGTCACCTTCGCTCGCTGCCCTAGCGGACTATCGCTTGTGTTCGTAACGGCGATCACGGAAGTTTCGGCGGCTTGAAATTTATCCATTAATCTAACTATCTCTATGCTGCGACCACTGCGCGACAAGACGATGCATGATGCGTTGTGGGGAATCAACGCGAAGTAAAGCAACTCAGAAGCATCCGCAGCAATCGCCGGATATCCTGCAGAATTCAAAAGAGTTGCGACTGCTAAAGCGGCGTTCCAGCTGCTTCCTATTCCCACCACATAGGTGGTTTGTTCACGACGCAAGAGATTCGCTGCCTCGTGAAGCAATGTACTCGGTGATTCCACCATCCGGTTAACGCAGGCCGCCAGTTGCCGAGGCTCGCGAAGAATGTCGTCGAAAAATCTTCTCATTTTCATCCCCTCTCTTTCGCTTTTAGAGCGATTCCACCCACTGCCCTCGAATGCCGCTCGCAGAAGATAAGCTCGCAGAAGCACACAAACTCCCTAAAGACAAGCAGGCATCAATTTCCTTGCCAAGCATCCATGCCCTAAGAAACCCTGCGTCGAAGTTGTCTCCCGCTCCAACTGTGTCGACAGGATTCCCATCCGAAGTAGGTACACGGGAGGCCGCGATCTCCCAAACTCGGCCCTCGCGCACGGCAATCGCGCCCCGCGAGCCTCGTTTGACAACCACCAAAGGACAGCTCATCGCAAGTTGGCAACCCGCCTCGATTGAATCGGAAAGCCCTGTAAGGGCCGTTGCTTCAGCCTCATTGGGCAGAAATACATCAACCAGAGGCAGTAACTCCTTGATGCCCTCCCAGGTCTCATCTGGATCCCAGTTTGGATCCAGAGACACGGTCAAGCCATCCGCCTTGGCGCGACCCAGAAACTGCGGCCAAGCCGATCGGAGGCCCCGCAGCAGGAACGGACTCGCGACGTGCCAGTGCTTGCTTATGCTCCGAGGAGAACTCGGAAGGTCGCAAGGCCGGCTCAAATCGATACTGCCGAGAACCGTCAAAATAGCGCGATCATCAGGTTCAGCTAGCGTTACTCCAAGTCCGGTCGCGATCGAGCTGTATCGCTTGACAAGGGACGAGTCGACTCCGGATTCCATCAAACGCTGCAGGATAAAGTCCCCAAACGGATCAGATCCTACATAGCCAAGGACAGCGGTTCGAGCACCGAGTTTAGCCATCTGCGTTGCAAAAATGTTGGCGGAACCTCCCAGTTCGAGACAATAGCTGTTGACAATTTGCTCTCGTTGACCGAACTGCGGTCTCGTATTTCCCTGGAGGATGAGATCGACACACATGTCTGCTGCTGTCGCAACTTCAAATAGAGGTGGCGCAAACTCCCGTTTCTCATTTACGCGTTTCGCAAAATCCTCAGATCGCAGATTCCCCATAGATTGATAAACTCTCCACTCGTTCGTTAATGTCTGTAGGTGCAGATCAACTGTCTGCAAGAAGCAGTTCAAGACCTATTCAAGCGCTTGACCATGCGTAGTGTCCCACAGTCTCGTTTCTGAGTCAAGCCGTTGCCTGAACTGACCCCCAAAAGTGAGACAGTTGAGAAGGTCACAGTTTGCAGCGAATGGGGGCTGCAAATGCGGAGGAAGCGGTTTTACACGGAGGAGTTCCGGCGACTTGCGGTGGCGCGGATGCAGGGTTGTCGCAACGTGTCGGCTTTGGCCAAGGCACTGGATGTGCTGCGGCGATTGCTGTATCGGTGACAGATGCGGTTGGAAGGCCCGGTTGCACTCATCGCGCCGCGCTATCCGGGTCTTGAGGACGAGAACCGGCAGCTGAAGCAGCTTCTGGCGGAGCGGTCGCTGGAGGTGGATTTTTTCAAAGGTGCCTTGCAAAAGATAGCGACTCGACGCCAGGCGGACAGCGGCACTGGCGAGACGGCATCTACGACCAAGTGCGGTCAATGATGTCGCTGCAAGGTGGTTTGAGCATCGAGCGGATGTGCGGGTTGGCGCGGGTAAGCCGGGCGGGATTTTATCGCTGGCTCACGGCGGAGGCGCCAGCGGAGGAAGAGATGGAAGTGCGCGCGGCGATTCACGAAGTGGTGTGGGAGCACCGCGGCCGGTACGGCTACCGGCGGGTGAGCCGGGAGTTGCGCCGCCGCGGCCTGGTTGTGAATCAACAAGCGTGTGGCGCGGCTGATGCGTGAAGACAACCTGCTTGCAGTCCAGCCGCGAGCCTGGGTTCAGACCACCGACTCCGGTCATGAACTGGAGGTCTATCTGAATCTTGCCGCGCGCATGAAATTAACCGGGATTGACCAGTTATGGGTGGCCGACATCACCTATATTCGCCTGCGGACCGAATTCGTCTATCTGGCCGTGGTGCTGGACGCCTGGTCGCGCAAGGTGGTGGGCTGGGCGCTGGGGCAGAGTCTGGCGGCGCAACTGACGGTGGCCGCGCTGAAGCAGGCTATCGCGCAACGGCAGCCCTTGCCCGGCCTGGTGTATCATTCTGATCGCGACGTGCAGTATGCCTGCCGGGAGTACGTGAGCCTGCTTGCCAGCCAGGGCATGTTGCCCAGCATGAGCCGGCCCGCCAATCCCTATGACAACGCCAGTTGCGAGAGCTTCATGCACACCCTCAAGCGGGAAGAGATCTACGCCAACACGTATCGCGATTTGGAAGACCTGCGCACTCACATCGAGGAGTTCATCGACCACTATTACAATCGCTGCCGGCTGCACTCGGCGCTGGGTTATGTGCCGCCGGAAGAGTTCGAACAAAAGGCCGCGCAACCCGGCCAGGCGTACTGTTGCGGCGCTGCAAGCAGGAGTTTTTTCAGGCATGGGGAAATCTATCGATGGGATGACAAACCCGGCCAGGAGCTTGGGGAGCCGAATCGTTCCAGCTCCCCGGCCCATCCCATCGATGAGTCTCCAACCGGCTATTCCTTGGCGGGTTGCTCTCCAGCAGAGCCCGACTCCGCTTCACCGGCTATCGACTATCCTCAAGGAGAAGCTACGCCTTGAACAGACAATCACACTAAACGGCAACTGTGTCTTCAGCAGACCGTCTCACTCAAGGGGTTCACCCCATGCCGGAATTATCTCGAAGGTTAGATTGGGGCAAAGCGTCGGACTTGATGAGCCAGCCGTCTGAGCATGTCGCACCATTCCAATCTTCAAACAAGGAAAAACAATTGCGACCAAATCAAGCGGTTGAGTCCCTTTGTAGCCCGTGTGGATAAAGTCCTGATTCGTTCCTTGGATGTTTTTGCAGTACCCACAGGGATTATTTGTAAGCTTTAGAATTTATCCGCAAATAGTGATTGTCTGTCTCCAGCAGATCAGGGCCGCGGCCAGTTGCAGCAGGGCCAGATAGCTGGCTTCGGTCTTTTCGAAGCTGACCAGCAGTTTGCGGTAGCGGTTGAACCAGGAGTGGGTTCGTTCCACTACCCAGCGGCGTGGTTTCGACTCTGGGTATCGATATTTCAGCAGCCGCTCTTCGGCGCGTGATTTCACGCGAAGATAGCAGCCGTGTTTTCGGGCGATCTTGCGAACCGGATAGCCGACATAGCCCGCATCCAGACATAGATACTGTTGGTGGTCCAACGTAGCCTCAGGTCGATGGACCACGATCTGAGCCAGCGTCCGGTCCAGAAGCTTCGAGTCGTGGACGTTGGCGCCGCTGACGGCGATCGACAGCGGGAGTCCACGCCCGTCGACCAACAGACTGCGCTTGCGCCCTTTTTTCCCCCGGTCGGTTGGGTTCCGGCCTGCACACTCGGTTGCCAGCGGCGCTTTGCCCATGGCTCCGTCTGCGGCCTGCCATTGCCAGGCAATGCCGTGCATGCCGTCGTACTCGGCCAGGCCTGCCTGCCAGAACTTCTCAAAAACCGGCTCGATGCCAGATTTGGAAGTACTTGTGCACCGAACTGGCCGAACCGTATGCGCGCGGAAGCGCCTTCCACTGACAGCCCGTGCGGAGAACATACACAATGGCCGAAAACACCAGCCGCGCATCCTTGCGTTTACGACCCGCCCCCGCTCAGCGCTGATAGCTGCGCCCTACCGGGCGCCCTGAAACCGGAATCAACGGCTCCACCTTGGACCAAAGCGCATCCGATACCGTCCACGATTGCATCCCAGACATGCATCCATCGTCGAACAGAACTCAGCCCCCAAAGAACATACAATTCAAGAAGGTATCAGGCTTGTCACTATTTGCGGATAAGTTCTTAGCCATGGCGATGGGCGGGCGGCAGCTTCGAGAGCGGCAAGAGGATTTGTGGGTGGCACATAGGGAATTGGCCACCGCGCCAGGGCTTCCGTTTTATGAGCGTTTGAACACAGTTCTGGATGCTGAGGGCTTCGACAGGTTTGTCGAGGATCTTTGCGCGAAGTTCTACGCTCCACAATCGGTCATCCGTCTCTAACGCCGGGGATCTACTTCCGCTCTTTGTTGATCGGGTATTTTGAAGGTATCGGGGCCGAGCGCGGCATCGCCTGGCGCTTGGCGGATTCGCTGGCTTTGCGGCGCTTCGTGGGCGTCGCGTTGGATGAGGGCACACCGGACCACTCGACAATTTCCCGCACCCGGCGGTTGATCGATCTGAATACGCACGCGGCCGTTTTTGCCTGGGTGTTGGAGGTACTGGCCCGGCGCGGCTTGCTGGTAGGCAAACGCATCGCCATCGACGCAACCACGCTGGAAGCCAACGCGGTGATGCGCTCCATCGTGCGGCGCGATACAGGCACTAGTTACGAGGAGTTTCTTACGGGACTGGCCAAGGCATCGGGCATCGAGACGCCGACGCGCGAAGACCTGGCGCGATTGGACCGCAAGCGCAAGAAGCGCACGTCGAATGAGGAGTGGAAGAGTCCTATCGACGAGGATGCGCGGATTGCGAAGATGAAGGACGGCCGCACGCACCTGGCCCATAAGGCCGAGCACGCCGTCGATCTGGACTCGGGCGCGGTGCTGGCAGTGACCCTGCAGGCAGCCGACAAGGGCGATACGACCACGCTGGATGCGACGTTGATCGAGGCCAGGATGGCAGTGGCCGAGTTGGCTGTGCATGAAGCTGAAGCGCGTTCTGGCTATACGAAGGTCAACATCCACGCCATCGAAGAACTGGTTGCGGACAAGGGCTATCTGAGCGGCGCGGTTCTCAAGCGGTTGAAGAGTTATGGAGTGCGCAGCTACATTTCGGCGAAGCGGCAGAAAGGCAAGCAGCACTGGCAGGGCAACGCCGAAGAGCAACAGGCGGTGTGCGAAAACCGGCGGTGGGTGCAGGGCGACTACGGCAAGAGCCTGCTGAAACGGCGCGGCGAACTGGTGGAACGCAGCTTTGCCCACTGCTACGAAACAGACAGAATGCGGCGCTGCTACCTGCACGGGCGAGAGAACATTCTCAAGCGGCAGTTGGCTCATGTGAGTGCCTTCAACCTGAGTCTGATTCTGCGCAAACTGCTGGGCGCAGGCACGCCGCGGGAGCTGAAAAAACAGAGCAATAAGGCTTATTTTGCGGATTTTCCGGCTGCTTACCTGTCAGAATCGGCCCAAGAGCGCAGTAGAGCCCCAAACGACCTCGGTTCTCCACTCAACCGGCACCTATCGCTCCCTCAGACCCCGATGCCTGATTTCCTGGAATTCAGCTATTTGCATCACGGGCTGTTAGGCCAATTCCTGCCTTCCGAGCCTACCGCAACTCACTGTTGGATGAACTGAACGCCCATTAAGCTGCGACCTCCTCACACACAATCGGCAGACGCAGAGATACCGCGCTGTGCCCCAAGGCCATTGCTTGATGCGCCCCTACGAGAGCAAACCACCATAAGTCTGAATGCGCCGCCCATAATCGGGCAGTCCACCGGGCAGCCAGACGTTGCTCTGCACAACCTAATCAGAGTTCCAACGCTCTGCGCGGGTTTTCCCGTCGCCAGGAGTTATTCGGGCGCATCTTCACTTCGCCAGCTTGCATCTGCCCGTGCCAACTCCGTCACTGGCTGAACACGTTCTTCAAGCGCTTGACTATTTTATTCAACCGCTTGACTTCTCGAATAATTCGTGCTTAAATCCCATGCTGAGGATGACCAAGCGACAGAAGGGGCTTGGTGCCGAGAGAGCGAAGTGAAGGCGTCGAGGCAGCGTGGCAGCTGTTGGTGGCTGGGCGCGATTTGATTAGACGTTATCATCGCTGAGCCTGAACGGGCAGACAGCACAAAAGTCCTTTGTCACTAAGAACGGCTTTAAGAGTGCCGTAACTCTTAAGGAGAAATTCATGCGGGGAACAGTAGGCGTAATGTGTGTCAAGTGGTACATCGCGATGTTCTTGTGCTTCCTTTCGGCGCAGATGTGGGGACAGGCCCAGACGCACATTGTTCTGCAAGAGAACGGCTGGACAATCGATTGCTACCCGAAAAGAGCCTCTCTGACCATCTCTGTTACAAAGCTTGGAGACTTGGCCCGCGATATCCATCTCAACGAGGAAACCCCTTCCGGTCTTCAAAGGATCATGCACTTTTCCGCTCGTGTCAGTACCGACCGGCAACTGATCATCGAGACAGTCACACCCAAGACCGCGTGGGTCTTCGATGCGCAGCCGGGCAAAGTTACGGTTACAACCACAGAGTTTCACGGGGTGCTGACGGGATGGGCTGATTCGCCTGCCGGCCGGACAGCCGTCCGTCTCATCGATCCTGAAGGACTGCCGGTGAGCTCGCGTGGAAACGACGAAGTGGTTGAAACCTACCCCGGCACATCCACCACTCTCTGGTCGTATTTGCCACGGCATAACTCTGAAGTTATTTACCTGGGACTCGGGCACGTTTCGGGCGGCGGATTACACAGTCTCTTCGATCGTGGAGCGGACATCGCCGTCGACTTTGGCGAAGACTCAGGTTTGCAGGCCGTGGCCGGCAGGAACGATGCTTACGCTTTGACGATCCCGGTGCGCGATAACGCTACCATTCGACTTATACCAGACTATTATACGCATACTTTGGGAAGTCCTTTTTATATCCCTTACGACGATTCGCACTTTCAATCGGCACCCATGGTCTGGTCAAGCTGGACGAGTTACTACGAAGCGGTCACCGAGCAGGATGTCATCCGCAACGCCGACTGGCTGGCCAAGAACCTGAAGCCGTATGGCTTTGAGTATGTGCAACTGGACGATGGCTATGACAGGAACGCCGACTGGGCCAAGAACCTGAAGTCTGCGCTTGAGTATGTGCAATTGGTCGATGGCTATGACAGGCGGACCGGGGGACATTCGTGGGTGGAGAACTGGAATGCCGAAACATTTCCGCACGGTCCTGCATGGCTGACAAGTTACATCCACGGCAAAGGACTGAAGGCTGGATTATGGGTGGTGCCCAACGCGTACGCTCCCGCCTTTAAAGAGCACCCTGACTGGTATCTCTATGACAAACAGGGCAAGGTGCTGCAGGATTATAGTACTCCGGCGCTGGACTCGACCAATCCCCAGGTATTCAACCACCTGACGCGCTTATTTACCAAGCTGGACGACTTGGGCTTCGATTACTACAAATTAGACGGCGAGGGCGCGCTGCCGGCTTATGAGCCGGAGATCGATAAGAGCCGTTTGCACTCGCCATCGGCCGATTTCATCCAGAATTACCGTGAACGGCTGGCGCTTATCCGGGGCACGATAGGTCCGGACCGCTTTATTGAACTGTGCCCCCTCGGCACCAAGCTGGATGCCGTAGGGTATACCGACTCTTACTTCCCTGGCCAGGACTTATATAACAACTGGCAGGGAATGCATTCGTTCTTCAGCTCCATCAATGCCTATCTTTTCCTGAATCATATGATCATCTATGTCATGCCGGGCGAAGGACTTGAGCTGGGCGAGCCGATGACGGTGGAGGAGGCGAAGCTGAAGCGCCCCGCGGTGACCCTTGCTAAGGAGCGCTCGCGCGAAGACCCGGCAACCGGATTCGGGACGACTCTGCCGGAGGCGCGGACATTGGTCACCTATGTGGCACTGACGGGAGTGGTCTATCCGCTAGCCAGTGTGATGCCGGAGCTTCCGGCCGAGCGCGTGAAACTGTTGCAGGCGACCATGCCCACGCTGCCGATCATGCCTATCGATTTATTCAGCCGGGGCACGGATAGCACTTGGGACAAGTTCAAGCACGTTCAGTCGGACTACTACATTCATCATTATGCAGAGGTGCTGGATCTGAAGGTGGATGCGCCGGCGGGAGTTTATGACGTTGCGGCTGAGACCAACTGGCGCAGCGAATCCGTCGAGCGCAGGTTGGACTTTGTCCGGCAGTTGGGGCTGAGCGAGGAGCACAGCTACATTGTTTTCGACTTCTGGAAGCAGCAGCCTCTGGGAATCTTCAAGCGCGAGCTCGACCTCTCCATCGGGCCGCACGATACACGCGTGCTGCTAATTCACCCTCTTGCCGACCGACCGCAACTAATCGGAAACTCACGACACATCTCGGGTACCTACTCCATCGTGAGTCAGGGGTGGAATGGAGCAGGGAAGGAGCTACATGGAGAATCGGTCGCCATCCCCGGCAAGCCTTACACGTTGTGGTTCAACATTCCGAGTGGTTATAAGAAATCGGTGGTGCAAGTGGTCTCAAAAACCGGGAAGGCGATCGCGGCCGAGTGGCAGCAGCAGGGAGAATTTGGCAGTCTGCGTTTCACAGGCGCGGATGAGCCTATGGAATGGCGAATCCAATTCTAGAATCGTCATTGCCACACATTGACAACGCGCCTCTGTGATTCGTTGGCGGTGTTTCCGTCGAGTATGATGACCGATACTGCGTTCTTTGGAGCAGCCCAACCTTAGTAGCAGCCCAACTCGTCGCGGAAAGCTACCACAGGAATGAAACAGAATCGGGCGACAGCTTGCTGGATTCGGCTGCGATTTGAGGGAGTAGGTCGGTTGCGCATTGGAGCTCTTTAGCCCGCTTAAGGAGTATGGCCCTATATGAATCCAAATCCGTCCATCCCTCAAGAAGCGGTGCCACCCGAACCGAGTGAATTCCTCCGTGAAGTGATTCGGCGGAACCGGCAGGGCATGGCCGTGGGCATCCGTATTCCGGCCAATGAGAACCTGGAACGGAATGTGGTTGAACTGCTGCCGCGCCCGGTGGGGCGTCCCAGCCACAAACCGATCGTGTGGTACAAGGGCTTTCTTTATCGGGCCACCAGTTGGAAGACAGTACGGCGAGTGGTGGCGAAGGTCGAACATTATGCCGGGGAGTTGTTCCCGCGCATCGGGTTCGTTGTGACGAACCTGACCCTGCCGAGTCGGGCGGTAGTACGGTTCTATAACAAGCGGGGCACG
>Ga0187878_1001424_pt1 | contig 23385 bp, 16 predicted proteins | sample June2016WEW_17_1_FD_132979 | JGI IMG/M metagenome (GOLD analysis project Ga0187878, IMG submission 132979) | Peatland microbial communities from SPRUCE experiment site at the Marcell Experimental Forest, Minnesota, USA - June2016WEW_17_150 | ecosystem: Environmental > Terrestrial > Soil >...
ATTTGAGATTTCGTATTTGTTTCGTATTTCGTGCTTTGCATTTCGGATTTCAACAAGAGGACTCTTAGGCTTTTCAGGAAAAGGGACCATGCATCAACAGATTCCACACGAAAGTGCAGCGCTTCACGTTTCGGGTGAAGCACTGTACATCGACGACATCCCATCGAGCCCGACCACATTGATCGGGCGGGTCCTCTACAGTCCCCATGCTCACGCCCGCATCGTTTCGTACGATCTCTCGAAGGCGAAAACCGTCCCAGGTGTTATTGCTGTGCTTTCGGCGAAGGATATACCGGGGCACAACGAAATGGGGCCCGTGGTGAAGGACGAACCTTGCCTCGCGGACGGCGTCGTGACGTTTGTCGGACAGGCGGTCTTTTTGATTGCAGCAAAGACGGATGCCGATTGCCGTGCAGCAGAAAAACTCATTGAGGTCAAATACGAACCGCTGAAAACCATCCTCAGCATCGAAGACGCCATTGCTGCGAACAATATTCTCGGTCCCGAACGAACGATGCAACGGGGAGATGCCAGGGATGCTCTTCGTTCAGCTCCGCATGTAGTGCATGGAGAAATCAAGACAGGCGCAGCCGAGCATTGGTATCTGGAATCCCAAGCCTCCTTGTCCATGCCAGGTGAAGGGAATGAGATGGCTGTCTATTGCGGTTCACAGAATCCATCAGAGACACAAACGCTCGTTGCAGAAGTGCTTGGAGTGAAAAAGAAGGATGTTCTGGTGGAGGTCCGGCGCATCGGAGGAGCGTTTGGTGGCAAGGAGACACAGGGAAACCACGTCGCATGCTGGAGCGCTCTCCTCGCTCACGCAACCCGCTGTCCGGTCAAGATCCGCCTCTTCCGTGATGATGACATGATTATGACGGGCAAACGTCACCGATTCCTGACCCGCTATGAAGCAGGATTTGATGATGACGGGAAGCTGCTGGCAGTCAGATTCGAGCTCAACAGCGACGCGGGAGCAGCAACGGATTTGTCGTTTGCGATTATGGAACGGGCGATGTTCCATTGCGATAATGCATACTATGTTCCGCATATGACTGTCGTGGCGCGCGTCTGGAAGACCAATCTTCCTTCCAACACAGCATTCCGCGGCTTCGGCGGTCCGCAGGGGATGGCCGCCATGGAAACGATTATCGACCGCATTGCCAGATTCCTGCACAAGGACGCAGCAGAGATCCGGAAGATAAACTTCTACGGCCTCGAAGCAAACAACGTGACACACTACGGCCAGAATGTGGAAAACAACAGACTGCACCTGATGTTCGATCAGTTGATGCAGTCATCGGAGTACGCAGCGCGTCGCAACGCCGTGACAGAATTCAATGCATCACACGAATTCTATAAAAGGGGGATCGCCCTTACTCCGGTGAAATTCGGTATTTCCTTTACCACGACGTTCCTGAATCAGGCCGGTGCCCTCGTCATCATCTATAATGACGGGACCGTCCTCGTCAATCATGGTGGCATCGAGATGGGGCAGGGACTACACACGAAGATGCAGCAGATCGCCGCGGCGGAACTGGGGATCAGCATCGACCGCGTGCGCGTGAATGCGACTAATACTTCTAAGGTTCCGAACACGTCTGCCACAGCAGCGTCCTCAGGAACAGACATGAATGGCGCCGCAGTGAGGAACGCTATCGGTATCCTGAAAGAGCGCATTGCCGAAGGGGTCGCTTCGATCTTCAATGAAAAACGCCCGACGGTCCCAACGTCGATAGACGATATTCAGTTCGACCATGACACGATCTTCGACGTCAAGCATCTGGAACGCCGGATTGGATTTGCGGAGGCGATGCCGCAAATGGTCCTGCGTCGCATCAGCCTCAGCTCGACAGGATACTTTCGCACGCCGGGCATCGGATGGGACAAGGCCAAGGGAGTGGGGACGCCGTTCCGCTACTACGCCTTCGCCATGGCGGCGTCGGAAGTACTCGTGGACACGTTGACGGGCGGTGTGACGCTTCTCCGTACAGATATTCTTCACGACGCGGGAGATTCAATCAACCCGGCGATTGACATCGGACAGATTGAGGGGGGCTACATTCAAGGAGTCGGCTGGTGCACGACAGAGGAAATCAAGTGGGATCGTGATGGAAATCTGATGACGCATTCGCCCGACACCTACAAGATCCCTACAGCGAAGGACATACCGGGCGATTTCCGTGTCAAGCTGCTGGAGAATGCGGCGAATCCGAATGCTATTCATGGAAGCAAGACCGTCGCCGAGCCGCCGTTCATGCTCAGCCTCTCCGCATGGCTCGCGATCAAAGATGCCGTTTCGGCTGTTGGTTGTCATGAGACTGAACCTGAATTCTCGCTTCCCGCTACCAATGAAGTAATACTCCTTTCCATTGAGAAACTGAGAACGCTGACGAAAGAAAGCGCATCCGGGAAGGTGCCTATATGAAATTGTCCGGTGATTCCTTCGTGGTTGGTCTTCGCTGTCTCGTTTGTGGTACTGAGTATGAAAATGGAAACCTTCATACGTGTCCGCGGTGCGGCATTCAGGGTATCCTCGATGTGAAATATGATTATGATAAAGCCGGACAAACGCTGACGTCGTCCGCTCTGCGTTCTCGTCCCTTCGACCATTGGCGGTACCGCGAACTGCTTCCGATCTCTCCGCAATCACCGGTTCCGTATCTGCAGGTTGGCTGGACTCCGGTCTACGACGTCCCACGCCTGGCGGTTGCCCTCGGGATGAAGAAGCTGTTCTTGAAGGATGACGGAAGAAATCCTACGAGTTCGTTCAAAGATCGGGCGAGCTCTGTGGGTGTGGTGAAAGCTCAGGAGTTTGGCTTCAAGACGATTGCGTGTGCATCGACCGGAAATGCTGCCTCCTCGCTTGCGGGCATGGCGGCGGCCAGTGGGCTTCGCAGTGTCATCTTCGTACCACAACGGGCCCCCGAGCCGAAGGTTACACAACTGCTGATCTTCGGGGCTACGGTTGTGCGTGTGAAGGGGACATACGAGAACGCCTTCGATCTTTGCCGGGAAGCGTGCCAGAAGTTCGGTTGGTACGACCGGAACAGCGGGACGAATCCTTTTCTCGTGGAAGGAAAGAAGACTGCGGGGTTGGAGATTGCTGAACAATTTGGCGCCACGATTCCGGATTGGGTTGTGGTCTCTGTCGGCGACGGCTGCACCATTGGAGGTATCGGCAAAGGGCTTGAGGAGATGAAACGATTGGGCTTTATCGACCGCGTTCCGAGATTGCTTGGGGTCCAGGCAGAAGGTGCGCGGCCATTGCTCAATGCGTTTCGCAGCGGCAAAGACCTCTCACCGACCTCCGCGGATACCATTGCAGACAGCATCGCAGTCGGCACGCCGCGCAACTGGCGCCGGGCCATTCAACAGATCAAAGCATCGCGCGGTGACATGATCGCTGTTTCCGATGATGAGATTCTTGAAGCAATGCGCCTTACGGCGAAGCTCGGAGGAATTTTCGGCGAACCTGCAGGCGTGGCAGGTGTTGCCGGATTGAAAAAAGCGATCACCGATCGAATTGTGCCTGGAGATGATTCCGCGGTCGTTGTCATTACTGGCAATGGACTGAAGGACATTCAGTCTGCGAAGCGCACAGCCGTCGAAGCGCTTGAAATTGAGCCCGATTTTAGAGTTCTTGAAAAACATTTGTCCGACCGTTCCCTCATCTGAATGCACCGAACATGAGTCTCCTATTAAAGAACGCGACCGCAGTCATCCTGGCACCACCGTCGATCGAAGCATGTGATATACGAATCGAAGAAGGCGAAATCGTTGATCGTGCTGCGCGGTTAAGACCAAAGCGGGACGATGATGTCGTTGATCTGAAGGGTTGGATTGTGATGCCGGGGTTTGTCTGTTCTCATACCCACCTCTACTCAGCGCTCTCCAGGGGCATGCCTGCACCCAAATCTTCTCCCAGGAATTTCGTCGAGATCCTGCAGAAGGTTTGGTGGAAGCTTGACGAATCGCTGGATGAGGAGTCAATCTACTACAGCGCACTTGCCGGCGCGATCGAATCGGTGAAGCTCGGTACGACAACGCTGATCGATCATCACGCGTCTCCGAATTTCATCAGCGGCTCGCTCGACCTCATCAAACACGCGATGTGCCAGGTCGGTCTACGCGGAGTCCTCTGCTACGAAACGACGGATCGTGGAGGAAGAAAACGGCGTGACCGGGGGTTGGAGGAAAATGAGCGCTTTGTGACGGAGAATGCAAGCAACGCGCACTTCCGCGGAACGATCGGTGGGCATGCTTCATTCACCCTGAGCGATGATTCGCTTGTGTGGCTGGGTGAACTGGCAGGCATGTACGACTGCGGTGTCCACATCCATGTGGCTGAAGACAAAGCCGATGTCATTGACTCGGAGAGAAATCACAAAAGAGATATTGTGGACCGACTTAGAGACTTTGGCGTGCTCAGGAACAAATCAATTCTGGTGCATGGAGTCCATCTCTCAAAGAAACAGTTGTCGGTGGTGGAGAAAGCCGGCGCCTGGATGGTTCATAATCCTCGTTCAAACATGAACAACGCCGTGGGATATGCTCCGCTGAGCTGGTACGGCGCACATTCCGCTCTGGGGACTGATGGATTCCCATCAGACATGTTCGAGGAAGCAAAGTTCGGTTACTTCCGCAACGCAGAATCGGACCACCGAGCGGAGTTTTCACGCCTCCCAACAATGCTGCAGAACGGTCAACAGCTGGCGTCGGAATTCTTCGACAAGCCATTCGGCAAGCTGGAAAAGGGGAGTCCTGCGGATCTGATCGTCCTCGAGTATGCTTCACCCACACCACTCACGTCACGCAACCTGCATGGTCACTTCCTGTTTGGAATGAACGCGACCATGATTCGGCACGTGGCTGTAAACGGCAATTGGATAGTCTGGAACAATCAGCTCGTCGGAATTGATGAGGATGCCGTGATGCACAAAGCGGCAGCAGTTGCGAAGAAGCTTTGGAGTCGAATGCATGGCAAGTAAGCACAAAATCATCGGCAAATCTGAACGTCGTGTTGATTCCTGGGGGAAAGTGACAGGAAGGGCGAAGTTTGCCGAGGACTATTCGGTTGGACACCAGTTGTGGGGAAAGGTGCTTCGCTCGAAGTATCCTCACGCCCTCATCCGCTCCGTCGATGTGTCTGCAGCGTCAAAGCTTTCCGGCGTTGAAGCAGTCCTTACAGCGAAGGATATCCCCGGAAGCAAGGTCTTTGGGATAGTCCTGAAGAACCAGCAAATTCTTGCAGAGGATCGGGTTCGCTATCTTGGCGATGGAGTCGCGCTGGTAGCGGCAAGAACGAAAGAAGTTGCTGAGCAGGCACTGGCGCTTATTCGCGTTGAGTATGAGCCGCTCCCCGTCGTCTCTGATCCGGAAGAGGCGATGAAACCGGACGCACCTATTCTGCACGGCGAGAAAAATGAGTTTGTTCATCACAAAGTCCGTAAAGGGGACATCGCAAAGGGGTTTGCACAATCCGACTTCATTCTGGAGCGGAAATTCAAAACGCAGTTCGTCGAGCATTCCTATATCGAACCCGAAGCTGTTCTCGCTGAGCCCGCGGAGCAAGGGGGCGTAAAGATCACAGGGTCGGTGCAAAATCTCTTCTCCAGTCGCCGGTCGGTGGCAGATGCACTGAACATTTCCCTCAATCGTGTTCAGATTGTGCAATCAACCCTCGGCGGATCGTTTGGCGGGAAGGATGAAGTAATGACGTCGATGTGCTGCCGCGCAGCGCTTCTGGCGATCAAGACCGGCAAGCCGGTGAAAATAGTGAACACGCGTGAAGAGTCGATGCTGGAAAGCTACAAGCGTCACCCCTACGTGCTCTATTATAAGTGGGGAGCGAAAAAGGACGGGACGATTACCGCGATGGAGATTCGTTGCATCGCCGATGGCGGTGCATATTCGTCCATGAGTTCGTTCGTCACCTGGCGTTCGGTGGTTCAGGCAACAGGTCCGTATTATTGCGAGAACGTCCAAACGGATGTTTACGCCGCGTATACCAACAATAACTATACAGGGGCGATGCGCGGCTTCGGCTCACCGCAGGTCAATTTCGCCATCGAGTCGATGATCGATGAGCTCGCACAGGAAGTCGGAATGTCGCCTCTCGAAATCCGGATGAAAAACGGCTTTGAGGGGGGAGCTGTGACAGCAACAGGACAGCAGCTCACACACACGGTGAGCCTCAAAGAAGTGCTCACGAAAGCAGTCGATGCCATCGATTTCGAGAAGAAGTGGAAATTATATCGTGATGTGAAGGAAGGCGAAAAGAAACGCGGTGTTGGCCTGGCTTGCAGCTACCGCGGCGTTTCTCTCGGTGCCGAAGGGACCGATGCAGCAGAGACCATCGTCTCTGTTCAGACTGACGGAAGCGTGATTGTCTCATCCGGCGTCACGGACATGGGGCAGGGGGCGCAGACGCAGATGTCGCAGATTGCGGCTGAGGTGCTGGGCATTTCGATGAACCGCATTCAATTCTTGAATACCAACACCAGCCGCGTAGCCGATTCAGGTCCGACCGTCGCTTCCCGCGGAACAATTATGGGAGGATCAGCGGCAAAGAACGCAGCAGAGAAAGTCAGAGCTACGTTGCTCGAGGTCGGCTCGGAGATGACAGGCGTCGATGTCGGTGCGCTTGACCTGGAAGACAATTATCTCGTGGACACAAGCAAGCGCGAGCGGCTGGCGTCGTTCGCCGAGCTTGCGACCGCTTGCTTCGACAAGGGAAAACCGATTATCGGACTTGGCTGGCATAAGTCGCCACCGACCTCCTGGCACGAAGAAGAAGGTCACGGGGAAGCCTACTTCACTTTTGTGTATGGCACAAACGCAGCAGAAGTGGAAGTGGATACCGAAACCGGAAAAGTCGATGTAATCGATTTTGTGTCGGTCCATGACGTCGGCAAAGCTATCAATCGTGGGATGGTCGTCGGTCAGATGTGCGGTGGCGTTGCGATGGGACTTGGGTACGGCTTGCTGGAAGAGTTTGAGATCGAGGACGCTCTCCCCAAACAATTGAACTTTGACGAGTATTTGATCCCAACATCGATGGATGTCCCACGGATCAAGACGATCATTGTGGAAAACGAAGATCCGATGGGGCCATTCGGCGCAAAGTCTGTTGGCGAGCCGACGAATGAACTTGCCGCACCGGCAATCGTGAACGCGATCACGAACGCGACCGGAAAAAGGATCTATGAACTGCCAGCGAACCTTGAACGGGTTCTGCTTGGTCACAAACTGACTCGCCACGGGAAACGCGGGTCGGATCAGAAAAACTCAATCGACGCAATGGTGGTTGATTCGTGCAAGATCCGTGGGGGGAATGTATGAAGCCTTTCGAGTATTACTCCCCTCAATCAATCGCAGAGAGCTGCACTCTTCTGGGACAACTTGGGAGTGGCGCAAAAATCCTTGCAGGTGGTACTGATGTCCTGATCGAGCTCCGGAAGTCAGGAGATGAAGTGGCCGGCTCAATCGTCGACATCTCCAGAATTTCATCGCTGAGGGGAATTGAAGAATCCGGCGACACGATTGTCATCAAGCCGCTGACAACTCACACGGATATTCTCCAATCCGCTCTCATCGGCACCCATGCGCCGTTGTTGAAAACCGCGGCCGCTGGCATCGGGTCGCCGCAAATTCGTAATCGGGGCACAGTCGGCGGCAACATCATGAATGCAGCTGCTTGCGCTGATACCGTTCCCCCTCTTATCGCTCTTGGAGCCAGAATCCGACTGCAATCCTCTGCAGGAGATCGTACAGTTGCGCTTTCGGATTTCTTCACAAAACCGTATGTCACCGCGGCACGACAAGGAGAGATCCTCGTTGAGATTCGATTCCCGAAACTCCCTCGAGATGCACGAAGCTCATTCATCAAGTTGGGACGCCGGAATGCCCTGTCAATTTCCAGGCTCAGTGTCGCTGCGATATTGAAAACGGATCAGTCTGGATTGGTGACTGACGCGCGGATTGTGCCGGGCGCTGCACTGCCGACTTGGCACCGTGTGGCTGAAGCAGAGAACCTCCTGATCGGCCACGAACCTGCACGAGAGTTGTTCGTCGAGGCAGGAAAGAAAGTCTCCGAAGTCATGATATCGTTTACCGGCAGGCGCTGGTCGACGGAGTACAAGGAACCGGTGATCGCCGTGCTCGTTCGGCGTGCGCTGGAAGCTTGTCGCTGGTAAAGAGGCAAACCGCAAAGGACGCGCTTGTAAGGCGAAGTTTTACTTCGCCTACGACTATGGTAAGGATGGATTCATGAAATTGGTTTCGATCAAGACAACCATCAATGGCAGAGATTACGATCTCGAAGTCCGTCCGAACATAACGCTTCTGGACCTGTTGAGGGACGAGCTCGGTCTCACCGGCACAAAACGGGGTTGCGAAATTGGCGAGTGTGGTGCGTGCACGGTGCTGCTGAATGATCAAGCGGTCAACTCATGTCTTGTCCTCGCTCCCCAGGTCCACGGCAAGGAAATCCTTACGGTAGAAGGACTGGCTGATGGCGAAAAGCTACATCCTCTTCAAGAATCCTTCCTCGACCACGACGCTGTCCACTGCGGTTTCTGCACTCCCGGCATGTTGATGAGCGCCAAAGAGCTGGTTGACCATTCTCCTAATCCTTCCGAACCGGAGATTCGCACCGCCATCTCAGGCAATCTTTGCCGGTGCAGTGGATATCAACAAATTGTTGATGCGATAAAAGAGGTCGGAGAAGTGAAGCGTGAAAAGTGAATAGTAAATAGTGAACGGTGAATTGTAAATCGAATACTTTGAAACTTTGAACCTGAAACTCCAAACTCAAAACTGACAACTCCAAACCCAAAACTCTTACCTGAACCTCCCCGGATGTTATGACTCCCCAACAAGCGAAAACCGAGGCCGAGCGCTGCCTGCAATGTTTCGACGCTCCGTGTATGGAGGCGTGTCCGACCCACATCAACGTCCCCAAGTTCATCTCGATGATCAGATCGGATAACGTGATTGGAGCAGCTGAGGTAGTCAAGACGTCCAACGCGCTGGCAAACACGTGCGGCAAGATTTGCCCAGAAGAGATTTTTTGCCAGTCGGTCTGCACACGCACCAAGGAAGATGCGCCGATTCAAATTCGCGAGCTGCATTTATTTGCTACGCAACAGGAACAGAAAAAGGGATTCTCGGCACCGAAGTTAGCTGCCAAGTCGACGAAGAATGTTGCAGTCATCGGTGCGGGTCCGGCCGGACTGGGCTGCGCGTTCGAACTGGCAAAATTGGGGCATCAGGTCGATATGTACGACGCTGGCAAACCGGGCGGAGTTCCACGACAAAGCATACCTTCGTTCAGACTCGCGGTCAGCGAGCTCGAGGCCGACACCAAATTTCTGTCCCGATTCTTCAGACTGAAGAAACAGACTGTCGATGCGAAAGCGTTCGACCGGATCCGGAAAGCACATCAAGCGATATTTCTTGCCGTTGGACTCGGCGAAGATCGCACGCTGGGAGTCCCCGGTGAGAACCTCAAAGGGGTTTTGCCGGTGCTTTCGTTCCTGGAGAACGTAAAGGCAAAGCCATCGAGCGTCAGGGTGGGCAAGAAAGTGATCATCGTGGGCGGTGGCAATGTGTCGCTTGATGCGGCTGCGACTGCGAAACGGCTGGGGGCTGAGAACGTGATATTGATTTACCGCCGGAGTGAGAAGGAAATGCGTGTGTGGAAAGGCGAGCTCGATGAAGCAAGAAGACAGGGGGTTGAGATCCGTTTCCTGGTTAACCCGGTAAGCATTGTCGGTAAGAACAAAGTGCAAGGGATCAAGTGCCGTCGAACTCGGCTGGGCAAACAAAAAGACAAAACCGGCAGACCGGTGCCTGTTGAGCTGAAGGGGTCCGATTTTGTGCTTGAAGCTGACACCATCATTATCGCCGTAGGTCAGACAATTGAAGCAAAGTGGCTCGGCGATTTCGATCGAAGAGGCAGTGGATATGTGAAGGTCGCGGAGAATTTTGGAACATCCATGCCAGGAGTGTTTGCCGGTGGCGATATGATTGAAGGGGAAGGAACGATCGTTCAGTCGGTGGCGCACGGCAAGTACGCTGCCCGCGCCATCCATGAATACTTGACAGCGAGGTGAGGGGAAACGTATGGAATACAAAATCATGAAGGAAATTGAAATCTATCCAGCGCGGGATTTATCGTACGATTTTCTCGGGATTCACTTCGAGAATCCATTCATCCTTGCCGCAGCTCCGTCCACGGACGACCTTGACATGGTCCGCCGTGCATTTGAGATAGGGTGGGCGGGAGCAATCCTGAAGACCACATCTATCGAGGGAACGCGCGTCGATCTCTGCTATCCGATGATGTCCACCTTCAACCATGAAGGGAAGAAACTATTCGGGATGGGAAACATCGACCTCATCTCCGAACATCACATCGACAAGGTCGAATACAACGTTCGGACGTTGAAAAAGGAGTTTCCGGAAAAGATGGTGGCAGCAAGCATCATGGCAGGGCGGAAAGAAGACTGGCAATCGCTCGTCCAACGGCTTGAAAAAGCAGGAGCAGACCTCATCGAATGCAGCTTTTCGTGCCCGCAGGGAAACATCGGTGAGGATCCGGGAAAAATGCTTGCACAAAGCCTGAGTGCCACTGAGCTCACCGCTCGCTGGGTCAAAGAGGCAACATCGAAGACCCCGGTATCCATCAAGATAACACCTCACGTCACCGACATCGTCGAAGTGGCACGGGCGGTGAAACGTAGCGGGTGCGATGCACTCACGGCGTCCAACTCCATCCAGGCTCTGATGGGGATTGATATTCACTCATTTGCTCCGCATCCGAGTCTGGGAGGAAAATCGACGTATAGCGGCATGACAGGCCCGGCCATCAAGCCGATCACGCTCCGGACCATTGCGGAAATTGCCCGCAACGTTGACATCCCGATTCTCGGGACCGGCGGGGCATCGACGTGGAGCGATGCGGTCGAATTCATGGCTGTTGGTGCCGGCGTCGTTGAGTTCTGCACGGTGGTGATGCACCACGGGTTCCACGTGATCGATGAGCTGCGCAATGGAATGTCGCACTACCTCGATGATATGAAGTTCTCTTCTCCGTCAGAAATCGTCGGCAAGGCTTTGCCCAATATCGTCATGCACGATGATTTGCCACGGCAGACAATCCGGAGCCACATCAACGAAAAGCTCTGCATCGGATGCGACGTCTGCTATGTCGCATGCCGCGACGGTGGCCATACGGCCATTGACCAACGGCCGAACAGAGTTCCTCACGTCGACTGGGATCGGTGCGTCGGCTGCGGTCTCTGTCAGTTCGTTTGCCCGGTGGATGGGTGCATTGAGATGCGCGTGAAAGCGTAACAAATCACCATCGTGAAGTTGTGAACAAGGGAGTACGATGACACAAAAGCAATTACAGTCAGCACTCAGTGAGTTGAAGAAACTCAAGCTTGGCATGTTCAACAAGGATTTCCTCCTTACGTGGGAACGCAGTGACGATGAGATCAAGGGGGTCGTCATTGTTGCAGAAATCTTCAACCACCTGCACAAGGCAGGGATTTCTTTCCGGACGTTCGAGACCGGTCTGGCCATTTCGATTTTCCGGGACAAGTCAACACGCACACGGTTCAGCTTTGCGTCGGCGGTGAACGCTCTGGGTCTGGGGCTCTCTGAGCTTGATGAAGAGAAATCCCAGATTGCTCATGGCGAGACCGTCCGAGAAACCGCCAACATGATTTCCTTTCTCGCCGAGACAATCGGTATTCGGGATGACATGTTTCTGGGCGAAGGAAACAAATATATGCGTGAGTTCGGTGCGGCAGTAGAGGAGGGCTTTGAAAAAGGTGTTCTTCATCGCCGTCCGACTGTCGTAAACCTTCAGTGCGATATCGATCATCCGACCCAGACGCTGGCCGATCTCCTGCAGTTGAAAAACCATTTCGGATCGCTGGAAAGCCTTCGTGGCAAGAAGATAGCGATGACGTGGGCCTACTCCCCGAGTTACGGGAAGCCGCTCTCAGTTCCTCAGGGAATTATCGGTCTGATGACGAGATTTGGAATGAACGTTTCGCTTGCCTACCCGAAGGGATATGATCTGATTCCCGACGTTGTGAATGTAGCGAAGAAGAATGCGAGTCAGCGTGGAGGATCGTTCACTGTCGTCGACAGTATGGAACAGGCATTCGAAGGCGCAGACATTGTTTATCCAAAATCGTGGGCCCCTTATGAGGTGATGCAGCGAAGGACAGAATTACTCAATGCGAATGACAAGGAAGGGCTGATCGGGCTGGAGAAAGAGTGCCTGGCAAACAACGCCCGGTTCAAGAACTGGGAGTGCGACGAAAAAAAGATGAAGCTGACAAAGAAGGGCGAAGCCCTTTACATGCATTGTCTCCCGGCAGACATCTCCGGGGTAAGCTGTGGGCAAGGAGAGGTCTCAAAAACCGTCTTTGAGAAATACCGGCTGGCTACGTACGCAGAGGCCGGATTCAAACCGTTTGTGATTGCAGCGATCATCTTTCTCACGCGGATGCAGAAGCCGTTGGAGACCCTCCGGGCAATCATAAAACGCAATTATAGCAGAACGGTGTAAGGATGTCTGAAATGTCGAAAATCATTAAGCAGCGCTACCCCGATGTTGTCAAGAAAACTGCCGCACGCTGCAAAGAACGCGGTGTGGTTATCCCGACCTTTGCGCAGATGCGCGATCCACAGCTCATTCCTGAGTCGATCAGGAAGAAGCTCTCGGGAATCGGTCTCTGGGATATCAATCCGCTCAATCTCTTTCGAATCACCTGGAAGAATGACATGCAGACGGGGATGTTCGGCGGTGTGAATTATCTCGAAATCCCATCTGCGATCACCGGTGTGCGGGCCCGCGTCATTGGCCTCATCGGCAAGTACTTCCCGACCGGAGCGCACAAAGTTGGCGCTGCGTTCGGCTGCCTTGTCCCGCGCCTGGTCAGCGGAGAGTTTGATCCTGCGCGGCACAAAGCAGTATGGCCGTCGACGGGCAACTTCTGCAGAGGGGGAGCGTTCGATTGCGCTTTGCTCGGGTGCACACCGGTCGCCATACTCCCGGAGGAAATGTCGAAAGAGCGATTCCAGTGGCTGAAAGAAATCGGTGCGGAGGTCATCGCCACGCCGGGTTGCGAGTCGAATGTGAAAGAGATTTATGACAAGTGCTGGGAGCTGAAGAAAGATCCGATTAACATCATCTTCAATCAGTTCGAGGAATTTGGCAACCCGATCTGGCATTATAACGTTACTGGTCCGGCGATTGAGGAAGTGTTCAGCGTACTGGGTTCCGAGAAGCTGCGAGCCGCTGCGTACGTTTCCGCTACCGGCTCTGCGGGAACGATTGCCGCAGGAGACTATCTCAAGAAGCAGCACCCCCATCTCAAGATTGTCGCCGGCGAAGCGTTGCAGTGCCCGACGCTGTTCATGAACGGCTTTGGGGGCCATCGCATCGAAGGCATCGGAGACAAGCACGTGCCATGGGTTCACAACGTCCGAAATACGGATGCAGTAGCTGCCGTCGACGACGAAGACTGCATGCGCGTTCTCAGACTCTTCAATGAACCGGACGGCAAAAAGTATCTTGCATCATTAGGTATTCCGCAACAACAGGTGGATCGGTTGTCGCTTCTCGGTATCTCCGGTATCGGGAACATGCTTGCTGCGATGAAGGCAGCCAAGTACTTCGAATTGACGAGCGACGATGTCGTCTTCACAATCTTCACGGATTCTGTTGATCTCTACCAGTCGCGGCTTGAAGAGCTTCGCAAGGAACGCGGCGCATATTCTTCAGTGGCGGCGGCAAGGGATCATGCCGGACCGCTTGCACACCAATCGATCGATTTCTTCAAGGAACTGGGTTACTACGATCGAAAGGCGATTCACAATCTTAAATACTACACGTGGGTGGAGCAACAGGGAAAAACCTACGAAGAGATCAACGCACAATGGGATCCCGAGTACTGGCGAAGCTTGTTTGAGGATGAGGTAGGATACTTCGATACGCTGATCGGCGAATTCAATACTCTGGCCAGCTGACGGAAAGGCAAGTATGCAGAACAAGATTCTTGGCGCAGCACAAAACAATGAACGGCAGGTGGTGAAATTCCTGCGTGACCTGATCGCGATCAAGTCGATCAGTTCGCAGGAAGAGCAGGTCATTGAGCGTATCAAAGAGGAAATGGAGCGGTGCCGGTACGACGAGGTGACGATTGATCCGATGGGGAACATCCTCGGCCGCATTGGTAAAGGGAAACACATCATTGCTCTCGACGCGCATGTCGATACGGTCGATGTCGGCAACCCTGCGAACTGGACGGTCGATCCCTTTAAGGGAGCAGAGAAGGATGGCATCATCTATGGCCGGGGCGCCTGCGATATGAAAGGTGCTCTTGCTTCAATTGTGTACGGTGGCAAGCTGATCAAAGACTTGGGGCTCGAGGACGATTTCACACTCTACGTCGTCGGGAGCGTGCAGGAAGAAGATTGCGATGGATTGTGCTGGCAGTATATCATCAATGAGGACAAGCTACGTCCTGAAATCGTTGTCATTGCAGAACCGACAAACCTCGGCATCTACCGCGGCCATCGGGGTCGGATGGAAATCCAGGTACATACGAAGGGAATATCGTGTCACGGATCGGCTCCGGAGCGTGGAGTGAATGCGGTCTACAAGATGGCTCCGATCATACAAGACATAGAAAAATTGAATGACCGTCTCAAGGGGGAGCCATTCCTCGGCAAGGGAACAGTCACGATTTCAGAAATCCGCTCAACGTCCCCCTCGCTCTGTGCAGTTGCAGATTCCTCTTCGATTCATCTTGACCGCCGCCTGGCAGCAACGGACACGTTGATGTCGGCCGTGCAGGAGATCCAGGAATTGCCGAGCGTGAAACAGGCGCAAGCTGATGTCGTTGTGCTGGATTACGCTGTCCCGAGCTGGAAAGGACTGACATATCCGACGAAGAAATATTACCCCACCTGGCTTTTGCCGGAGAACCATCCTGCGCTGGGGAGCGGTGTGACCTCGTTCGAAAAGTTGTTTGGGGAAAAGCCGGTAGTCAATCGTTGGCAATTCAGCACGAACGGCGTTGCCGTGATGGGCATGCACAGCATCCCATGCATCGGCTTCGGACCGGGGAACGAGATCTATGCACACATGGCAACCGAGCAGATCGCCATTAACCAGCTCGTGAAGGCAATGGCCTGGTACGCAATGTTCCCGCTCGTCTATACGGATTCTGCGAAGCAGCGTTGATTCTCCGCTTATCATGAACATCCTGTCTGAAATCGTCAGCGCTTTAGCGGCGCGTGACCGCGTGGTGCTTGCAACAATTGTCTCGTCGTCGGGATCAGCGCCATTGCCCACCGGCTCTTCCATGCTGGTTTGCGAACATGGCATGCGCGTGCTGGGAACGGTTGGCGGAGGATTGCTTGAAGCGAGTGTAACCAAAGAAGCGAAAGAATTCTTTATTGATGCCAAAAAATCGGTGACAAGAACATTCGAACTGAACGAGTCCGGCAGCGAAGAGGGCATGATTTGCGGTGGTACCGTTGAGGTGTTGATCGAGAGGATTGGCGAAGAGGCTCTCGCCGTGTTCTCGCGGCTAGCCGGAATGCACAATGACGGGAATGATTGCACGCTTCTGCGCCGGATCGATCCGTCCGGTGAGGTAACAAGGTATGCGTTTGAAGATAGAACTGAGCAGGTCGTACTCCTCCAGTTATTCGATGGACTTCTGAAAGAACTCGAAATTGAGACCGGAATATTCCTTCAAAGTCTCCAGCGGTCTCATCGGGAGGAAAGCGTGAGGCACATCGCTTCGCAAGGAGGCGAGCTGATCATTCAACCGATTGTTGGAATACAGCCGCTGATTATCTGTGGGGGCGGCCATGTTGGTCGTTGTCTCTCGACAATAGCCGCAGCAACCGGCTTTACGGTGACCGTTGTTGACGACAGGGAAGAATACGCCACACCCGGGCGCTTTCCAGAAGCGGCCCGCATTATATCAAAACAATGGAACGAGGCGTTTTCAGAAATTGCCATAACACCATCGACCTCCATCGTGATCGTGACACATGGGCACGAGTCGGACAAAGAGGTCTTACGTCTTGTCATCAATACGTCGGCGAGGTACATTGGCATGATTGGGAGCGGCAAGAAGGTTGCTGCGACCTATGACGGTCTTCGAAAAGAAGGGATACCTGTTGAGGCGTTCAAACGAGTTCATGCTCCGGTTGGTCTCGATCTGGGCGCCGTGACGGCAGAGGAAATAGCAGTGAGCATCGTTGCAGAGCTCGTTCGTGAGCGACGCCGTTTTCATGGAATTTTGTCTCCTTTATCGGACCGCATGAATCGGTGGTTCGATCGAGCTGAATAACCACGTTCATTATGCGATGAAGAATGTTCGTCCTGATGAAAGGCGAACATAGGTCATAGTCCCCCACCACGAGTCTTATTCCCGATACTCTTCACCCAGCCGAAATCCCCTCTGTGCCCGTTTCCCAGGGCTTTTCTACCCGTGCCAGGAATCGGAATACCATTTGTTCGGGATGAAAAAAGGACTTGACAATAGCGGACAATACGTGTACTCTTGACATACCTAGTATACCAGGTTAGGAAATGCCAATCGATGTCCGCAATTCAACGCCTCTGTACTTTCAGATTATCGACGAGATCAAGTCGAAGATCGCGCGTAAGGAACTGAAACCCGGCGATCAGCTTGGTTCTCACGCGGAACTTGCGTCCGCCTACAAAGTCAGCCTGATCACCGTGAAAAAAGCGCTGGCGACGATGATCCAAGAGGGGGCACTATACAGCCGCGTTGGCAAGGGAACGTACGTTGCACAACCATCCGTCGATGCGCCCCGCCTTGAACAGAAAACGATCGGATTGGTCCTCCAGGATTTCAGCAGTCCCTTTTTCTCCCGCATGATGCACAGCGTCGAAGACGCCGCCTACGAGCTTGGCTATCATGTACTCATTTCCAATTCCTCCGGTAAGGCTGAAAAGGAAGATGCCCAGATCGCCCGGTTCAAGAAGTTCGGCGTCAGCGGTTTGATCGTCGCGTCGATGAGCCACAGGTACCATGCGTCACCGACGATCCGCAGATTGCTCCGCGAGGGTTTCCCGTTCGTCATGGTCTCCTACACCGCGGATGAAGATGTTCCGTTTGTCGGCAGTGATCACAAGCTTGGCGGCTATCTCGCGACAGAACATCTCATCAGGCTAGACTATGAACGGATTGGCTTCGTCGACGGTGAAAAAGGTAATCTGGTTGGGGGTCTCCGCAGACAGGGCTACGAAGAAGCCTTGAGAGCGAATGGCCGAAGAGCCGATAAGCGGTTGCTGTTTCGCCTTCGGATGAAAGGAGAACGGCACGACTATCAATCGGGATATGAGATTGGAAAGAAGATCTCAAAGCTTGCCGTCAGGCCGGACGCGATCTTTGTCTATAACGACCTCGCAGCACTCGGCCTTGAGGATGCAGCGCTCGAACGGGGACTGAAGATCCCGGATAACCTTGCGGTCGTCGGGTTTGACGATATCGAGCGGGGAGAATATGCAACAGTGCCTCTGACAACCATCCGCCAACCGACTGACGCAATCGGGAAGCAGGCAATGGAACTGCTCCTCCGGTTTATGTCGGGTAAGAGGACCGTCATCCGCAGAGTAGTGAAACCCGATTTGGTAATCCGTGAGTCGTGCGGTGCAAAAAAGGCGCGGAACGGTAAAGGAAACTCCCTCGCGCGCAACGGAAACAAGGCTCATAGCTAAAACCACGTTACTGAAACATATGAAGGACATCGCATGAAGAAATCTTTTGATCTTACAGGCAAAGTGGCAATCGTCACCGGCGGCTTCAGAGGCCTGGGGCGCGGCATGGCGATCGGTCTGGCAGAAGCCGGGGCCGACATTGCCCTCGTCGACCGGGAAGAGGCAACAGAGACTGCCGCAGTGATCAAAGCGTTGGGTCGAAAAGCACTGGCTCTCACTGCCGACCTGATGTCTATCGACCCTATTCCATTGCTCGTGCAAAAAACGATCGATACGTTTGGCAAGGTCGATATTCTTGTAAACAACGCGGGGACGATCCGGAGGACCCCGGCCATCGATTATTCGGAGAAGGACTGGGATGACATTATGGCGGTGAACGCCAAGACGGTGTTCTTCTTCAGCCAGGCAGTGGCACGTGACATGATGAAACGGAAATCGGGTAAGATCATCAACATCGCGTCCCTTCTGAGTTTCCAGGGAGGAATATTCGTTCCGGCCTATTCCGCGAGCAAGGGAGCTGTTGCGCAAGTGACGAAAGCTCTTGCAAACGAATGGGCTTCACTTGGAATCAACATCAACGCAATTGCTCCCGGGTACATGGCAACGGATAACACGAAAGCATTGCGCGAAGACGCTGCCCGGTCGAAAGCAATCCTCGATAGGATTCCGGCTGGTCGATGGGGAATACCCGAGGACTTGGCTGGTGTGGCAGTATTTCTCGCTTCCCCCGCATCCGATTATGTAAACGGCCACGTGCTCATTGTGGACGGCGGCTGGATGGCGCGTTAGCTGCACGCATAAAAACACAAACGCATCAAACCTTGAGAGACGAACGGATCGCCATGAGGGTTGTCCCATACATTGTGATGGCGCTCGTGATCGCACCGCAGTGGGCAATCCCGCAAAGCCTCGATTCGTTGGTTGTGCACGCTCTGATGTTTGCCGCCCAACAGACGAAGCGATCCGTTGATGAGATTCACGACGGCACGAAATTCGCGCGTTGTTCGCTTTCAGACGGATCTTGGAAGACGACTAACGCGCGCGAATGGACGAGTGGTTTCTTCCCAGGACTCCTTTGGTCTTTACACGACTACACGAAGGATCCAGCTTTCCGCACCGCTGCTGAGCGGTGGACAGCCGGTATGGTGAACGAGCAGTTCGATACCGGGACGCACGATCTGGGGTTTAAGGTTTTCGACAGTTACGGAATCGGATACCGGCTGTATCCAACCGATGAATACAAAAAAGTCATCCTACAGGCAGCGCAGACCCTGGCGAAGCGGTTCAATCCGACTGTCGGGTGTATCAAGTCGTGGGACAATCGCAGGTGGGAGTATCCGGTCATCATCGACAACATGATGAACCTTGAAATGCTTTTCTGGGCTGCAGAACATGACGGCCCGAAGTACTTGCGTGAGATTGCCATCAAGCACGCAGGAACCACAATGAAGAACCATTTTCGAGTAGATGGCAGCACGTATCACGTGATCGGCTATGACACCACCAATGGTTCGGTCAAAGTCCGAAATACGCACCAAGGATATGCGGATGAATCTGTCTGGGCGCGAGGGCAGGCTTGGGCGATCTACGGGTTCACGATGACATATCGATTCACTCACGACAAACGATTTCTCCAGACGGCTGAACGAGCCGCGGACTATTTCATCGGCCATCTCCCCGCGGACTATGTTCCGTACTGGGATTTCATGGCCCCCGGGATTCCAAACGAACCACGCGATGTCTCCGCGGCCGCTATCACCGCATCTGCGCTATGTGAACTTTCCGAGTATGCAGTGAAGAAGACGCAACAATCGACCTATCGAGAGGCTGCCGGGAGAATTCTACGATCGCTCTGCTACGCTCCGTATCTGGCTGAAGGAACGAAGTCGCATGCTGTCCTGAATCATGCTGTCGGCAGCAAGCCAGCAAATTCCGAAGTCGATGTCTCGATTATATACGCTGACTACTATTTTGTAGAAGCGATGCTCAGGTATCAGCGAAGCAAGCGTTAGATCGTTTGTGAGTGAGTGGAAAAATTATGTACCAGGGATGATGTCTCAGATTTATTGAAAAGGAGAAGAACAATGGACGTACGCTATTCGACAGATCCCAAGGGACTCCGGGGGATGACAACGGAAGAACTCCGGAGATCATTTCTGATCGATCATCTCTTTGTACCTGATGATGTGCCGATGGTCTATTCTGATATCGATCGGTCCATCACGGGATCAGCTGTTCCAGTCAAAGGACCTCTGAAGCTCCTGGGAACCAAGAAGGAAATGGCGGCGGAGTATTTTGCGGAGAGAAGGGAAATCGGTGTCATCAACACAGGAGGTGAGGGAAGCATCGCCGTCGATGGGAAAGCCTATGCGATGGCGTACAAAGACGCTCTCTACATCGGACGTGGCGTGCGAACGATTGAGTTCTCCAGCCAGACCGCCGACAAGCCAGCGATGTTTTACTTCGTGAGCTATCCGGCTCACAAGGAATTTCCAACAACCCATGCCAAGTTCACTGATGCGGAGCCGGCACGACTGGGGAGTCAGAAAGACGCAAACAAACGCACGATCTACAAGTACATCCACCCCAACGGCATCAAGAGCTGCCAACTGGTCATGGGCCTGACCGAACTGGAAGAGGGGAGCGTGTGGAACACGATGCCGCCGCATACGCATCAGCGCAGATCGGAAGTATATATGTATTTCAACATTGAACCCGCCGCAATGATTGTGCATCTCATGGGCCAGCCTGAGGAGACACGACATCTCATGATGCGCAACCGGCAAGCTGTCCTCAACCCGAGCTGGTCGATTCATGCAGGGGTGGGTACACAGAACTACACCTTTATCTGGGCTATGGGGGGTGAAAACCAAGTCTTTGACGACATGGATGGCGTCAAGGTGAACGACCTGGCGTAAACAGCGTGAGCCTCCAGACTCACCAATCATAGACAAAGGGAGATATGAAATCCAATCCTCGACTCATACTGAACGAAGACCGCTTCTTCGATCCGGCTCCGTCGATCAGGACCGTTGCACGGAAACTCTACCAATCCGTGAAGAATTTGCCAATCATCAGTCCGCATGGTCATGTTGATCCGAATATCTTCGTGGAGAACAAGCCGTTCCCAAACCCCACTGAGCTTTTTCTGGTTCCGGATCACTACATTTTCCGTATGCTCTACTCGCAGGGGATTTCGCACGAGTCCCTGGGGATTCCGGCACTCGACGGGTCGAGAGGCGAAACCGATGCACGAAAGATCTGGAAACTGTTTGGCGATCATTACTATCTCTTTCGCGGTACGCCGACCGGCGCATGGGTAAGTCACGAGTTTTCGGTTGTCTTTGGAATCAAGAAACGATTCACGGGTGCGACGGCACTCGATATTTACGATGAGATCAGCGCAAAACTTCAGTCGCCGAAATTCAGGCCCCGTGCATTGTTCGAGCGATTCAAAATAGCCGTTTTATCGACAACGGACGCAGCGACGGACACGCTTGAACCTCATCAGAAGCTCCACGCATCGGGATGGAAAGGGAACGTGATCCCGTGTTTCCGGCCGGATGGTGTTACGGATCTGAACAACCGGCATTGGCGGGCGAATGTTGAGCTGCTCGGTGAACGGACCCGGCTGGAAATTACGTCGTACCGCCGGTTCATCCAGGCGCTAGAAAACCGCCGGGCTTTTTTCAAGACCATGGGTGCCGTCTCGACCGATCACGGTGTCTTCTCGCCCGCGACGCATGAGTTGACAGAAGGAGAAGCAGAAAGAGTATTCCGAAAAGCGTTGCTTGGCCAATCAACAAAGGACGATGCGGCTCTCTTCACGGCACATATGCTCATGGAGATGGCACGCATGAGCGTTGAGGACGGCCTGGTCATGCAAATCCATCCGGGATCCGACCGCAATCACAACAAGAAGATTTATGAGAAGTACGGGCCGGACAAGGGATGTGATATTCCGATGCAGACTGAGTATACGCAAAACCTCAAGGAGCTTCTCAACAAGTACGGCAATGATCCGCGATTGACAGTAATCGTCTTCACGCTGGATGAGACCACCTACTCGCGTGAACTTGCCCCTCTCGCCGGATACTACCCGGCGATGAAGCTCGGACCACCGTGGTGGTTCCACGACAGTATCGAGGGAATGACACGCTTCCGGACCATGGTCACTGAAACGGCTGGTATCTACAATACTGTCGGCTTTAACGACGATACCCGTGCCTTTGTATCGATTCCCGCGCGACACGACTTGTCGCGGCGTGTCGACGCAAATTTCCTTGCCACCCTTGTGGCGAGACACATTGTGGACATGGACGAGGCGAAGGAGATGATCTATGACCTGGCGAACGGACTGGTGAAGAAAGCCTATAAACTGTAGTCCTCATCGCGGCATCAAGATCGATCGGGATTTCGCACACGAAACACAAAGGAGTATCCTGCTATGACACCAACAGGCGAAGGACCCGTCAAGATTGGCAGCTACCGTTGGATGATTTGTGCATTGCTCTTTTTCGCGACAACGATCAACTATCTCGATCGAAACATCCTCGGCCTTCTTGCCCCGACGCTGCAGAAAGAGATCGGCTGGACTCCCATTCAGTATGGATATATCACCATGGCCTTCCAGGCCGCCTATGCGATCGGGCTCGCTCTGTTCGGCTGGTTCATCGATCGGTACGGAACGAAAATCGGATACTCCATGTCAATCATCGGGTGGAGCTTCGCGGCGATGGGGCATGCCCTGGCGTCTACGGTGTTCGGGTTTGGAGTTGCTCGTTCGCTCCTCGGACTCAGCGAGTCGGGAAACTTTCCGGCTGCCATCAAAGCCACTGCCGAGTGGTTTCCCAAGAAGGAACGTGCGCTCGCAACCGGCATATTTAATTCCGGTGCGAACATCGGGGCTGTCGTTGCACCCGCAGTCGTACCATGGCTCACGGTGACGTACGGATGGCAAGCCTCATTCGTGTTCACAGGAGCCGTCGGGTTCGTCTGGCTTGTGTTCTGGATCATATTCTATGAGAAACCCGAACACGCGAAGAAGCTGAAAAAGGAAGAACTCAACTATATTCTCAGCGATCCTATCGAGCAAGTCAGTGAAAAGGTCAAGTGGGTCGAGCTGCTCAAGTTTCGACAAACCTGGGCATTCGTGATCGGCAAATTCTTGACGGATCCGATCTGGTGGTTCTATCTCTATTGGCTGGCGCTGTTTCTCAATAATAACTTTGGACTTACACTCACGGGTCTGGCATTGCCGCTTATTGTCATCTACATGATGACAAGCATCGGCAGCATCGGCTTCGGCTATCTCTCCGGTGCCATGATCAAACGGGGCATGGCGGTCAACAAGAGTCGCAGGCTCGCAATGCTGATTTGTGCCCTTCTGGTCGTCCCTGTCATCACCGCGGCGAGTGTAACCGATATGTGGCTCGCAATCATGATCATTGGCGTGGCGGCAGCGGCCGACCAGGGATGGTCGGCGAATATTTTCACAACCGCCTCCGATATGTTCCCGAAGAAGGCGGTCGGCTCGGTTGTCGGACTCGGCGGATTTGCCGGATCTGTAGGGGGCATGATCTTGCTGACAA
>Ga0187878_1001429_pt1 | contig 23349 bp, 17 predicted proteins | sample June2016WEW_17_1_FD_132979 | JGI IMG/M metagenome (GOLD analysis project Ga0187878, IMG submission 132979) | Peatland microbial communities from SPRUCE experiment site at the Marcell Experimental Forest, Minnesota, USA - June2016WEW_17_150 | ecosystem: Environmental > Terrestrial > Soil >...
CCGAAATCGGCCCCGATTGCGTAGCCGGCGATGATCATTCCTTCCAGAACCGCGTGAGGATCGCTCTCAAGAACTGAGCGATCCATAAACGCTCCGGGATCACCCTCATCAGCGTTACAGATCACATATTTCTTGTTGCCGGCTGCTGCTCGCGTGAGTTTCCACTTTGTTCCCGTCGGAAATCCGGCGCCGCCGCGACCTCGCAAGCCGGAGAGAATCACTTCATTCACCACGGCGTCCGGCGCCATGCTAGTCAAGACCTTTTTAATCGCCTGATAGCCGCCCACCCCAATGTATTCGTCGATGGAGCCCGGGTCGATTTTGCCGCAGTTGCGCAGGACGATGCGCACCTGGTTCTCAAAGAACCCAATTTCCTTGCCTTCGCCTGAGACGAGCCAATCCGGAATCGGCCGGTCGTTCAACACATCTTCTTCGACAATCTTTCCTACCCGATCAGGTGTGACATCGCCGTAGAGCCGCGGGCTTCCAGTTCCGTTGCTGATTTCGACGAGGACCTCGCGATAGCACATCCCGACGCAGCCGGTTTCTTTGAGAAAAAATGCATCAGGGCGTTCCTTCAGTTCGTCCTGGAATGCCTTATAAACCTTCTCGCCGCCGGCGGAAATACCGCATGTTCCCAATCCGATGGATACAGTTTTCATTCAAGACCTCATTCTTCGACTGCTTTGGAAACGGCGCCGACGCGGCGCTTCTCTTCGCGAATGACCTTTCGGGTTTTTCCCGCATCAAGCCGGCCCTGTGTTTCGCCGTTGATCGTCATGACAGGAGCAAGAGAACAACACCCGAGACATGCAACGGAGAGGAGAGAAAAATTCCCGTCGTCCGTCGTTTCATCATAGGTTATCTGCAGCTCATCTTGTATCGTGTCATACACCGTTTTGGCACCGTTCACGTGACAGGCTGTCCCGTTGCAGATCTTCACCACATTCCTACCGAGCGGCTTCGTCCGGAACTGAGCGTAGAACGTCACGACTCCATAAATCTCGGCCGCCGGTATTCCCGTGACGTGACTGATATGGTCGATCGCTTTCTCTGAAACATAACCGTATGTGTTCTGTGCCGATTGCAGCAGCGGAATCAGAGCACCTGCGTGGCCGTCATACTTCCACAGATCGACATTAAAGGGTTTGAATTCGTCTGTAAGGTGTTCTGCCATGGTCCAAACCTTAGATTTGTTTCAGGTTGATGACACGATCTTGTTTCAGCCGGAGGACGCCATCGATCGGGCGTATCTGCTCGTTGATCGCTCTGTCAACCGATTGAAATGTATTGCCGCTGACGGCTGCGATAATCTCGCTGCTGTCTTGCTTTGATGAACAGAATGACACCTGTGAGATGGCGGCAAGTCGATCACGGATAGAAGCAAGTTTGCCCGATTCCACTTCAAGAAATACGATGGAGTAACAGAAGGCTGGATTACACAAGAATTTTCCGGATTCGTCAGAGATTTCGATGACGTCGAGCTCCTGGACACCCCCGAGGCCGCGAATCTGTTCAAGCAGCTTGGTTGGGGGAGCACTCAGTTTTGCGACAAGGTCGACGTGCCCGTCCACTGCATTCCAGCACTCAACGATCTCCGAATGCTCGAGGACCTCGGCCGCTGGTACAAGGTTCTCGGGATCCGAGAGCCGGGCAAGAAGAAGAGATCCACTGCTCATAATTTCGAAGTCCTTTCGAAAAGAGTACGTCAGCGCTACTGCGCGAGTGTGCTCGACCTGGGACGCAGGCATTTGAAAAGGAGGCGAGAGATCTCTGGTTGAGTATCAGGGAGGATTGCAGCGCTGCAAGTCCCGGATTCACTCACCCTCGCGATCACGAAGCTCCCCACGTGCGGCTTGAGAACGCTGCGTCAATGACACTTCTGAAAACTATCGCGATGCAATTCTGTTTCATGAAGACTCAGGCGAAAACCATTGTTCTTCAATATCCCGTGGGACAGGTTCAAAATGGTTCGCCGTCGTCCTTGATGCAGTTCATCGGGCAGGTTTCCATCGCCCGGCGAATATCATCTTCCTCTCCCGGATCGGCAGGCTGCTGAAAAACGTAATAGTACGACGAGTCGTTGCTGTACATGAAATTCTGCAACGCATATGAGAAACAAATTCCGCAGCCATTGCATGCGCTTGTGACAAAATACTTCCCGGGTACGTTCTCCCGAAGCCTGACTGCGATCATCGACATGATTGTCTCCTCCAGCTGAAGAACTCGTGAACCCCTTGTAGCAGCATAACTTGACAAGGATTGTGCCACGGAAATCCGCTTATGGGACTGATGATCCGGCGAATCCCGGATCAACCCCCTTCAAAAAACAAGAAGTATTCCTATTTCTGACAGTCCTATTCCAAGATGTGAAAAGACGAAATTGATGTGGTCGTGAGGGTGGGAGGGTCGGCCCCCAACGGGAGCTGGGGGCTGACCGTACGGTGCTCCGAACAGACGCGCTACATGTGACTCAGTGCTTCTTCCAGATCGTGAACGATATCTTCTGTTTTCTCGAGGCCGATCGAAAGCCGTATTCCTCCCGGATCAATTCCGCGCTTGAGCTGCTCCTCGGGTGGAATGCTTGAATGAGTCATCGATCCCGGATGCTCGATCAGCGTGCGGATGTTCCCGAGACTCACAGCGAGCGTCATTGTGTACGAGTTGTTTGCAATGTAATTGACCAAACGATTTGCCTTGCGATGTCGTTCTTGAGGAGTTCTTCCCTTTGGTATGAAGTACATCAACGTTCCAGGTGTGAACTGTCCATCAAAGTTCTGCATCTGAGCGCGCGCTACCGCCTGCTGGGCAAATGAATCAAGCCCTGGATAGTTCACGAGCCCGATCCGTTTGTCTCGCGCCAGATACTCGGCGATATGTTGCGCGGCTTGTATCTGCTTGCTGAATCTCACCGCGAGCGACGGGAGTCCGTACACCAAAATCGGCCATGCGCTCTTTGCACCGAGCACGCCGCCAAAGTCCTTTCGGTAGAGAAGCAACCGGTCGTAACTCCAGCTCGGCCCGATGACGGCTCCTCCCATGTCTGTCCCGAAACCGAGAAGCCCCTTTGTCAATGACTCGATGACGAAATCGATTCCCTGCTCGATCGGTCGCTGGCAGTATGGCGTTGCGAAGGTGTTATCCACCGAGGTGAAGATATGCTGAGCTTTTGACCGGCGGCTGTTGTGCCGATGGGCAATCTCCACAACCTTCCGGATATCGATCAACTCCATCGTGGGATTGACGGGCGTTTCGAAGTAAAGAAGTCTCGTCTGAGCGGAGATCGCGGCGTTGAGCGCTTTATGATCGTTGAAATCGACCCAGGTTACCTTGATGTGATAGCGCGGAAGCCAGTTCTTAAAGAGTGAATAGGTGCATCCGTACAGCATTTTATGAGCAATAATTTCGCTGCCGCTGCCAAGCAAAATGCCGCAGACAGCAGAGACAGCAGCCATGCCGGTCGCAAAGCTCACGGCACAGTCGCCGCGTTCCACGGCTGCCAGGTTCTCTTCCAGCAAATCCTTGTTCGGTTCCCCGAGCCGGTCGTAGATGTAGATCGGTGCCTTGGACTTGACCGTGAAGTCCTCAGCATGGTGTGCAAACTCGATGAACCCTTGGGCGCCCCGCTTTGTCGTCGAGAGACGGAATGTCGATGAGGACGAAATCGGAGGAACGACGTGATGACTGTAGTCCCACTTCGGAGTAAATGACTTTCCCCAGATCAGGCGGGTCTCGGGCGCATAGACGCTTTTCTTGATCCGCTGGCTCTTTCCCCGTGCTTTCTTGCTCATGGCTGCTTCTATCCTTTCGATGCTTTGAGGGTTGATACAAACTTGCCCAGAATTGCCTTGAGGTCTGGCGTTCCAATTTCTTCCAACTCGTAGGAGACGCGAACGGCGGGCTTGTTGAGCTTTACGATGCGCGCGAGGTTGATGGGAGTACCGATAATAACGGTATCGCATGGAACCCTGTTGATCGTCTCCTCGAGATCTTTAACCTGTTTGTCGCTGTACCCCATAGCCGGAAGAAGAACCCCGATGCCGGGATACGTCTCGAACGTTTTCTGAATTTCACCGGTGCAATACGGCCTCGGGTCGATGATTTCCTTTGCTCCGAACTTGCGCGCTGCGACCGTGCCAGCACCGAATTTCATTTCACCATGCGTTAATGTCGGGCCGTCCTCGATGACGAGCACTCTCTTGCCGGCGATATGCCCGTTCTGCTCTACGCTCACAGGGGAGGCCGCCTCTATGATCTGGGCGGTTTTATTGACACTGCGGATGTTCTCGCGAAGCTTGAAGACAGCCTGCGGATCTGCTGAGTCCACCTTGTTGATAATGACGACGTCGGCCATGCGCAAATTGGTCTCGCTTGGATAATACGAGAGTTCGTTGCCGACCCGCAGCGGATCAGCTACCACAATGGAAAGGTCTGGTTTATAGAACGAGGTGTCATTGTTCCCCCCGTCCCAGACGATCACATCAGCTTCTTGCTCGGCGCGCTCAAGAATCGCCTTGTAATCGACTCCTGCATAAATAATTGTCCCATTCACGATGTGAGGCTCATACTCTTCCATCTCTTCGATCGTGCAGTGATGCTTCTGAAGGTCGTCGATGGAAGCGTATCGTTGGACTTTTTGCTCTTCGAGGTCGCCGTAGGGCATCGGATGGCGGATCGCTGCCACCTTCAGTCCCATTTCGGCCAGAAGGCGGGAGACTTTGCGACACGTCTGGCTCTTGCCGCTTCCGGTCCGCACTGCGCACACTGAAACGACGGGTTTGCGGCTCTTGAGCATCGTTTGCGCCGCGCTGAGAAGCTTGAAATGTGCACCAGCCATCGATGCACGTGAACCGAGGCTCATCACATGCCGGTATGACACATCGCTGTAGGAAAACACGACCTCCTCGATGTTGTGCTTGCGAATGAGTTCTTCCATCTCCTTTTCTTCATAGATGGGGATTCCATTGGGATATAACTTCCCGGCGAGGGCTGCAGGATACTTCCGTCCTGAGATATTGGGAATCTGTGTCGCCGTGAACGCAACAACGTTGTACAGCTCATTGTCACGGTAGATGACATTAAAATTATGAAAACCACGTCCGGCTGCACCAACAATGATCGTGTTGATCCGTTTCATTTCTGCCATACAGGTTCCTTCTTGGTTGGAGAATAGTCTTGTGTCGTCATGCGCTGTTCCCGGCGTAACATTCTTCACTCTTGTTCTGCATCGAACAACATCGTCAACAGGGCCATCCTGACATACAGACCGTTTTGTGCTTGACGGAAGTACGCGGCGCGATGATCACGGTCGACTGCCTCATCAATCTCCACTGAACGTGGGAGCGGATGCATGATGATGGCGTCGGGTTTCATCTTCTGCAGCATCGCGGGATTGATATTGTACTGCGAGAGAGCGACGTCCTGTCGTTTGAGCCGCTCCCGATCGATCCGCGTTTGATAGACGACATCGACATGGGGCAACACTTCTTCTGGATCTGAGCTGAGCTGGAACCAGACATCATGCTCTTGAAGGTGGTCAATGATATCATGCTTGACCTGGAGCTCGGGAGGGGAGAGAAAATAAAGTTTGACGCGCTCAAATTTGCTCAGGAGATAGGCAAGGGAGCGGACGGTCCGTCCGGTATCGAGTGCACCGATCATGGCTACAGACAAGCCGTTGAGCGTTTTACATTCATTGTAGATGGTGTACAAATCGAGTAAAGCCTGCGTTGGGTGTTGTCCCCCCGCACCGTCCCCGGCATTGATGATAGGGACTGGCGAGACCGCCGCAGCACGCTTTGCGCCCCCTTCCTCGTTGTGTCGCAGCACAATGATGTCGCAGTAGTTGGCAATGATGCGGATAGTATCTTCGAGTTGCTCGCCTTCCACGACCGAGGAGAAGGCCTTGGCAGATTCTGTGGAGAGCACTCGTCCGCCTAGGCGGTACATCGCTGACTCGAATGAGAACCGTGTTCGTGTGGATGGCCTGTAGAACAGAGTGGCCATAATCCGGTCCTCATAGTCGCGGGTGCCGCCGCGCTGAACGATCCGTTCCATATGGCGCGTCCGGCCGAACAGTTCCATCAGGTTCGGGACGGAAAACTGCTGCGATTCGATGACGTGCTGTAGTTTCATGCTTCTTGCCCGTGATCTGGTTGTGCCGTGATATGTGTTCCGGCCTTGCCTCGGACTGCTTCGACCATTTGGTCGCACGATGTAATGAAGACGTCGTGCCCGCCGTTCCGGACAAACCGTATAGCGGCCTCAATTTTCGGCCCCATGCTCCCGGCTGCAAATTGATTTTCGTTCAGGTAGTGCTCCATTAGGTCCGCGGTCGCTCGCTTGACGGCTCGCTGTGTCGGCTGCTTGTAATTGACGTAGACCTGATCGATGTCCGTACTGATAACGAATGTGTCGACCCCGAGCCCGGTCGCGAGGAGCGATGACGCACGGTCCTTATCAATGACCGCCTCCACTCCGGTGACAGTGTGATCCTCACCGACAATGACAGGTATGCCGCCCCCGCCGAGCGCAATGACGATAATGCCCAGGTCGAGGATCTGGCGGATCACTTCCAGTTCAAGAATCTCCAGGGGTTGCGGTGATGCGACGACCCTCCGGTATCCGCGGGCGGCATCTTCAACCATCGTCCAGCCGTGTTGCTTTATTTTTCCTTCGGCAACCTTCTGCGTGTAGAAAGGACCTATCGGCTTGGTGGGGTTGGTAAGGGCGGGATCATCGGGACTGACGCGTACCTGTGTTAGAATTGTCATTACAGGCATATAAAAGCCGGCGCGGCGGAGTTCACACTGAAGACCACGCTCAAGCATATAACCGATCTCACTCTGCGTATTGGCGACGCACACATCCAGAGGTTGCGTGTATGCTTCGCCCGCTGCCCGCTCGGAACGAAGGAGGGCAGCACCGACCTGCGGGCCGTTGCCGTGCGTGATCACCACTCGCCATCCGTCGGCGACAAGCTGAGTGATTTTGCGGGATGTCTGATGAGCGTTTGCGAGCTGCTCTTCAATAGTTCCCCGTTCTCCGACCCGAATCAGAGAATTTCCCCCTACAGCAATCAATGCAGTCCGTGACATACGCCCAGATCCTATTTCATCAGTTGAGCCATGACAGCCTTTTGCGCGTGCAAGCGGTTTTCCGCTTCCTGGAAGACGACTGACGAAGAGCTGTCGATCACTTCGTCCGTGACCTCGTCGCCACGATGCGCAGGCAGGCAGTGCATAAAAATCGCTCCACTCTTTGCCTTCGTCATCAGTTGTTTGTTGACCTGGAACGGCTGGAAGATAGCCTTGCGCGCCTCGGTTTCGGATTCCTGTCCCATGGAAGCCCACACATCGGTGTAGATCACGTCGGCGTTCTTTACGCCTTCGTTGGGATCGTTCACCACTTCAATGTGTGCACCGGTTTCCCTGGCATCATCGATTGCGTGCTGAAGAGCGACCGGACTTGGTTCATAACCCTTCGGGCATGCGACAGTCACGTTCGTGCCAAGCCGGGCTCCTGTGAACATCAGAGAGTGAGCGACGTTGTTCCCGTCACCGACGAAGCAGACCTTCAGCCCTTTGAGATCGCCTTTCACTTCCTGTATTGTGAGGTAATCCGCAAGTGCCTGGCATGGATGCGAATAGTCTGTCAATCCGTTGATGATTGGAATGGAAGCGAACCGCGCCATATCGACGACGATCTGATGCGCGAACGTGCGGATCATGATTCCCTGAACCATGCGCTCGAGATTTTTGGCAACGTCGCGGATAGACTCCCGCTTGCCGAGGCTGATCTCCATCGGCAGGAGGCAGACCGAGAATCCGCCGAGCTGATGGATACCAACATCGAATGTTACGCGCGTTCGGAGCGAAGGCTTTTCAAAGATCATCGCGAGTGTCTTGCCCTTCAGTGCCGAAGTATAATTCTGCGGATGGGCTTTCATATTCGATGCAAGCTTCAGGGTTCCGAGTATCTCTTCCCGGCTGAAATCACGAATGGTGAGAAGATCTTTTTTCATTGCGGTCTAGCTTCCTTGAATGTTTATGCACGAAAGTTGATAATTATCGAAAGACCCCGAATACAATCGTCGGGAAACCGTCGACTGATTGCGTGGTGATGGGAGGGATCTTTCTGATCCGGAACGACAATCCGTGACTAAGGCTCAAGTTCTGTGCCAAGTGGTGATGTTCGGGACATCGAGGACTCCTGAATGGCAGTTTGAGTTTCGCAACAGGACGTTGACGGAAGTTAGCAAGCGTTCTGACAAGAAAGTAGGTCTTTCCAAGAAAGGCCAACTGTGTCCCAACCATGGGAATAGATTCGGCCGCGTCACGCATTAGGGCCGGCCAAAATGCTATTGCCTTTCCCCTGAAGTTTGCGTATTTTTATGAACCCAAGGCCTGTTATGAAAATAACGGGCTTTGCGCTCTCTGGAGCAGGGCTCAAGTCACGGTTTTCGGCCACTTTTGAGCAAATCGGCTCCCTGCTGGCGTAAAGAGAGGGTTCTTTGGCATCACATGGTGATCATAGTTCAGTCGGTTAGAACGCCAGGTTGTGGCCCTGGAGGTCGTGGGTTCGAATCCCACTGGTCACCCCAAGAATTGCGGATATCGAATTGTCAATTGCGGATTGGTAGCAGCAGGTGGGCGGCGGACATCAATTTCGAAATTGTCATTTCGCAATTCGAAATTCACATCGCCCCCATCGTCTAGAGGCCTAGGACACGAGCTTTTCAAGATCGGTACACGAGTTCGAATCTCGTTGGGGGCACAAAAAAGAATTGTCGATTGTCGATTGCGGATTGTTGATTAGCAAAGCTGATCTGGAGACGGGTCAGCTTTTTGCGTTTTGAGGGCGATGGCACCCTAGAAGGAAGCTGATTTCACACTTGCCTTCTTGAGACTCCCTGAGTACTATTGAAATAATTCGCGCGTTTACTGGCTGCTGAGGATCAACGAACATCTCTCGATTCATACAACACCCAGACCCGCATCAAAGGTGGGCGGGGGGCTCCATCTGGTGATTTCCAGCGCCGCAATTTCCCCTCTCTCAGAACAGACCTTACCATGCAGAAGAACATCCCCCGGCCCGATCGATGAAGATTTCGTGGAAAAAGAAAACCCTCCCACTCATTCTTATCGCTCTTCTCTTCTCCTGTGGAGCTCGGGCGGATGATGGATATGAACTGTGGATGAAGTACAGGAGGATCACCGATGAGCATCTCCTGAAGCAGTATCGTGAGGCTATCGCATGCATCGTCATGCCCGGTGAATCGGCAACTCTCCGGATCATCCGCAGCGAACTGAAAAGGAGTCTCAACGTGATGCTCGGCGTTGACATGCGCTACCGGGCCGCGACAGCAAATGAGAACGCACTTGTTATCGGGACGCCAGCAGGTTCAGACATTGTCCGACAGTTGCAGCGTGAGGGCAAACTCCAGAACCTGGGTGGAGAAGGGTATCTCATCACCTCGATTACGAAAGGCAAGAACAGGTTCACAGTCATTGCTGCGAATCGTGATATCGGACTTCTGTACGGCGCGTTTCACTTTCTGAGGACTCTGCAGACTTACCAGCCACTTGATCAACTTGATATCGTCTCAACTCCACGAATCAGATATCGGCTGCTCGATCATTGGGATAACCTGGACGGATCCATCGAGCGCGGGTATGCGGGCAAATCCTTATGGAAATGGGATGAGCTACCCAAGAAGCTGGACAATCGCTATTACGACTATGCCCGTGCGAACGCTTCAATTGGAATCAACGGCTCCGTCATTAACAGCGTCAACACAAACCCGGCGATTCTGAAGAAGGAGTATCTCGGGAAAGTCGCGGCCTTGGCAGACGTTTTCCGGCCATACGGTATTCGTGTGTTCCTCTCTGTCAATTTCTCCTCACCAATTTCGGCTCGGTTTGAGCAGGAAGGGGATCGAAAGGGGGGCATCGGGGGGTTGTCTACTGCAGATCCAATCAATCGGGGGGTGAAGTTGTGGTGGAAAAACAAAGTGAAAGAGATCTACGCTCTGATCCCGGACTTTGGCGGATTCCTGGTCAAGGCTAGCTCCGAAGGAATGCCCGGTCCGCAAGATTATGGTCGTACCCATGCTGATGGAGCAAACATGCTCGCAGAGGCGCTGGAGCCATTTCATGGCATTGTTATGTGGCGTGCGTTTGTGTACGAACCTAAAGTCGATCCCGACCGCGTGAAACGCGCTGCGTTGGAGTTTCTTCCGCTCGACGGCCTCTTCCGGCCCAACGTCTTTGTCCAGGCAAAGAATGGCCCTCTCGATTTTCAACCGCGGGAACCCGTCCAACCGCTCTTTGGCTCAATGACCAAGACACCAATGATGCTTGAACTTCAAATCACTCAGGAATACCTGGGCCATTCGACTCACTTGGTGTACCTTGCACCGATGTGGAAAGAGTACTTTCAGTTTGATTTGTTCGCGAAAGGACCTGGCTCCACTCTCGCCCGCATCGTCGATGGCGGTTTGAGAAATACTACCATGACGGGCATTGCCGGTGTAGCGAACACAGGCGATGACCGAAACTGGTGCGGCCACTTCTTCGCACAGGCCAATTGGTTTGCCTTTGGCCGCCTCGCCTGGGATCATTCAATCAGCGCAGAGCAGCTTGCAGACGAATGGATTAGGATGTCGATCACAAATGATTCGCTCACTTGTGCAACCATCTCCTCGATGATGACGGGTTCCTGGGAGGCGTGCATCAATTACATGACTCCACTTGGACTGCATCATATCATGGAGGTCGACGTTCACTACGGACCGGGCCCTCAGCATGACACTGGGAGGGTAGACTGGCGGTCAGTCTATTACCACCGCGCAGACAGCATTGGCCTGGGATTTGACCGCAGTTCTTCAGGCAGCAATGCGGTCGGACAGTATTTCCCTCCTCTGCGATCTGAGTTCGACAAGCTTGAGACATGCCCGGAAAAGTACTTGCTCTGGTTTCACCACGTTCGATGGGATTACCGTCTGAACTCGGGCAGGACATTATGGGAGGAGCTGTGCGCGAAGTACATTTCAGGGACAAAGTACGTACGTGGAATGTACGCCAAATGGCTCTCGCTCGAAGGCGCTGTCGATCCCAAGGTGTTTTCGAGCATCAGGGCGAAATTGGAAAAACAATTGGTCGATTCTGCAGTCTGGAGGGATACGTGCCTCACGTATTTTCAAAAGTTCAGCCGGAAATCGATTCCAAATCAGTAATGAACTAGTTGTCTGGCGAGTTGATGAATAGGGGATTCAATTCTGTTTTGGGGCAACCCCAACAGCCAGAGGAAATGCCCGATGGCAAGGAATGGCTGAAGTCATGGACTTAGGGGAGGAGTTTGAAAGAGTTTGGCTGAGCACAAAAGAGTCTCAAATAACACAAATCCCGATCGATGATCGGGATTTGTGTTTTCATTGGCTCGGTCAGGTAACAAGCCGGGGATCAGTTCTCGTCAGGCATTTAAGACTCTGGAAGATTCCCTGATGATGAATTCGGTCTCGAAAACAACACGCTCAATCGGGAGAAGCGTAGACGATTCAATGTTCCGGATCAGAATCTCTGCGGCTCTCTTGCCGATCTCGTGCTGCGGTGCGCGTATGGTCGTCAAAGGCACGGGGTAGATCCTGGCGTAGTAGATATCATCGTTGCCGATAATCGAGATATCAGCAGGCACACGGATCGAAAGCTCTCTGAGAGCTGTCATGACAGCGAGAGCCTGCTGGTCATTGAAACAGACGATTGCGGTTGGGTAATCTTCTACTTTCCTGTTCTTGAAGTACTCTTTGGTTTTGCTGAAACTTTCCTCATAGTGTGAGCCAACGGGTACGATCATCTCCTTGTTGAACACCAGCGTGCTTTCGCTGAATGCATGCCGGAATCCTTCAATCCGTTCCAATGTGTGTGATGAGTGCGGTGGTCCCGCAAAGTGGACGATGCGGGTGTGCCCGCTTTCGATCAGGTACTTGACCGCCTTCTTAATCGCTCGGAGGTTGTCAATGGCAACGACGTTTGCCTGAATTCCTTTGACATCCTCCAGGAGGACAAATGGGTAGTTGATTCTCTTCAATTTGAAGAGATGCTCGATCTCTGCCGTCCCTTCAAGAGTTGGAGCGATAATGGTTCCCTTGATGTCTTTTGCGGAGAAGAGATGCGTGAGTCTCTGTTCATACTCGTGGTTGTCTGCTGAGCTGGTGACGATGACCGAATATCCCTTGCTATCTGCGTACTCTTTTGCCCCTGTCGCGATGGAGGTATAAAACGGATAGTTCAAATCCTTGATAATCAATCCTATGCTCTTGTCCTGGCCTCCATTCTTCAGATTTCTCGCCACACCCTTTGGACGAAAATTCAATTCTCTCATCACTTCAAGGATTTGATCCCGGGTCCCGGCCTTCACCGTGTCCTTGGCATTGATAACAGCCGAGACGGTTCCTTTCGAGACTCCAGCCTTCTTTGCAACATCATCAATCGTGATCCTCTTCATTTGCTTTCTAATGCCTTCCCAAGCAAGCTCAGAAATTGAAACGGTTTAATTTAATTTGAACTAAATATTATGCTAAAACACGAAACAGTCAATACAAATTGAACAAACTGCATTTTGGTGCAAATAAACGGGCTATCTAAGACATACGAAAGAGTTGCGTTTGGCCTTATTCCATGGGTACTTTGTGAGAAGTGGGAACAGTTCCTTTGCCAAATGGCAGAAGCGTCACTGAATGTTGTTGGTTTTCCTATCGGTGATGAATCTAATCAACGGAGGGCATGCGGATTCCGTGATCTGGTATGTACACTTTCTCTTTCATCGTTGATCCATTCGCGTGTCTTGCACATAATTCTCGTACTGAGACCTCTGTCGCACTCGTATCGAAGTCCTTCTTACCAATGTGCTCCTGCAACAAGATTGTGCGTGACGAAGCAAAAAGAATCTCAAGGGATTGCAGTTCTCAACCTGTATGCGTGTCTATCATCATCGACAGAGCAAGTCCATCTCAACCGACGATGAGGTAAAGGTGCAAAAGAAGATATCTGAAGCCTGGGACAAGCTCAGATTTGCCCTTGCCTTTTTCTGGTAACTCTGTTAATATTGAAACGGTTCAATAATTATTGAACTTATTAAGCCTGAGCATGACCTCATCTTTTGAAGGAAGGCTCCCTGATGAGAAAATGCCGCGTTCTGTATCTCCTGGCGCTTTCGTGCGGTTGCCTGAGCGCGGTGGCAGGGGTATTGCCGCGCTCCTCCGAAACATCACAAACACCGAAGGAACGCGGATCGTACTTTAACGGAAGATATCAAAACCTCTTTGACGATCTGCTGGGTAAAAGCGCTGCCGAGGTAAAGGCAAAAGTTGAACGTGCTTTCGTTCAGCTGTTTTACGGCAATGATTCCACGGAACGAGTGTACTATCCGGTCGAACCGGGCATGGCATATATAGTGGACATCGCCCACAACGATGTCCGGACGGAGGGCATGTCCTATGCGATGATGATCGCTGTCCAGCTCGACAAGAAGAATGAATTCGATCGGCTGTGGAAGTGGGCAAAAACCTATATGCAGCACAAAAGCCTGCCGCGCAAGACTTACTTCGCGTGGCATTGTAAGACGGATGGAACGATTATTGATTCCACTGCCGCATCCGACGGCGAGGAATGGTTTGTGACGGCCCTTTTCTTTGCGTCGGCACGATGGGGAAATGGCGAGGGAATGTTCAACTACAGGGGCGAGGCACAGGCAATCCTCGATGCAATATTGAACAAAGAGGGGAAACCCTGGAGCGATGGAAGAATCACAAACATGTTCAATAAGAAGGAAAAGCAAGTTGTCTTCGTTCCATCGGTCGATGCCGCCTGGTTCACAGATCCGTCGTATCATCTGCCACATTACTATGAGCTCTGGGCGCGCTGGGCCGACAAGAACAATCAGTTCTGGTGCGAGGCGGCCGCAACAAGTCGCATGTTCTTCAAGAAAGCCGCCCACCCTTCCACAGGTTTAATGCCCGACTATGCTCATTTCGACGGTTCACCAATCGATCGGCGGGGTGGAGGAGGCGATGACTTTCGGTACGATGCGTGGCGTGTCGGGATGAACGTCGCACTCGACTATTCCTGGTTTGCCAAAGATCCATGGGAAGTGACTCAGTCCAACAGGCTCCTCAATTTCTTCCACTCCCAGGGATTAGGAACATATGGCAATCTCTTCAAGTTGGACGGCACGAAGTTAGGGGACGACCATAGTACAGGACTGGTTGCGATGAACGCTGTTGCTTGTCTCGCCTCGACAAATGCGAATCGAAGAGATTTTGTTGAAGAACTTTGGAACATACCGGTTCCAAGCGGGCTGTACCGGTACTATGATGGTCTGCTCTACATGATGGCCATGCTGCAGGTGAGCGGCAATTTCAAGATCTACGACCCCACGGGGAAACCGACCGTAGAATGTCTGGGCGGGTCAAACTAGAAACACTGCGGAAAATTCATCAATAGCTTTCCCAGTGAGCAGATCAGAAGATCTGAGGATTCATTGAAAGCAAACCACTCCATTATCACCGGCAAGAACCAACCAAACGGAAACAAGTCACTTCATAATGCATTTCAGTGGCTCGTGCCGGCAGCGGTTCTGACGCTTCTGCTCATCTTCTCTCCAGTGATTCATGCCTTCGCACAGACAAAGAGTGCGCAGAAGAGCGAATCATATATCTCACCTCGTAAAATCCCGGGCGCTTTCACTCTATCAGCAGCGGGCCGATCGGCCCCGATCCTCATCAGCTCACAGGACTACGCTGCGGTAACACGCGTTGCGAAGGATCTTCAAGCAGACGTCAGCCATATTTCCCTTGCCAAACCTGCACTCATTCTTGACACGCCCCCCGCATCGGGAGAACTCATCATCGTAGGAACGCTGGGGAAAAATCCAATCATCGATGCTCTAGTCGGAGAAGGGAAAATCGATGTGAATGGTGTCGCCGGGAAATGGGAAACATTTCTGCTGCAGGTGGTCGAGAAGCCGCTCCCCGGCATTAAGCGCGCCCTGGTAATCGCTGGAAGTGACAAACGGGGTACGGTATTCGGTGTCTACGACCTCTGCGGGAAGATAGGCGTTTCACCCTGGTGCTGGTGGGCTGACGTACCGATAAAGCGTCAACAAACACTCTTTGTACATCCGGGCCGATATACACAGGGGACACCGGCCGTAAAATACAGGGGGATTTTCATCAACGATGAGGCCCCGGCATTGTCCAGCTGGGCAATCGAAAAGTTCGGAGGCTTCAATCACGCCTTCTATGAAAAGGTTTTCGAGCTCATCCTGCGCATGAAAGGTAATTATCTCTGGCCGGCGATGTGGGGGGAGGCGTTCTATGATGATGATTCTCTCAATCCGAAACTGGGCGATGAGTACGGAATCGTCATTGGCACCTCACATCATGAACCGATGACACGTGCCCACGACGAGTGGAAGCGGTACGGAAAAGGGGCCTGGAACTATGAGAAGAACGATTCCATCCTCAGGAACTTCTGGCAACAGGGAATCAAAAGGATGGGGTCGTACGAGAGCGTGGTGACAATAGGGATGCGGGGAGACGGCGATGAACCCATGTCTGAGAAGGCCAACGTTGCTTTGTTGGAAAGAATCGTGAAAGACCAGCGACAGATACTTGGTGACGTCACCGGTAAGGACGTAACAACCATCCCGCAGGTCTGGGCACTTTACAAGGAAGTGCAGGAATACTACGACAGGGGTATGCGAGTTCCAGACGACGTCACACTCCTGTTGTGCGACGATAACTGGGGGAACATCCGAAAACTCCCCCGGCTCACCGACGCACCCCGAAAAGGCGGCTACGGAATCTATTATCACTATGACTATGTCGGAGGTCCGCGAAACTACAAATGGCTGAACACAAACCAGATCTCGAGAGTGTGGGAGCAAATGCATCTGGCGTACAGCTACGGCGTCGATCGAATCTGGATTGTCAACGTCGGCGATATCAAGCCGATGGAATTCCCGACACAGTTTTTTCTGGACTACGCATGGAATCCTGACAAATGGCCGGCAGAGCGATTGCCTGAGTACACAAGGGATTGGGCTGAACAGCAGTTCGGAGCCCGGTATGCCGGGGATATCGCGGAGATCATCACGAAGTACACTCAATACAACTCGCGAAGAAAGCCCGAGCTGCTGGCTCCCAACACCTACAGCCTGACCAACTATCGAGAGGCAGAAACAGTTGTTGCCGAGTACAAGAAGCTGGCGCAGAAGGCTCAGCGCATCTCAGCCGCTCTTCCTGAAAAATACAGGGACGCTTTCTTCCAGCTCGTTCTCCATCCGGTGCTGGCCTGTTCCAATCTCAATGAGATGTATGTAACCATTGGAAGGAATCGCCTGTTCGCCGAACAAGGGCGAGCAGCTGCCAATGGTCTCGCTCAGCAGGCTAGAAAACTGTTCGCCAAAGATTCTGCAATCTCATTCTATTACAACAGGACGATGGCGGCCGGGAAATGGAATCACATGATGGATCAAACCCACATTGGATACACGTACTGGCAGCAGCCGGACAAGGACGCGATCCCCGAGGTCAGGAGCATTACCCTCCCCGCTGCTCCAGGCATGGGCGTGGCCGTTGAGGGGTCGGAGAGCTGGTGGCCGGGCCAGGCAAAAGAATTCGTATTGCCTGAATTCGATCGCTATAACCGGCAGACGTACTTCATCGAGATCTTCAATCGTGGCATGACTTCATTCAAGTACTCGATCAAGACTGGAGCGCGGTGGGTCCACGTGAGCTCATCGCAAGGGAAGATTGCCACCGGCGATCGCTTGTGGGTGAGCATAGATTGGAAGAACGCACCCACTGGAACATCACATATTCCGATTATGATCACGGGACCCGAAAAGGAGACGGTGACGATTCAGACAGTCATCAATAATCCTGCTTCACCGGTGCCAGACCGCGTGGACGGATTTGTGGAGAGCAATGGATACGTTTCGATGGAGGCTGAACATTATTCCCGGGCTGTTGGCTCATCCGCAATCACATGGCAGAGAATTCCGGACCTTGGACGAACGCTCTCAGCAATGACCCCAGTGCCGGTGACAGCAGCCAGCCAGACACCCGGCGGCGAGGCTCCCCGGCTCGAATACTCGCTGTATCTTGCTGACAAGGGGGACGTCAGGGTAGATGCATATCTCTCTCCGACTCTGAACTTCCACAATAATGATGGATTGCGCTACGCGATTTCTTTCGATGATCAACCCCCGCAGATTGTCAACATGCACGCCGGCAAGACATTCCAGGATTGGGAAGAATCCGTCAGAAACAATATCAGCTCTGTGGTATCGAAGCACACAATCGCAGAACCCGGAAGACATATGTTGAAATTTTGGATGGTCGATCCGGGAGTCGTGCTGCAGAAACTAGTGGTGGAAACCCAAGACATCAAGCCGAGTTACTTGGGTCCACCTGAGAGCTTTCACAGTTCCACGATTGCTCGCCTTAAAAAGTGATCGTATCCCTCGAGAGATACTATGAACACAAACCTCATCCGACGAAGCAGTTCGCTCATATTTCTCTTCCTCGCCTTTCTGACATCCGGACTCACACTTGCCCAAACCGTTCGCTCATCTCCCCCGCAGGTGGAAATCCTTGGTACGCAACTGCTGCATGTGACTTCCGCGATTGTAGGGCAGGACTATGATCTCTATGTGAATTTGCCGAGAGGGTACCAGGATACAACGAAGACGTTTCCGGTCATCTTCCTCGTCGACGCGCAGTGGGATTTCCCGCTGACGCAGGCCATTTTTGGGGAACAGTACTATGATGGGTTCGTGCCTGCAGCAATTATGGTCGGGATTACATGGGGAGGAGTGAACCCGAATTACGATAGCCTGAGGGCGAGAGACCTCACGCCGACGAACGTCAAACAAATGCCTCAGTCTGGGGGCGGGCCGAAGTTCCTGAAGTTTATTAAGGATGAACTCATTCCCTATGTCGAGTCGAAATACCGGGCGACGAAGAACAGAAGAACGCTGATGGGAAGCTCCTTTGGCGGACTGTTTACGCTCTACGCTCTGTTTCATGAGACGGGATCATTCGATCGATACGTTCTCACGAGTCCGTCTTTAGGATGGGATAATGAGATACTCTACACGTATGAGAAGGAATACGCAGCGAAGAACACGCAACTTCCTGTAAAGTTATTCATTGGCGTAGGTGGACTCGAGGGGGGAGGGGCGGCAGAATTGCAGAAGTTTGTAGCACAGCTCAAATCGCGGAACTACAAGGGGCTCGAGCTGGAGACGAAAGTGATTGAGGGCATAGGACATTCCGGAAGCAAAGCGGAAGGATACACGAGAGGATTGCAGGCGGTGTTCGCACGACCGACACTGACGCTTTTGGAGAGAATTCTCGACCAGTACCTTGGCAAGTATCAAGTGGCTCCTCAGTTCACCGTCGAAATAACCAAAGCCAATGGCAGCCTCCTGGTTCTTGCGCCCGGGGATACGAAAATCCCGCTGTTTGCTGAGAGTGATTCGAATTTCTACGTCAAAGGCATGTATCTTTTTGTCCGATTCAAGAAGAACGAAGCTGGCAAAGTTATCGGCTTTGAAGTGGAACAATTTAACGGGACGCAATTCGCGCAGAAGCTCAATTAGTGCGATGTATTTGAAATTCCTTAGAACAAGCAAATTGTCACGACATCAAGACTCGCCTTAGTTAAGGAACAAGAGAATTGAAAAAGCTTTTGACAATAGTTTTGGTTCTGACGCTCTCCGTCTTGCTTGAGCACTCCTATGCACAGGACAAACAATTTCTGAATCCGATACTCGCAGGGTTCTATCCTGATCCGAGCATCTGCCGGGTCGGAAAAGACTTCTACCTGGTGACCTCGACGTTTTCCTACTTTCCAGGAATTCCTGTTTTTGAAAGCCGCGATCTTGTCAATTGGAAATTGGTGGGTCATGTCATGGATCGGCCCGAGCAATTGAACCTGGACGGGCAAGGGGTTTCACGGGGACTCTTTGCACCATCGATTCGGTATAACAAAGGGTTCTTCTATGTGACGTGTACGCAAGTTGACAGGGGGGGAACGTTCATCGTCGTCTCACAGTCACCGGCCGGGCCATGGACCAATCCCGTCTGGCTTCCTGAAATCAACGGCATCGACCCATCTCCCTTCTTCGATGATGATGGGAAAGCGTACATCATCTACAACAGCATTCCCCCCGACAACAAGTCGCTGTATGACGGTCATAGAACAATCCGGATGATGGCAATCGACATTCAGACGCTCAAGGTAATCGGAGAAGAGAGGATACTGGTGAATGGAGGTGTCGATATAACGAAGAAGCCGGTCTGGATTGAAGCACCGCACATCTTCAAAAAAAACGGCAGCTACTATCTGATAGCAGCTGAGGGGGGAACGGCTGAGCAGCATTCTGAGGTGGTCTTCAAGAGCAAAAACGTCGCCGGGCCGTACATCCCATTCGAAAGAAATCCCATCTTGACACAGAGGAATCTTGATCCGAAGAGGGAGTATCCGATCACATCGACCGGCCATGCCGATTTCGTTCAGACGGAAAATGGCGCGTGGTGGGCGGTCTTCCTGGGGTGCCGTCCCTACAAACCGTTTGACCAGAATTACTTCAATACTGGCAGGGAGACTTTCCTGGCGCCCGTCGATTGGCGCGGTGAATGGCCGTTGATCAATCCCGGGTACGAAAAAGTCCAATACGAATACCCCGCGCCCGTCAAGTTGTCAAAATCTCCGGGAGACGTTCCGCACGGTGGCAACTTCGTGATCAAAGACGAGTTCAACACTCCCGATCTGAATCCCGAATGGGTATTTCTGAGAACTCCGAGAGAGCGTTGGTTTGACCTTACGGAACGCACAGGCTGGCTGTCAATGCGTGTGAGGCAGAAGACTTGTGCGGATGCAGTCAATCCCAGTTTCCTTGGTCATCGCCAGCAGCATGCGACCGGCTCTGCCAGCGTGAGTCTTGAATTCTCTCCGAAAACGGAAAACGAGAAAGCCGGTTTGCTTGTTTTCCAAAACGAAACGCATTTCTATTTCCTCTGCAGGTCAATCCTCGGAGGAAAGCATGTCATACAACTCTTCTCATCTGCGATCGACGGCGGTCAGGCGCGAACAATGCAGCTCATAGCCTCGCAGGAACTCCAAGGGAACAGTGGCGAACAAGCCGTCGGGTTGAGGATCAAGGCGCATGGTTCGAGCTACTCGTTTTTGTACAGCACACAGAAAGACAATTGGACTCTCCTGAAAGACGGAGTCGACGCTCGTTTCCTGAGCACCCGGGTCGCCGGCGGATTCGTCGGCTGTATGTATGCCTTGTATGCGACGTCGCTCGGAACGCCATCAACAAGCAAGGCGTACTTTGATTGGTTTGAGTACGAAGGGAATGACAAGGTCTATCAATTGAAATGAAAAAAGGAGGGAAGATGGTTCAACCAGGAGCATTGTACCGCGATCTACGGAACAAGACCGTTCTTGTGACGGGTGCTGGAAGCGGAATCGGGTTCGCCATCGCGAGCGCGTTCATCGCCAATTTCTCACAGGTTATTATCGTTGGCAGGGATGCGGCAAGGCTCAAGGAGGCCGGGAAGACCCTGGGAAAGCGAGCTCATTGCATTGCGTTTGACGTTACAGAGATCGACCGGTTGCCGGAGCTCGTGACACGGGTGAAGAGCACTGTCGGGGAAGTCGATGTACTCGTCAATAACGCGGGCATCAATATGAAGAAGGATGTCCTTCATGTCACGAACAAGGAATTTCAGTCGATCATTCAAACAAATCAGACTGCGGTCTTTGCCCTGACCAGGGAAATCCTGCGATCCATGTTCGCGCGTCGGTCCGGGAGCGTGATTATGATCAGTTCGATGGCTTCGCGGTACGGCATCCCCAAAGTAATTAGCTACACAGCCTCGAAATCAGCTGTTGAGGGTATGACGCGCGCACTTGCGGTCGAGTGTGCGCCGTTCGGGATTCGGGTCAATTGCATTGCTCCCGGATTCATCAAAACGAAAATGTCCTCGGAAGCACTCGAGAATGATCCGGAGAGGAAACACAGGGTCCTTGCCCGGACGCCGATGGCGCGATTAGGCGAGCCAGCCGATATTGCACATGCAGCGCTCTTCCTCGCATCGGAGCAATCAAGATTCGTAACCGGCGTTGTTTTGCCGGTCGATGGTGGCAATTCCATTGGATTCTAACGAAGAAAAATGATTTGTGAAGTAACACAACGCTGTACTTTCTGCATCAGAGAGGTTTGAAATATGACAGGTGCACAATGGGATCTTTTGAAGCGCACCATACAAGGTGAGCAATCAACGCCATTGCCGATGGGTTTCATCATCGACTGCCCATGGTTGCCAAACTGGTACGGTGTTAGCATGCTCGACTATTTCTCGAGTGATGAAACCTGGCTGAGTGCGAATCTCAAGGCAATTAAAGAATTCCCGGATGTCATGTTTCTTCCCGGTTTCTGGTCAGAATATGGCATGTGCACCGAACCGTCTGCCTTTGGAGTGCGATGCACCTTTGCGGCAAATGAGTTTCCTCATGCACACAGGGTATCGCTCTCAGATAATGACATCGATTCGCTCCCGTCGCCGAATCCCAGAACTGATGGTCTCTTGCCCTTTATGTTGAATCGCCTGAAGATGGCACAGCCGCGTATCGAAGATGCGGGCCACGCTATCCGGTTTGCTGTGGCTCGTGGCCCTTTGAATATCGCCAGCTATCTCATGGGCACGTCGGAGTTCCTCACCCTCCTCATGATGGATCCTCGCAAAGCTGAGAGGTTGATCAAAAAGATCACGACGTTTCTCAAAGAATGGCTTTCATTGCAGAGGGAGACATTCCCCTCCATCGATGGCATTTTTCTTCTCGATGACATTATTGGGTTTCTCGGGGAACCCGAGGTCCGCGCGTTCGGCCTCCCACATTTCAAGGAACTCTTTGACGCTGATGTCTCGGTCAACTTCCTCCATAACGATGCCTCATGCAAGGTGTCAGCCCCCTTCCTGCCTGAAATGGGAGTCAATCTTTTCAACATGGGCTTTGACGTCACACTCAATGAGTTGAAATCGATGACCGATAACAAAGTCACACTGGTGGGAAATATCCCTCCACGCGATGTTCTGGCGAGCGGTACTCCAGCAGACGTGGCCAGAGTGACAACTGCATTGGTTGATTCTCTGGATGATCGATCCAGAGTCATTGTCTCTTGTGGTGGAGGCATGCCGCCGGGGGTAAAATCTGAGAACATCACGGCATTCATCAGAGCCGTGAAGAGCCATCCTACTGTATGAACGATGGGAACGAGACCTGCCAGGGCTTTTCCATTCCATTGCTTGCCAAGAACAGCCGTGAAACCTGAGAGACGGAGAATGTTCCGTCTGGTTGTCATCATCAGCCTCTGTGCGGTTGTTCAGTATCCAAAGATATCGTTCGCGCAGAACAGATCGGACTCTGAGAAAGCGATTCGAGCGGTAGCAAACGCCGTTGTGAACGACTCCGTGTTCAGTTTCGTCGATCAGAAAACCGGGAAACACTTCAAGTCTGCTGCTGAAGCTCCCGGGGACGCGCAGCTGCGACTCACGAGTCCGTACGCGGATTGGCGTTACTGGAACGGGGTGTTGAACATCGCATTGGATTGGGCGGGAGAGGTGCTTCACGAAACTTCCTATAGCGATTTTGCGGTCAAGAACATCGCGTTCAGCTTTGACAACTTCAGGTATTTTGAGGAACGGTACAAAGGCGAAGGGAAGTGGAATTATCCATTTGGACAGCGTTTCATCATAGAAGAGCTAGACGACTGCGGTGCAATGGGTGCCAGCGTCATTGAAGCATACCTTCGCGATCGGCAAAATCGCTATCGCTTGTACATCGATGAGGCCGCAGCGCATATTCTCACACGGCAGTCCCGACTAAAGGACGGCACTCTGGCTCGCTCGTTTCCTCTCAAGTGGACGCTCTGGTCTGATGACCTGTACATGAGCATCTCCTTTCTGTCACGAATGGGGGAGTTGACAGGGGAGCGAAAGTATTTTGATGACGCTGCGACGCAGGTGGCCAATTTCCAGAAGTACTTGTTTGATCCGGGTGTAGGTCTTATGCACCACTGTTGGTACTCAAACGTGAAGCGTCCCGGCGTGGCTTTCTGGGGGCGTGCCAATGGATGGGCTCTGCTGGCGCAGGTCGATTTGCTGGATCGTCTCCCGAAGAACCACCCGAAACGCGCGCAACTTCTGGACATCCTGCGAAGACACATCCTCGGAGTTGCCCGCTACCAGGGGGCTGATGGCTTGTGGCATCA
>Ga0187878_1001435_pt1 | contig 23266 bp, 19 predicted proteins | sample June2016WEW_17_1_FD_132979 | JGI IMG/M metagenome (GOLD analysis project Ga0187878, IMG submission 132979) | Peatland microbial communities from SPRUCE experiment site at the Marcell Experimental Forest, Minnesota, USA - June2016WEW_17_150 | ecosystem: Environmental > Terrestrial > Soil >...
GAGGAAGTTCTGGAAGTCGAGCCGATACGCGGCCTGGCGCTCCAGCTCCATGTCGCTGAGTCCGTACCACTGCTGGAGGACGAGTAGCTTCACCATGAGGACCTCGTCGGTGTTGGGTCTGCCCCTGAGGGTGGTGTTGTTGGTGTACATGGCTCTGATTGTTAGTCTGAAGGCTTCCCAGTCTACTGCTTGGTCTATTTTGGCGAGTCTGTCTCCTAGTCTCGCTGCCCTCTGGTAGGCTTATCTGAGGATGTATGAGGTGAAGTTGTCCATGGGACTGGCTCTAGGGGTTTTGATCTATGAACCTACCCGAGGGGGAGCAAAAACCAGGTTAATCAAAATTCTCTAGAATTATTTTTGATCAAAATATGATCAGATGTAAGTCACAAGTTTTTCCTTAATACAAAGAGAACAAATTCCTTTAGAACCTTGAGAACCTTTAGTTCCTCTATTATTCTACTCTCTATGCACGCGTATGTTTTCGCATTAAAAAACAGGCGTTATTCGAAATCCTCTGTAATTATATATCATCAATACATTAAATCTTTTACTAAAAGTTTGTAATATAGAATTATGTCTGCTGGTTCTTTACCTGAAAAGTACAGACCCCAGAAACTTGATGAAATTGTAGGGCAGCCACAAGCAGTATCGATAATAAAAAATCTATTAGAAAGAGGTTTCTCTGAGAATGTCTTATTCTGTGGTCCATCTGGAACCGGTAAAACGACAGCTGCAAAATGTATTAAAGAAAAATTTGTCGAATTAACTCAGAGAGACGGGGATTTAATAGATGGCGATTTTCATGAATACAATGGTCGTGAAGTTACCCCGGAGATACTTACAAGAATAAAAGCTTTCACCGAGTTTTCTGGACGTAAAATAATTTTAATTGATGATGCTGAGGGTCTAAGCAACTTGGATCAAGATCGTCTTCGAAAATACCTTGAAATGCCAGAGACAACTTTTATTCTCGTATGCAATGAAATATCGAAAATTCAGTTACCAATTAAATCACGTTGCATCGAAATAGAGTTTATACCTGTTTCGGATGTGGAAATAGCTAAAAAACTGAAGGAGATATGTTTACTTGAAGGTTTTATAAGTGAACCAGTTTCGCCTGAAATAGAAGATTTGTTAAAAAAATTGGGACAAGAAGCTAAGGGTGATGTTAGGAAGGCAATTAATAAACTCCAAGTATATGTGAAAAATGGGAAACTTGAACCGATAAGTAACTCCCCTTCGGATGTGAATGACTAAAAGGGTTAGAAAGGTTAGACTTTTCTCTATTATCGCTGTAGTAACCATCCTTTATGTAGATGTACAATGAATGCTAACACTATAACTCGTACATGTCCTCACAAAAGATCCTATCCCTCGCGTCGATGATGCAATGTTTGTTAAACCCGAACGAACGAACACGGGGTGTGTGCCTTAGTGAAGTAAAGAGAGACTATAGGAGATAGGAGGATTTTCACCCCAATTCGCAGTAAAATCCTTTCTATTTCCTAAAATATAATATTAGGAAATCGGTTGAATATTTATTTTGGACTATTTTAAGATGTGCGGACATCTAAACCTAAACGCCACACCTAAACCACTGTTTAAGTGTGGTGCGCTCTAAAAATCCCCGATTTAAAATAACTATTTCCGGGTTTGTCAAGAAGAGCTTTTTTATGCCCTGTTTCCTATGAAGGCGTTTTTTTTAAGCCCTTTAGAAGGCATTTCTATCGGGATCGGTCGATGATCCCTGTATCTATGAGTCTGTGAAATTCTTCTGAAATAATGCATTTGTGATGGTAGGAAAGTGGCTGTAACCTACCTATCCTAGATAGGCTACATAGTAGTAGGATACATAGGCTAACACTTCGTAACCATTCGTAGTCACCTAAACTGTTACTAACCTCTGAACTGTCAAGGCTCGAAATCACCCCTGATCTTGACCTTGAGAAGAGGGCTTGGAACACGCCACTTCAGTCCCTTCATCTCCGCCGAGGGCTCCTCACTTTACATTAACACCTCATCGATGGCGATTAGGACTTCGGCGATTCTAAGCTGCTCATCTAGTGGTGGATGCATGTGCGAAACAGGTAAAGTCATTATTTAAAGCTCTAGTTTTCCCAACGACCATTGCCTAAAATATTCTGGTGAGGGTGTTGAATATGCTGTAGTAGGTCTTCTCTCCGAGCATCTGAAGTGGGTGAAGAGTCCGTGGCTGGGTGTCTGCCTCCTGAACACACATGCCCTGGCTACTTTCCAGTCGTGTTTGAGTCGTAAGGCGAGTCTTCTGTCGCTGATGATGGTTAGGAGGTGTTTGGCTAGTTGGGCTTTGAGCATGAATAGTGGGTTGATTGGTGTTCTTCCTGGGCCATCGGTGTGGTAGTGTTTGGCTAAGTCGGTTCGGATCTGGTCTAGGTTGAGTGAGTCAAGCACGCGCTTAACGTTCAACCTATACTCAATGGAGAGTATGCTTATGATCTATAATAATTTCTAAACAGCCAAGCGCGCCATAATCTAATATACAATGAATATCAGCAGATTAAGATGGTAAATTACATGAGGTTACGGAGATCATCGGAATTCAGGAGTATTTATGCTTCTGGTGTGTGGGTTGCAGGGAGCCCTACGGAATTTCGGATACTCTTTCTTAACAACGAACCAGTCGAGAATGAAACCGATGAAACCGACCCAACGAAGAACGTTCGCGAAGAACCTCATTACCAAGCCGAGATCATAATGACCCGTCCTCTGGCTGAATGGCTTAGAACTACTTTAGACGCGTTCCTCAAACAGACTGAGGTGAAAACAAACTGAGTAATCTCAAACTCCTGCGGTCTGATGAGACTGAAGGTTTTATAGCGCCATTTCCATTTTCAAATTATGATAGTACTATCGATATTGTGAAGGGAAGACTTAAAGCCCATTACCAACTACCGACTCAGTCCTTTGTGGTAGCCAGCAGTCTAACGACCAAAGCTGTTTCTCCTTCAGAACAGATATTCGAGAGAGAGAAAGACATATTCCTCCAAATTAAACCAAAATTACTAAATGATAAGGATTATAGCAACAAGTTTGTAGCGATCATAAATGGCAAAATCGCCGATTCTGATAGCGATAGGAGTGCACTTGTCGAAAGAGTCTACTCAAGATTTGGCTATATTCCCCTCTATATTGGTCAAGTGACAACGACTCAGAAAAGATATAGAAGATTACCGTCTCCTAGAAGAGTGTAAACTTGTCAACTTATCCATATGACGCCGATAATTTCCAGCCGCCTGCTTTGGTTGTTGATGTTGAGCTTGTCCATCCTAATGCCAAAGACAAACGACGTGTGACGAAGAAAGCTCAGATCGACACTGGCGCCGACGGTTCCGTGATTCCTGCTACATTAAGAGATGATTGGGATCTAAACAAAGCCGATGATGTGATTACTGTCGATTGCCACAATAGACGAACAAGTGAACCAACTTATAATATCAGAATTGTTGTCAATGGACTTGTCAGTAAAATTGTAGAAGTGACGTTAGTAGATGGAGAAGATGTGCTATTGGGACGGGACATCTTAAATGAATTAAAAATGTGTGCAAACGGAAAGACTTTATCATTTACTCTCGAAGATCCATAACTAAACTCACTAGCAGTTATATGCCAAAGCTTTTTTCGAAGTCAGCTGAATGACATTTGAGCTAGCTTTGGTTGAACTTGTCTGGGATAGGAAATATGATAAATCGGGAAACAAGTCTGCGCCCGTTTCGGTGGCTTTGCCTTTCCAGACAATTGAAACCTTAAATGAATCTTCACAACAACGACAGAAATCTATAGAGTATTTTCTAACTGGAAGAGGAGACACAGAATGGAGGAATCGACTCATATGGGGTGATAAGAAATATGTTCTTCCTAGTCTCCTATCTGAATTCGCAAATAAAATCGACCTAATCTATATTGACCCGCCATTTGATACTGGTGCAGATTTTTCATATCGAGTTGAAGTACCGGACCACCAAGTCGACACAACTTCCTTCACTAAACTTCCTAGTGTAATTGAACAGAAGGCTTATCGAGATACTTGGGGCGAAGGAGCGACTCATATTGATTCGTATTTACCTTGGTTTTATGATACACTAGTTTTTCTTCATAAACTTCTCAAGCCTACAGGTAGTCTTTGGGTTCATCTGGATTGGCATATCGGACACTATGCTAAGGTATTGCTCGATGAAGTTTTTGGAAAGGAGAATTTCCGAAATGAGATTGTTCGTATAAAGTCGAATCCAAAGAATTATACAAGCAATACTTTCGGTAATATTCATGATACCATTTTTTTCTATTCAAAAACTGACAATTATATTTGGAATAGAGTTTTTCTAGGTCGAAATGAGGGGCAGGTACTAGATGATTTTCCAATAACCGAACCTGAGACTGGTAAAAAGTACAAGACCGCACCGCTTCATGCTCCAGGTGTCAGGAAAGGCTCAACAGGTGAAAAATGGCGAGGGTTAATGCCTCCTGCTGGTCATCACTGGCGATATACTCCGACAGATCTTGAGAAACTCGCATCAGAGAATCGAATAATATGGTCTTCGACTGGAAACCCGAGGGAAAAGATCTACTCGGATGAAAGTAAAGGATATGCTGTCCAAGATGTTTGGACTGATTTCAAAGATGTGTCTCAGTCAATTTATCCCACAGCAAAAAACGAGAAAATTCTTGACACGATAATACAAGCGGCATCAAACCCTGGCGATTTAGTAGCTGATTTCTTTTGTGGTTCAGGAACAACAGGAGTGGCTGCAGAGAACCAAAAACGCCGATGGATTATGTGTGACCTAAGTCGTTTTGCGATTCATACAACTAGAAAACGGTTATTAGAAGTCAGGGATGTAAAACCGTTCATAATACAGAATCTCGGCAAATATGAGCGTCAGGTATGGCAGACTGCTGAATTTGGGAATGAAGTTGGAGTGAGGATGCAGTCTTATGTTGATTTCATTCTCAAATTATACAATGCCCAATCCTTGAACGGGTATAAATGGCTACATGGAAAGAAAGGAAACCGACTAGTCCATGTAGGTTCAGTAGACTCACCCATTTCCCCCTTAGATGTTGGTCAAATTGTTGCAGAATTTAAGCGTTCAATGGGATCGGGCAATGAAGCTCCTAGGATGAATGGTATTGATCTATTGGGATGGGATTTTGCATTTGAGTTGAATGAACTAGCGAAGCAACAAGCAGCTCAAGCAAACGTTGATTTACGATTCTTACGCATTCCACGTGAAGTACTTGATAAGAGAGCTGTTGAGCAGGGAGACGTCTACTTTTTCGAACTAGCTTCACTTGATGTTGGACTAAAGACTTCGGAAAAGGAAGCTACGGTCACTATTAATGATTTTACAATTCCAGTAGATGATGTGCCAACTGATATTCAGAAGGATATCAAACATTGGTCACAATGGATCGATTATTGGGCAGTGGACTGGGATAACAAGAATGATACCTTCCACAATGAATGGCAAGAATATCGTACAAGAGAAAAGCCAAAACTGATAACAGAATCGTCTAAGAAATACGATGTTCACGGAGAATACCGTATTTTAGTGAAAGTCGTTGACATTCTTGGAAATGATACAACCAAAATGCTGCAGGTGAAGGTATAATGAAGAAGCTTCTCAAAGGTTCACAAGCTAGATTAGTATCTTCAGAAGGAGAGTTAAAGCTCGCAGCTTCGACAATTGGAACGGCTCCCTGTGTTCCAGCTATTAGAAGTGCAGTAGAAGAATGGGTAAAAAGCAATTACACTACGCCTAGTGGTTGTACAGAAACAACCAAAACGCTGTTAAATTACTGGTTTCACTCGGATCACCGATTACCGAATGGTAGGATTTTCTCATACTATGCAGCTCAACGAGAAGCAATGGAAACTCTTGTCTACTTGTATGAAGTAGCCAAAGTTCGACGTCAAAAAACTATGCTTGAACAATATGCGATTGAATCGAAGCATCTAGAGCTACTGCAACATGATGACTTCGCCAGATACTGTTTCAAGATGGCAACCGGTAGCGGCAAGACAAAGATAATGGCTCTGGCTGTTGCATGGCAGTATTTTAACGCCATCATGGAGAATATAAAGGACTATTCAAAGACAGCGCTTTTAATTGCTCCAAACGTTATCGTATTTGAAAGACTGCGACTAGACTTCGCCGGTGGTATGATATTTCATAGAGATCCGGTAATCCCTCCGGAGTTTGTGAATACTTGGGATTTTGAATGTTATATGAGGGGAGAGAATGACCGACCGAATTCTGAAGGGGCTCTATATCTAACCAATATACAGCAACTGTATGAGAGACAATTGGAAGATGACAATGAACCAAAGCAGATATCAGACGTTTTGGGAAAGAAACCTGTATCTGAGGTAAACGAAATTGAGGATTTATTACCCCGTCTAATTAAGAGAATTGGCCCTATCCTTGTTTTAAATGATGAGGCTCACCATACTCACGATGAAGACCTCAAATGGAACGACTTCATTCGTGATCTAAATAATAAGATGGCAGGGGGGGTAGGAGCTCAGCTTGATTTTTCCGCGACACCTCGATTCAGTTACGGCGCATTATTTTCATGGACGATCTATGATTATCCACTGAAGCGAGCTATCGAGGATGGAATAGTCAAACGGCCACTCAAAGGAATAGCTTCTGGAATACGTGAAGCTCGATCCGATATCGCGAGTACTAAGTATAGAGCTTTCTTGACTGCAGGAGTAGAAAGATGGAGAGAATATCGAGATCAACTGAAACCATTGAAGAAGAAACCGATACTGTTTGTTATGATGAATGACACTGATGACGCTGATGATGTCGGAGACTACCTCCAGAAGCATTATCCAGAGGATTTTGGAGAAGATAGACTTCTTGTCATTCATACAGATAAGAAAGGCGAAGTTTCGAAACGTGATTTGGAAAAAGCGAGACAAATCGCACGAGAAGTAGACTACGAGACTAGCCCTGTCAATGCAATAGTGAGTGTACTAATGCTTCGTGAAGGATGGGATGTTCAAAACGTTACAGTGGTCGTTGGCCTTAGGCCATACACTTCGAAGGCCAATATACTACCCGAACAAACCATCGGAAGAGGTCTCCGCTTAATGTTTCGGGATATAGCTGGCGAATATGTTGAAAGAATTGATGTGATAGGTAACAAGGCATTCATCAATTTCGTTGAAGACTTGGAGAAAGACGAGGGAACTAAATTTGGTACATTCCAGTTAGGTAAAGACAAGCTTGAAATCGTCACAATTATGGTCGATACCAATAAAATGGATATGGACATTGATGTTCCAGTACTCAGTCCCATACTTGTTCGTAAGAAATCTCTCTCAGAGGAAATTGCTTCCTTAGATATTCACTCACTAGACTGTCCGAAGTTGCCAAAGAAGGAAACCGGCGCCGATATAGAAACTTTTCAATATGATGGATACGACTTCATAACGCTTCAGAAGCTAATAGAACGCCAGTACAAGATACCTCAAGCACAGACTTCACAGGAAGTAATATCTTATTACGCAAAACAGATTGCACAAGACGTCAAACTCCCTTCCCAATTTGCATATCTTGTGCCTAAAATCAGACAGTTCCTCGAAGAACGTGCTTTCAGAGAGAAAGTCGATCTAGATGACCCTATAATTTTAAAGGCAATAAGCAGTAATGTCAGTCAATACGTTGTAGTCCAGACATTTGATAAAGCTCTCAGGGCAATAATCGTGGAAGAGCGTATTCCGGAAATTGTTTCACCTCCACGAAAACTGTCGGAGACCGAACCGTTCGCATACTCAAGACCAACATACCAAGCATCAAAATGCATATTCAATCGAGTTCCATGTGACAACGAATTCGAAATAGAATTCTCGAAGTTCCTCCAGTTGGCAAATGAGGTCACAAAGTTTTCCAAACTTCCGGCCCGCTTCGGATTCTCGATTGAATACACAGATTCGGTAGCTAACTTACGATACTATGAACCGGACTTCGTCGCTGTCCTAGAAAACGGAGAGCACTACCTAATAGAAACAAAAGGGCGGGAAGACCCTGACGTACCACACAAAGATCGAGCAGCTAAACTCTGGTGCGAGTACGTAACAGACTTGACACAGACACCATGGCAATATCTCAAAATTCCTCAACAGGACTTCAAACGATTAGAGCCAAACGAGTTCTCTGATCTCAGTGTCTTCAAGTATGAGCAACAGCTCTTGGACGTCGAATAGAGGTTATTATAGTATGTGACTCTGACGTGACCTCAAGAGCAACTGTAGACGGAGAACGAATTCTGGCAAAAGACCTGAAAAAAGAAGATCGAAAAAAGACATTTCTATGCGTACACATACCTCTAGTTTTCTTTTTTATTTTCCATATGCTCTTTAATCTCTTTTTTAGTACCTGTGAAAATTCCTGGAAATTGACTAATCTCGAAAACAGGTATTGTAGTATCTCCTAGACTATAGAGCCATTTGAAGGGTTTTTTAGTTTCTTTAATACTTCCTACAGTAACTTTGTTTTTATCTACTTTCCAACAGACGGCTAAGCTCATTTGTCCAGTATCGTGTTTATGCAAAATTAAATTATGGAAGAATTTTTCAATTTCAGTATAAGCTAATTTATGTTCTTCTTTATCTTCTTCCTCCTGATAATCTACTAGCATATCAATCCCTTCTCTATAACCGGCGTATTGAAGAGTTTTAAATTTAAAGAAAGGTAAGTTTTTAGATCCTTCTAAAATCCAAAAAATAGCTGCAGTATCATATTCACTTTCTGGTTCTGCTAATATCATTTTTCCATTATACCATACATATCTCTTATCTTCTGAGGAATATTCTTCTTTCTTTTGATTCATTCTTTGTTGCATTTCATTTTTTTGGTTACGCCTAGAGTTTTGGTAAAACTTTTGGAATTTTGAACTATTTTTTATTTGGTTAAAGGTATCATTCATAGCATCTCCAAATGATTCAAAACTTTCGTCGTAACCAAAATCACTTCTACTTAAATTTAATCGTATGTCATCACATTCTACTACAAATCTAGCAAAATCGTCAGTAAAATTCAATTTCCTCGAATATTTATTTGTTGGTAATTTAAAATAGGGAATTCCATTAACTGAAAGCCATACCCCACCTCTTAAGTCTGTTAGTTGGTATTTTGCAGTATCAATAGAAATTGCCCCTTTTAATTGTATTTTCACTTTTTTACCACTAGGCGTCATTTTTTCTTCTTTAATTGGATCAAAAATTACAGTTTTATCTTGATCTATACTTGAATTATTATCCATTGTAATGTAAGGAAAACCTACTTTAATTATTTTTTTTACTCCACCGACTTGTACTAAAAATTCCGGGAATGCTATATCTCTATTTTCTACTTTTGTATATCCTATTACTGTATAATATTTTAAGTATTTTTCTAATTGGTCTAGTTTAAAATTTCTTGTTATAGTTGGTATATCCGCCCAACCTTTAACTTCAATACTTGTTCCCTTTTTAGCTGGATATTTGTTTGCAACTATAGTATTAACTATTGGAATAACTAATTTTTTATTTTCTAATAAATTTTTACGTGGTTCATCAATAATAACTCGGTAACAATCAGCTCCACCATCCCAAGTTTCTATTTCTACTCTATCTGAATTATATAATAATTTTGTACCTAGACCTTTTGCACCGAATTCATCTGATTCAAACCCTGCCTGTTTGCCTTGAGCTGCATTCAAAAATCTATCTAATCTCCCAGGAGAATCATCACTTCTCGTATAATTCATTCCACATCCATCATCGGTTATTTTAAACGATAAACCTTTATCTGATTCATATATTTTAATCTCTATTTTTTTGGCGTTAACTTCTTTTGCAGCAGCATTAGAGATTAATTCTCTAATTAGATCTCTTTCATCACCTATATTATTAATTATTTCTAATATAAATCCAACTGGATCAATTTTCATTTTATGTTCTTCACTTTTTTCAGATAAAATATCAAGATCTTGTGGCATTTTTACTATCGCATTAATAACCATTAATAATAGTTAAAAATTTTTTTATTAAATAGGTCCTGAGTTTACTAGAGCAAATCACTTGTACGAAAAATGGATGCAAGTGCCACTTATCCTGCCAGATAAAAGTAAATTTGCTTGTGGTTTGTTGAAATTGATAAATTCTATCGCGCACGCACCACTTAAATTTATATTTATTATTGTATCAAATACGGACGGAATAAAATTTTAGGTGGATACCCCAACAGTTCACTCTTGAGGAAAATGTAGAAAAGTATAGTTTCAATTCATAAAATGCTTAACCTCAAGGTACTATCTATGTCCTGATTGTTCTTGACGAGTCTCACATTCCTCGGTGGAGTCGGCGAGATCGGAGGAAACAAGATAGTACTCAGAGACCACGATACGACGATACTCCTCGACTTCGGAATGAGCTTCAAGCAACACGGCAAATACTTCTCAGAGTTCCTAGAAGCCCGCAAATGCAACTGCCTCGAAGACATGTTCATAACCGGCCTCCTCCCAAAGATGAAGGGCGCTTACCGAGAAGATTACCTTAGACACAGCGGATATGGAAAAGAAGACAGATCCATCGACGCCGTTCTACTCAGCCACGCCCATATGGACCACGCCGCCTATATACACCACCTACGAAGCGACATACCCCTTTGGATGAGCAGTACGACCAAGGCACTGCTGTCAACAATACAGGAAACTGGCTCAGGGAGCTTCAACGACTATCTCTACCTCGTACCCTCCTTCGAGCTCGTCCCGAAGAGTAGGGACCCGGGATACAGGAAGGCGACTAAGAAAGATGGTGTCATCGAAAGGCCTGTGAATGTATTTGAAAATGGCAGAGACTTCAAGATTGACTCTATTACGGTGAAGCCCTTAGCAGTTGACCACAGCGTCCCTGGGGCCACATCCTTCATAATCAACACCAGCGAGTCCACAATCCTGTATACGGGCGACTTTAGGTTCCACGGCTACGAATCCGAGAAAACAAAGGCCATGGTAGAAACCGCATCAGAGAATGATGTGGATGTTGTAGTGACTGAAGGTACGAGAATAACTCAGTCAAATGGAACGAGTGAGGAGGATGTCCTCTCCAATGCCACGCGAATAATAGGAGGTACTAATGGCCTTGCGGTCGTCAACTATCCGTCGAGGGACCTGGCCCGGTTCAGGACCTTTTATCGTATAGCTAAAGAGACTGGCCGCAAGCTCGTAATAGACTTCAAGCAGGCGTATCTGCTCGATCAAGTCGCTGCCTCTGGCAATTACCCAAGGCCTGATGACCCTAACATTCTGGTCTACGCTGACAGGAAGGGGTGGGGCACCGCAGGGAGGAACACAATACCAAGCAACGTCGCCGGGATGTGCATACCATCCGAACTCTGCGACCAGGACTATGATACATGGGAGAAGGAGTACCTCAACAGGGAGAACTGCGTCTGCTACGAGAACCTTGGGGACCAATCAGAGATCATGTTTTACTGCAACTACTTCCAGTTGACAGAGCTAATCGACGTCAAACCATCGCCTGGGAGCGTATACCTGAGGAGCATGACCGAGCCCTTCGACGTCGAGATGGAGCTTGATGCTAAACGTATTGATAACTGGCTCGACCTCTTTAGCCTAAAGCAATATGGCCGGAAGACTGAGGATGGGCTGCACGCCTCAGGCCACGCATCAGGCACCGAGATAATTGAGATGCTCAGAACAATACATCCTAAGAGAATCATTCCTATACATACGGAGCATCCTACTCATCTATCGAAAGAGTTTACAGGGGTCACTATTGCCCAGTTAGGTGAAACAATTGAGCTCTGAAAACGATCTCCATAGATTAGCTGACATGCTACAGAAAAGAAACGAGATTGATACAGAGATACCGCGCATCATCGACAGACCAACGCGCTGCAGCTTACACGCCTCGGGTCACCTATCACAGGGAGACCTCATCAAAGTCATCGACCAGATATAACCCGACAAGATCATCCCCATCCACACAAGCAACGGAGGATGGTTCAAACAACAATTCGAGAAAACAATCACAATCAACGACGGAGAAACGATAAAAAAATAAACTAGAAGACGGAATTAATATTCAAATTCAATTCAGGGTTCCATAAAAGAGTCTTTATCAAATATTTCAAAGGAAAAGTTATATTTATTTAAAATAATACTAAAACAATGTCTGCCCCAGTTGTCATCGGCGTAGCATATTATATGAACGGGTTTTTTAATCAAACACGAGAAATGTCTTGGATTCCCAAGAATGAAGATAACTCGAATATACCAATCACTATACGTTGTTTAGGACATAAGACAAATGCGGTTATTACTGCCGAAATAAGATACAAAGGGATGAATGGGGAAGGAAATTGGATTAATCAAAACCATAAGGCACGAATATTTGCTAAACCAGCAGAGGCCCTAAAAAAATGGTTTGAAGAAAATATTTCTGAAGGAGATAAAATTATATTCACAAAAAATGAAGAGAACAACTATACTTTTACAGAAATTTCGATAAATAAATCTTCAATTAAAGAAACAACTTTACAGGATATTCCAATCATTAAAACCTCTGAAAATGATAAATGGGATAAAGAAAAGGACTGGTTCTGGGAAGGAAATATACAGCAAAAAATATCCGATTACCTCATATTAGCAGGATTCACTGAAGTTAAAACCGTTAATACTGCTTTAAAAGATAAAGGTCCAGATATATCAGGAGAAAAAGATGGAATTAAATGGGTTATCGAAGTAAAAGGCTATCCTTCCGATAAATACGTTCAAGATACTGACCGATATACAAAAGGTGAAGTCAAAAGAACAAACCCCCCGACTCAGGCAAGACATTGGTTTAGTGAAGCACTCACAAGCATACTTCTCACTAAGAGCGAAGATCCAACAAAAATGATCTGCTTAGGATTCCCCCAAAACGATGTATATGCTTCCTACTTAAATCGAATATCGTACATCCGAGGGAAATTAGACATTTATGTGTTTTTAGTAGATGAAAATGAAAAAGTAAAGTTGTATCATCCCTATCAACAAATTGGATCCTAGAGTATTTGGCCAGTTTGAGAAAAAAGAAATTGCGTATGCGAGAATCTCGCGAGACATGTACACAATGCAAGTTGTTTTAGATAAGATTCACTTAGACATCAAACATGAAGGTCTACCTCACCCTACTCGGCCGCTCAAAATGGGCCCTAATCAACTCCTACTATGCCACTCTTGAGGAGAAGAGCTACTACCCCGACAAAGTAACCATATATGCTGAGGCCAATAGTGAGTCCCAAGAGATACCAAACGCCATAACTAACATCTCAAATGAATACGGCTTCAACCCAACCATCACAGTCAAGACGCTTCCCGAAGGCGACTTCATCGCCGCAGGTAACTCCATCAGCAGCGACCTCAAAAAGTTGAAGCATGAGGGGTACGAGACCGCCCTTGACATCACCCCCGGTAGAAAAGCTCTGGTCGCTGGAGCTATACTTTCAGCAACAAGACAAAGCATCGACCACATCTACTACCTCATGATCGACTCCACAGAAGACGCCGACAAACCCTATCCACTCATACCGAGAAAACGTCAGACACTAATAGACTTCGCTGAGGATGCCAGGAGACACCCACAATGACACGCGACGCTACCATCCACGGGGACGAGCTCCAACTCCTCCTCAACCTCCCCTACCCCGAACTCGAAGTCTCATACCCAATGACCAACATACCAATCCTCAGAGCTACACAGACTCGTGAAGGAGTTAAGATCCATGTACTGGCTACACCGACGAGCTTTGAATCAAAGACCGACTCGGAACTCTGGATAAAGGAGAGACCAATATGGAACGACCTCATCGAATGCAGCCTTGCCTCAGGCGCAATCATATACACGAACATGGCTGAATTCAAGCAGGCTTTGAACGGTTACTCACGCGCCAGCAGAGTCTACTACGCCCCAGACACGAACGTTTTATACGATGGCTTCTTGACAAACTCCAACCTAATAGATCCCAGGCAAGTCATTCTCTCTGGAACCGTGAATGAGGAGATACGCGCCCACCTCAACTGGAAACATAACATACACCAAATCAAGGAGCTCAAGCAATCCACGTCATATAACGATCAACTCTGGGACCTTCTCCTCAACCAGAGGATGAAGCAGTCAAGGAAAGCAGCTAGTCTCGCCCTCACCGAATACAAAGCCCTCAGCAGCCACGCACTTCTCATCGAAGCGATAGAGGAGACTACAGCGGACAAGGAGAGGAACGACGACACATTCACACGTACCATAAGCGGGTACAAGCGAGTCCACGGAATATTCCCAGTAGTCCTAACCTGTGATGCAGCGATGGTCGATTTCTGCGAGATCGAGAACCTGGAATACTTCCTCTTCCAACTACCGAAGACCATAGAGTCAGGCACAGTCACCCACAAGTGCTTCACCCGCCTGATTGGGAACCTCGCCGCAGTATTCGGCTTCATCAAAGTCGGCAAGGTTACAATACTCGGGGAATACCAGGGCAGGAGAGATCACGATGAGCTCAAGGTCATATTCCCGAACGGGGACTATGACTGGTTCACGAAACACCTTAGGATATCGAGAAACCTGTTACACTTGTATACTTAAAAATCGACAAATAATCCACTACATATGGGATAGTAAGTATAGGTATTGAGGTAGGCGCATTGGCAATAATTAGCAAATAAACAGCTTATTTTTAGGATTATTATTTAGTAGCGGGGGTAGTGGCAGACTTTCGTTTGAACTAGCACTATAACGAAATTGTAAAATTACTTCATATTAATGTATGAATGCTTATCCTTAATTTTCCTGTTATATTCGTAATATTGAGGTCTCGAGCCTGATCAAATAAAGTAAGCAATTCAGGCACCTTTAAATTGAAAAAGTTCATGATTCTATATATTCTTTTTTTCGTAAGCCAAAGAACGATTTTTAAATCATCCTCTGATAGTTTACCCGATGTCCAAGGATTCAGCAATTCTAAATAAACCGGGAACATAGTTCCGTACAGTTGAATTTTAGAATTTGTTTGAATTGATGCGACCCTATCATCCCATAGAATGTATGGATGTTTCAGTAGATTTTGTTGTTCGTTTTCCAATCCTGAAAAAAGGAATCGATTTGTTCTAATGCTCATATGGATGAATTTCCTTACAGTTATTCCATTAGACTCTAGCAACCTCGTTAAATATCCCACATCGGTAATTTTCCATCGTTTAGTAACGTATACGTCAATCTTTTTACCTTTTAAATCGGCAAGTGCTTCTATTTTTTCACTCAACCGAGTTAATGCGTTTTCTTCAAAACTGATTCTTCCCTTATCCGCAACATAGTTAATGTCGTTATATATTTCCAGCCAATCTTCAGTTGTCCCTCTCCCGGTAAACGAAACACTGATTCCAAATAGTTTTCCGCTTTTCATAGATTCAATATCTGAAAGGCATAAAAATCCATCAACATCGATTTTAGGTATTGAATCTATTATAATAGCGTCCTCTCTCGATGCCTTTTTTATTATCTCAAAAGTTAGATTTTCTACTCCCCATTGCGTTGTTCTATTATAATTTTCAACGGTTAAAAACTGGGACGGAATACCATTGGAAATAAAGTATGCTTTGTATGGTCTATAGCATTTTTCGAAATTATCGTGTGTGCCAAAGAACATTATAAACAGATTATTTTTATCTGCTCTGCCTTCAATTAGCTCTAAAATTTTATCATTATATTGAATTACTTGAGGGGTGTCAACGAACAGGGGGCTAATTATTGAAACAAGAGTTCTCAAGTGCAGTTGATTTACAATCCCCGCTGCGTCTATTACCAGCAATTTTTGTTTTATAGATTTCTTCCTTTTTTCTAGAACTTGTTGACCGATTGATCTTACTTTTCCAGTAGTTGATAAATCCGCTATCTTGTTAGTTCCAATATCCGGCTTTGTTGCATAGGTCCAGGTTGAAATATCCAATTCCCCTGTGATTTTTGATTTTGTGAATTTGATTCCATTCAGATCAAGATTGTCTGGCATCATTTTATAGAAGTCTACTGTGCTGTTGAATGCGGGCTGAAGCACAGTTTTAGTAGAATACTTCCAAATATTGGTAGGGATAAAGCATAGAAAATATCTCTTTACAAAAGGGGAGTAATTAAGATAGAATGTTATGTTGACCGTATTATAAATTATTCCTTTATCTCCGTCGTACCCACAGCCTTTGTTTTTACAAAACTCTTGAATGAAAGCTTTTACAATTGGGTATAACTCACTGAAAGGAGTACCTAGCTCTTCGCTTTGAAATTTCTCCGATTCGAATACGGTTGCTACTTCCATTTCAAAGCCTTCACTTTGTTTTCTAATTTCTTCTTGGTGTATTTATCATAGAGGATGACAAGGATTCCGTTTCCAAGAAGTAATGCCCACACTGGGATGCTTAACAAAACTGAGAGTTTAATGGCAACAGGGCCAAATTGAACGCTGTCAAAGATATTAGGAGCCAAAAATATAGCAGATTCTGCTGCAAACAGGATCAAGTATCCAAACCAACTTGGTAGTCTAATTTTATAAAACGTATTCGAAAATGAATCATTTAAAATGGTTAAATACTTTTCTTTTACGATCTCCATTGAAACATTCGAAAGATATTGTTCTTTCTCAAGTTCGGGTAGGTAAAGACCCTTTCCTGAAGCTGCCTTCAAAATGACGGCTACTTCTAAAAGTTTTAACATTGAAAGCTCAGAGGTGACGTTTTCTATATCGATTTTTTCAAGTCTTTGCTGTTTTATATAATAGTCAATTACTTTTTCTTTGGTTCTTGTTTTCGAGTTACACATCAACAATCGATCATAAAGTAAATCTAGTGCAATGTCTACATCTTCTATACTAGTTTCTTGTATGCTCTTATTTTCAACATAAAACACTAAGCATAAAATTCTATGTTCTTCTTTTAGTGAATTATCTTGACCCATATAACTGGATAAAAATTCAGTGATTTTTCCTTTGTTTAAAGAGTTATAATGAATGGAATTATTTAATAAGTGTAATAAGAAAGAAATGAAAATACGTTTTATAATAATATCTCCGTTAGTCTGTTTTTTATTTACTCTATAGTCATCCAGTAAACCATTTAAATTTTTAATATTATTTTTAATTTTTCTATTATCTTTATTATTTTCATCCAAAATCATTTTGGCTAGAAAATGATATTCTTGTTGTGCTCTCAATTCTAAAGCGGGGGATGAGTCATTTAACAAGATGACTCTTAAAGCAATTGAATAAGGATTTGTTAAAGTCCATGATTTAGATACATTTGATATGTGGTAAATAAATGCGTGAATATTAGAGAATTCAGTTTCGCTCATACCTATCTTAATACCTTTTAACTCATCTAAACCTTAAGTCACTTTTGATAGGTCCTAAAAAGTCAAAAAATTATCGAATATACTTAACAATACAAATCAATTTATTATTTAATAATTATAGAAATATCGGAATATTTTGTTTGTCAACTGGATTCTTGTTTGTGCTGGTTTGCTCTTTCGCGTGCGCGAACCTAAAGAAATGAATACGAACAACTTGTACGCCTCTTTATGATAATTATAGTTATAGACTACTACGCCAACACAATCACCTAAATGCGCTAGCAAGTTGGTGAAATGTAAAATATGGCCGAAGAGCTAACGCCGAGAGAGACGATCATTCAGCATAAAGAAGATTTGATAGTCATAGCACAAGAGTTGCAATCAGAGGGGTTATCTCCAGAAAATTTGGATACATACAATGACCTGATTTGGTGGATTAAATCGATTGAGAACATCGAAGATTATCAGAGAGTGGACGATTATACTGTACTGTGGGTGCTAGACTGTGGGTTTAACAAATGTCCGCTCAAGAATGCTGAGAACCCGAATAAGGAGAGGTCGTGTGCTGAGGTTGATTGCCCACGATTCAACAAATGCGATTTAACGAAGGGTATATTGGATAAATACGTGTAATGAATAGCCTGTTGATTCGCTCCAATGAAGTACGCTAAACGAATCGATAAGATGCTGAAGCTGATGCCCGACTACTAAGCAAGGGAATCCGAACTAATACTACCAAGCAATCGAGTCTGAGGACCTAAATAATATCGGGCGAATCAGAATCGAATAATAGTTCACGAGGCCTCGAGAACTTCCTAATTCTACATTAGATTCATCAAATACTGATCGTGAACATATTAACTGAAAAAATGGATCCAACTTCCAAGCCTCGTATAAATATTAGAATACTCCCCTTTGGACAGCTAACATTAGTCACAGAGGGTATAATTGAGGGTATTGAGGAGAATAAATATCCTGTTTATGGTGAACCCGAAACAACCAATATCGATTCTATCGACATTACTTTTTCAGGTAAAATATATCGAGCACCAAAAACGACTGGTGGGATATTTTAATCGCTTCATGTGCGCGTGCACATTGTATTATTCTGTTAATGTATTCCCACAAAATTTCTTTTTTAAAGAAACCAGCCAAAACCATCCGAATTAACCCCGAAACCAAGATTTACCTCTTTTTTCTCTTCTTTACGAGGAATGAGGATGAATCCCATTTGTCGTCGTGGGTGTTGGATTTTAGTGGCTTGGTTTTATGGTGCTCGTGATATTCGTAGGTGCCTGGAGTGGAGTAAAAGTTGGCGGTATTGGTTACGTCTTTCTTCTTTCGCCTCAACCTGTCAACCAGTACGATCACCCTCGAATGAATCGGGTCCTTTCAATCTGTCCCAGTCGCCGAATTATCTACAAACAGCTTTACAACAAAATGAGAATTAAACAATTACGGATTATTTCTTTATAACAATCTATTTTTTCTCCAGATAAACACCGTTATTTACAACAGAAACCTCAATCTGCTTATCCAGTTCCCGTGCATCGATCCTCTTCTTTAGCTGCAATCTCACATAGTTTGCGTTCTTCCCTGCGACCTCAACCCGACAGAGGTTTGAATTTCTCTCGCAGAACATGGTGATAATTGGTTCATACTTGTTTTTCTTAGTGAAAGTCCTGCGAGGTTTCTGCTCAACGTCAATAAGATTGAACGAGTCATTAGTCATTGATTTTCACAGATAAAAAATTCTAGTTACATGTAATAAAATATCGCAAAGATTTAGATCAATTTCTTAGTGAATTTGTAAAATAATTACGCATGCGCTGCCAATATTCGCACCTACCGCGTTCTTTACAATTTCACTTGCGTCTCCATATAAAAAAAATACTCACTAGTTTAATCAGTGAGAGGTGAAGAGTTCATGATGTCTCCTAGCGAGATTCATCAGGTTCTTCCACATGACATATACTCATGCTATAGTCGCCCTGTAGAGGTTAGAATAAGATGCGAGCATAGAAGGAGAGCACCTACGATGTCCAACCTCGACATGTGGACGTATTGTACACATCTCAGTAAGGATGAGAGGCGACTAAGTAATCCTCAAGGCGACTCTCCCTGACGCCCTTTCCGACCAGAGTGTCTTCACTGAGGAATGGGCTTAGGAGGCTCATCACGGTCCTCCTGGCAAGCTCGACATACTTCTTGCGGTCATACTTCCCGTTTGCGTCACCCAGCATGAAGGAGGGCTTCACCCTGAGGTAGGGGTTGCTACTCTCCGAGTCCACGTAGATGTACCGTGAGTTTTCCTCCTCCTCAGCGCCAAGGAGGGCAGCAACGACATGGGCCTGTAGGCTACGATACTGAGTCAGCTCCCGCGAAAGCCTCTTGGAGATCACCAGCTCCTTTGCGTCCACTCGACCTCGGCGTAGGTCCTCGAATGCTCTGTTAGCGGTAGCGAGGGCTTTAGGTAGACCGATCCTCAGCACACCATCGGCGTCTTCGGTGTCGAAGAGGGTCGCCATCACCCGTTCCTGTAGGCGGTTCATGTAGAGGGGAGTGTCGTGTTTGCGGAGTTCTATTCCACGATAGAAGAGTGAACCATCAGTGAGCCTACCATAGTAGCGATTTGAGGCTCCTTGTAATGGGTCAGTGGTCTTGCCGAGGAGGACGAGGAACCTGAAGTGTTTATCAAGTTTGATGGGCAGACCCGTCGCCTCAGCGATCTCAGCGGCGAGTCCCTCGTAGTCTGCCTCCGTAGCGTCCTTCTTCTTCGTGTAGAGGGCGTCCGTGTTCCCGTAGACGACCTCGAAGCCCCTTGCGAGGGTGATGTTGAGTGCCTTGACGAGTGCCTGCCGCGCCTGCCGGTTTATCTCCTGAAAGACTTGCACATTCGCGAACCTGTTAGCGTAGCAACCGCTGTAGCCGTAGATGACCACGAGCATGAGTTTGAGGCTTGCCTGCCGCTGCTCACACCAAACCCACTCCTTCGAGTTCAGTTGGAATTGTCTTTTCATGTGCTTGAACCTGAATCGTCGCTCCAGCGTGGGGCTTGTGAACCGACCCATGAATCCCGGTCGGCTAGTATCCACTCCCTCCTCGGTGACGGTCTCGTAGCTCACGTTGCGACGGCTGATGATGCTGGGGAACATGGACTCGAAGTCAATGCAACCAACATTCTCGTGTAATCCGACCTGTGGGGTGAAGAGCATACCTCCCCTGTCGCGCTTCACCATATCCCACGCGTTCATCGAGGAGACGTAGCCACCCTTCATCTCGGGAACAAGTATGTTCTGGCGGTGTGCCTCGTAGCACTGCCGGCTGTCGATGGTCTTCCCCGCCTCCCAGTCGCTGCTCACCCCCATCGGAGCGAGGGTGAATAGGCTACGCTCCTGAAGTCCAGCAAGGCCCATATCGGTCCAACTATGGTAGCCAAGGATTATCCTACCGTGGGTGAGTTCCCCTTCCCTGCCGAAGGTGAGGTTGATGCCGTGCTGAGCGGCCTTCTGAGTGATCCATCGTATCGATCCTGTGTCGTCGAGGACTACTACATCGGGATCCTCCTGTTCAAGTAGCTCCCTCAGCCCTGTGAGCACCGATTCCTCAGTTCCCCTCAGCTTCCATAGGGGCGTCTCCTCAGCGTCGTAGACGTCGGCGGAGGTGATGGCACCCGCGTCGGGTATCTTAATTAGCGTCACCCTGAATGGGGGCGGCTCAATGCCGGTGTCCTCAAGAGCCTTTATGCTCTTCAAGACCTTGTCATCTGCCTCGAACTCGCAGAGTCCGGTTGGGGCCACGCCCCTCTCTATGAGATACCACTGGATGGATGAGAGGCCGACGTCGAAGACCTCCTTCACCTCCCTGAGACCCCTCGCGTACTCGATGACCTTGTCAAGAGACTCAGCAGAGTCAACCCTGACATCGGCTACACGTTCCAAGCGTCCCATAGCGAGGGACGTGTATCTCTCGACTGGCTGGGCGGAGTGAACCATCTTGTGCTCCTCAAGCTGGTAGCATAGATCCTCGATGGCAAGGCCGGGAACGGGCTGGGCCACGAATCGGGGTCGGTGCCTCTCGGTGAGGTGGAGCGTCTCGCCCTCGACGGTCTTGAACCAGAGGTGAGCCTCCCTTCCCCTGATGTAGGGGTCCAGTAACCAGCCTCTGTACATCAAGAGTCCTCACTTCTGTTCAAGTCGGATTAAACGAGTCTCGATTGTGGCTAAGCGAGTGTTGAGTTCCTCTGAAACTCTGCGATCATCAACTAAGCCCGTGAGGAGAAGGAGGTCCATGAGGCTGAGGGACTCAGCGTAGCTTATCGCGCCAAGTTCAGCGCTCCAAGCCTCGACCAGCCGGTCGAAGGCATCCCTCCTCCCCTGTTTGACGAGAGCGTCCCTGTATTCGCTTCGGAGCCTCGCCAAGAGGTCCTCGAAGCTCATCCGGATCGGCGGTGTTGTTCTTCCCATTGTTTTCCCATCCTCATATGCGTAATCCTTGGCCCGCTGGGTCGTGATTGGGGACTTTAAGACGTAAGCGCGGTTGAAACGTGCCCCATTCTCCCTTTTTCGGAGGTAGATGGTTACTCCAGCGACGTGGTCGAGGTAGCTGCTCGCCTCGGGGACAGGTACGCGGCCTCGTTTGCTCTCCCGGGCTGAGGCAACGAGTGGTGCCCCGGCCTCAGCGCAGATCCTCTTCATATTGGATATGCTACGCTGGACCTCCTCATGTACGCGGTCCCTATTCCTCTTCCGGGCATCGTCCATCCGGAGTTTACCTATTCCCTTCACGATGACGAGGCGCGTGTTCTTGCCTGACTTGATGACCCGTTCTAGTTCGGCTGTTAGGTTTGCCTGTTGGTCAGCGCTGGACGCGACTAGGACCCGGACCCGCTTCAGGGCGTCCTCGGGAAGCTGGCCGGTGTCCTCGATAAGCCGTATCAGCGGCTCCGTATCCATGACAAGGTGTTCCATTCGGTAGTTGCCGCAGATGACGTAGACCGCCTCGGGTTCGGGGCACCGGTCTGTGGGCTTGAGGCCGTTGGCGAGTAGGTGAGTGAAGAGGGTGTCTGTGAGATCCTCGTCGCCGTAGAATAGGTAGAGGGTCTCGGCCTTGATTCCGCCGGTGAGGTCGTCCAGCTGGGGGCTGCCCGTGGATATGCTTGCTGTTTTTTGGCTGGATGCGAGCCGCTGGGCGTCGATGAACAGGGTCATGAAGCATTGAAGCCACGCAGACGCGGCGATTTAAGACGAACTCACCTCGTGGGGGGTGAGGGATGTCCGAAGGTAGACATGAGGGAACGCTTCTGGCCTTGGAGCTTAGGAATTTCGATCACCATCTGAATGAATTTGGAAAAATATTTAAAAGTAACCAATAACTGGCTCAGGTGATGAAAGGACTCGAATACGACGCATCGCAGACTGGCTTCCTCGCTGTGTTGAAGCCCTGGCAGCTCAAGGCCATGCAGGTCGTCTGGAGCAGCCCCAATGGCGCAAACAGTCTAACTGTGCATCAGAAAGCGAACCAAGCTCTCCAAGGTGAGACCATCTCCAGGGCGAGTGTCATCAATTTTTTGGAGGACCTGAGGGAGATGGGCGTGCTCTCGGGTGAGGAGAGGACGGGAAAAGGCGGGCACCATTGGGTCTATTTTCCCAAGCTAGGTGAGTCGGGATTCAAACGATTCATCGCTGAGACTCTAGTAGAGAAACTTAAGAGCGAATTTCCAGGAGAAACCAGCATAGTCATCAAGACTCTGAACCTCTAAACTTCGCCTCAAATGGTTGTATTAGTCAATGTTCTTCGGAAGCAGATCAGCGTGACCACTATACACCGCATCGATTGTGA
>Ga0187878_1001436_pt1 | contig 23265 bp, 19 predicted proteins | sample June2016WEW_17_1_FD_132979 | JGI IMG/M metagenome (GOLD analysis project Ga0187878, IMG submission 132979) | Peatland microbial communities from SPRUCE experiment site at the Marcell Experimental Forest, Minnesota, USA - June2016WEW_17_150 | ecosystem: Environmental > Terrestrial > Soil >...
CATGGTTCAACTTTTGAGCATGTAGTCCCGGTTCTAATACGGGACATGCAAGTTATTCGTCACGCCTTGCTTTCACCGGCTCGAGCCTTGCAGCTCGAAAGACCGGATAGATGCCAAGAAACAGGCCGGCAGCGATTGCACTAATCCAAACCAGCGGTGCAGCCGTGATCAGCAAAGTCAGCAGGATGACGCCGGCAGAACCAGCAATGGTTATGACAGATAATTTTGACATAGGTACCTCCGATATGTTATTCGTACCTTAATGCTTCTACCGGTTCGAGCCTGGCGGCCCGGCGTGCCGGATAGATACCAAAGAACAAACCGACGGCAATCGAAAAGAGGGTTGCCAGCAGGACGGCGTTCAGGCTGACAGCGGGGTTGAGGGATGTACCGCTGGCCGAAGCGATCTGTCCGATGATCAGGGAGATCAACCACCCGAGCAGGATACCGATCAACCCACCCAGCAGGCTCAGGAACGAGGACTCTGCCAGGAACTGCGACATGATATCCCGGTTACGAGCTCCCAGGGCTTTGCGCAGCCCGATTTCACGCGTCCGTTCCACCACCGAGACCAGCATGATGTTCATGATGCCGATCCCACCCACCAGCAGGCTGATTCCGGCAATGCCGCCCAGGAAGGCCGTCAGGATACCGGTGATCGAAGTGGCTGTGGTGAGCAAACTAGCCGTGCTTTGAACGCTGAAGTCTTCCTTCCCAACCGCAACGTGGTGGCGCAGGCGCATGATATCGGAAACCTGAGTGGTTGCCTCCGTAACGGCCGTGGCGCTTGTGGCCTGGACGTAGATCTCGTCCACAGTTGTGCCGGGTCGGTTGACGATGCGATCGCGCGCAGTGGTAATCGGAACAATGACCTGGTTATCGGCACTCCCAAACGAAGTTCCACCGGTCGCTTTCAAAACGCCGATGATGGTAAACGTCTGGCTGTTGATGAGCATCGTCTGCCCGGTCAAGCCCGTGGTTTGGCCAAAGAGCGTGGTTGCCAGGTCCGTACCGATGATGGCCACGCGCGCATGAGTGTTCACCTGCTGGTCATTGAAAAAAGCGCCTTCGGTGACCTGCTGGTTACGGATGGAAAAGTAACTGGTGGTCACTCCATAAACTGTGGTGGTGGTCGTCTGCCCGTTGGCAGCCGAGGAGATGTTGCCACCCTGTATTATGGGGGCAACCGCAATGACTGACGGGGCTTGAATCGGATTCGCGATTGCCTGTGCATCTGCCAGTGTTAATTGCCGAACGTTCCGGACAATGTTGACCCCACCTCCTTCGAAACGCGCCCGAGATCCAGCGGAAACATAAAGGACATTCGTGCCGATGCTATTGATCTGGGAGGTGATGGAGTTCTGGGCGCCCTGTCCCACCGAAAGCATGGCGATCACTGCCGCCACGCCGATCACAATGCCCAGGACGGTCAGCCCGGTTCGCAGCTTGTTGGAGTTCAAACTGGTAAAGGTTTCCCGAATAACACGTGTGATTTTCATTGGACAGTCTCCTCGACCAATCCGTCCCGGATTTGGATGGTGCGCTGTGTCTGGGCGGCAATTCTCGGGTCATGCGTAATTATGACCAGCGTGGTATTGCGCTCGCGATTAAGGGTGAGCAACAGGTCCATGATTTCCTGGCCTACCTTGGAGTCCAGGTTGCCGGTGGGTTCGTCGGCCATCAAGATTGCCGGCTCATTGATCAATGCCCGTGCAATCGCTACCCGCTGCTGTTCCCCGCCGGAGAGTTCCGCTGGATGGTGCTTCATACGGCTTTCCAACCCAACAGCTTTCAATGCCGCCACCGCCCGTTCCCTGCCCTCGTTCGCCGAGTCGGAATAACTCATGGGTAGTTCGACATTGGCAAGCGCGGATGTGCGCTGCAGCAGGTTAAAGGACTGGAATACGAATCCGATCTTCCGGTTCCGAATACCGGCCAGTTTATCGTCGGTCAGGCCCGAAACCTTTTCGCCATCCAGGACGTAATTTCCGCCGGTTGGCCGGTCCAGGCAGCCCAGGATGTTCATCAGGGTGGTTTTACCGGAGCCTGAGGGACCCATGATGGCAACGGCTTCACCGCGTTCGACCTGCATGGACACCCCGCGCAAGGCCTGAACTTCTACTTCGCCCATGTGGTAGTATTTGGTCAGGCTTTCGGCCCGGATCACTGTTTCTTCCATTTTATCCTCCTGGCCTAAGGGGTCGCCACAGGCTGAACCCGCGTGCCACCACCGCCGCCTGGAATTCCGCCCAAGCCACCCAGCCCCAATCCAAACCCGCCGCCACCACCGGTGGTGGAGGTGCTGGCGAAGCTGAGAACGATCGTATCGCCTGCCTGCAGGGTATTGCCGGTAACCTGGGTGGTGGTATCCGAGACGGCGCCTATTGTGACAGCCACAGTAGTTGGAGTTCCATTCTGGATAAGATAGACATACTGTTGACCGGAGGTGCTATCGGTGAAGATGGAGGTACTGGGTACCAGTAACGCGTTGGCAACCTGGTTGGTAATCATGGTGACGTTGGCGGCCATGCCCGGTTTGATCAGGGCATCGGCGTTGGTGATCTGCACGGTGACTGTAAAGGTCGTGCTGTTGTTACCCACCGTCCCGGCCAGGGATGACTGGGTGACTGTGCCTTTATAAGTTTTATTGGGAATTGCGTTAAAGGTTAGCGTGGCAGGTTGCCCGGCCTTGATGCTGTTGATGTCCACCTCGGTGACCTGGACGGCCACCACCAGGCTGGACAGATTGTCAATGCGGAAGGCTTGTGTCCCCGACGCGACAACTGACCCGACGATGGCATTTGACTGGGTGATCGTTCCATCAATGGGGGCAGTGAGCTTCAGCTCATCCAGGTTCGCCTGTGCGGTCTGCACCGCCTGCTGGGCCTGCTTGAGCTGAAGTAATGCTGTCCCGGTGGCGCCTGCAGGCACAGTCCCGCCGGTCAGGACTGCCAGGTAGACTTTATCCTGTGCCAGCGTGGCATTGGCAAGGTCCAGGTTAGCCTGGGCCGCATCGACTTGTCGCTGGGTTGGTTTCTGCGAATAAGCGCTGTAACTATTAAAGGCGGCATTATATGCTTGCTGGGCGTTATAGAGAGCCTGGGTGACTGACGCCTCACCTGTGTTGTTAATATATTGCCCTACATTGGCGTTATCATAATTTGCCTGAGCTTTATCTAAATTTGCCTTGGCGATGACCACATTGGCATACTGGTCCTGGATCAGACCATTATTTTGCCAATATTGCAAATTGTTAACTCCATACTGAGCATTAATTACATTTGTCTCATCTGTGGTGATGGCCAGTTTGGCATTCGCAATCGCTTCAGGAGAGGTCAACTGGGCCAGGTTCTCCTGAGCGTTGAGCAGAGCGGTTTCCAGGTTACTCTGGGTCAGGGAGTCCTGCACCATGCTGGCTAAAACATCCCCCGTTTTAACCTGGGCCCCGATCTGGGTAAGCACCTGGCTTATCTGACCACTGTTCTGCCAGGTCAGGTTATCCGTTTGGGTGGATGCCACAGTCCCCGAGCCCTCCACGGTGGAGGTGAGGGTACCGAGCTGGACAGTGGTTGTCTGGTAAGCGGTTGAGGTACTGCTGGTTTGACCACGAACGCTCATCACGACCAGCACCAGCGCGATGACTGCTACAACCGACACCCCTGCAATAATCCAAGTTTTTTGATTTTTGCTCATTTCAGGTCTCCTTTTTTTGAACCTTTTTTTATCGGTCAAAAGATACCGCGCATATGTGGAGAAATTGTGGAGAAAGGATGGCAAATTGTAGAGATAACCATCCATGTTTTTCCTGCGCATTTGCGCGCGGAAGTACTTCTTCAAACAGGTGTCCCGGGAACGGATTGACCAAAAGGTTATTTTTTTTTAATGAGGACGTGTTCTTCGTCAAATCTTTGGTATGATGGGTGCATGGAACCGAATGTCAAACCTCCGCTTATAAAGCTCCACTGCCGCGTACTGGTGGAATTGGTGGATTCAACTGGAGCAGTAGAGCGGCGCGAATTCACGATTGTCCCTGGGAAACAGGCTGATTTTAAAAGTGGATTGCTCGACGAGAATACCCCTCTGGGTCGTACCCTGCAGGGACATGCCGCCGGAGAGACGATCCCCTACCAGGCAGGCGACCTGGCCGAAGTACGCATCCTGGCTGTAGCGGAGGGGGAGGGGTCCTTCTCCTCGGCCGCCGCCGAAGAACGCCGCGCTGATGTCCAAAAGGCTGCAGCCCAATCGGAGATTACCAACCAGATGATTTTTTCAACTGCCAGCGGAAGTAAATGGGGGGATTACGATGTGGATATGGACAAATTGCTGAAGGACGATGATAAAAAGACTACACCGCCCGAAAAGTAGCAGCCAACTCTTAACCCCAATTTTGATAGGCGCCACATTCCCTGAATTTATAAATTTGGCTCTGGCTTAACCCCAAATTGTGTGGGTAGGCAACCCACCCACCCCGTTCAAGTCATCCTATGTTTCGCCGAAGCAACGTAGCTCCCTGTCCGCGTCGAACAACCGGTTATACGGTGGCTAGTTGTTTTTTATAGAAGCGGTAACGCTTGTAAATTTTGGCGCCCATGCGGTGGGCCAGGGGGAATGTATCCGGGTTTTCATCGCCGGTGAGAGACAGGTCGGCCCACTGGTAGCCCTTGGCGGAAGCGCGGCGCGCCATCTCGTCGAACAGGAGCACTCCTGCACCTGTATCCCAATGCTCGGGAACTACAGCCACACTTTTAATCGCCAGGCACTTTGGCTTGAGGCGTGCATACTTCGCCAGTCGCAGGTAATCCCACGGGCGCCGCAGGCCGTTAAGGTGGACGAGCACCTCGTTCATGTTGGGCACACCCGGGAACCACCCGATCACCTTGCCTTCCAACTCAGCGAAAAGTATTAATTCCGGGTCGACAATATCTAGAACTGGCAGAATCATGGATTCAATGTCGTTGCGAGTGTATGGGGTATAGTCGGCGAAATGCGCCAGGCCCCGGTTTTGAAGTTCCAGGATGTTGTCAATTTCCCTGTCAATATCCTTGAGGTTGCCGCCGCGTACAGTGATTTTCCTGCGCTGGCGTATTTTTTCGGCCAGACGCATCAAGTGCTGGATCTCGGGGGTGTTAAGATTGATGTCGATCGCATAAGCCAAGCCATCTTCACCGGACTTATGGAATCCAAACTTTTCGAAAAATGCCTGGTAATACGGCGGGTTGTGACCGCAGTACGAGGTTGGGGGGCGGTCACGGCCTTCGATGAGGATGCCGCGTGAATCTTCCCGGTCCAAGTTGAAGGTCCCATAAAGGCTGACAAGTTTATGTTCACCCGCCCAGACCGTGGCCCGGTCGAATAGCGCTTCGGCCACGGCATAGTCGTCCACACTTTCGAAGAATCCGACCATGCATTCTCCAAAGCCTCTGGCGCGGGTGTTATTCTTGTCCTCCGCGCAGACGATGGTGCCGGCTGGTTTGCCATTCTGCCAGGCGATGAACAACTCGGCATAGCCATCCTTGAAAAACAACCCTCGTTGCGGATCGATCGTTTTGGCCCGCTCGGAAAGGAGTGGCGGTACCCACATTGGATCGCCCTTATAAATGCGCCAGGGGAAGGTGAGGAAGGCACGCCGCTCGCGGGCGGTGCGGACAGGTAAGACCTGGATGTTATTCATGAAAGATTCTCCTCGTGAAGCACAATCCCGTTACACCGTCATCAGCACGATGGCGGTCAGGGCAGTCAGGATGCCCACCAGTTGAAGGCGATTAAGGCGCTCATGTAAAAACAACCCGGCCAGCAGGACGGTGGATCCGGGATAAAGCGACCCCAGGACTGCGGACACGTCGAGCCGGCCCATCTGACCACTAAGCACGTAAAACGCATTGCCGCTCGCGTCCAGGAAGCCGCTCAATGCGATCAGTGGCCAAGTTTTTCGCCCCGGCTTCCAGGGCTGGCGGGTGACTAGTGCATATAGCAAGATGCCCGCCGTGGAAGCAAACCGAGAGGCCACGATGGGCCAGAAAATGGCTTCTCGGCTGGCCAGGTGCATAAAGACAAAGTACATACCGAAGACCACGCCGGCGATAAGCGGCAGGGTTATTTCGTTCAAGCGGATCGCGGCGTTTTCACCTACGCCTTCACCATGCGCGATCAACCAGACCGCAGCGAGGGCCAGCAGGATGCCAGCAAATGTCCACACTCCCGGCAGCCCATCCAAAAACGCACTGACGACTACCGGAATAATAGCCGCGATAATGGCCGAGACCGGGGCGGCCACACTCATCCGTCCGTTGGATAAAGCTCGGTATAAGAGCAGCAAGCCGATACCACCGCTCAGCCCGGAGACGCTGCCCCACAACCAGGTCTGCCAGGGAGGAATGGATTCCCGAAAGGCGAGCGCCAGGGTAACGAATAAAATCATCCCGAAGCCCTCTGCTCCGATGACAACGCCATACACATTTGCGCGCTTGGACGCGATCCCACCAGTGAAATCTGCCGCACCCCAGGTCAGGGCGGATGTCAGGCCGTAGAGGATGGATAGCAAGGAGGCTCCTGATATTCTAAGGTTAGGAAACTTAGGAAAACAACTTGAGGAAGAACCAAACGTCTACAAGGTGGGCAGAAATATCGTTTGAATGTGATTTTACCATCACCCCTCAGGACATCGGTCTTTTTCCCTGTTTATCCACTACACCTCGGACTAGTCGTTTTGGTTCAGAGCTGGCAAAGTGGTTTTAGTAGTCTGATTTCAAGAATAGGAGGGTTCCTTGATTCTTAATATCCGAGAGCTTTAATATAAATTATCAAATATGGACAATATTGAACAATCGCTTGACTTTTTTGTAAGATGGAGTACACTTAATAATAACCTAACATATTTGTTAGGTTAGTTTATAGTTATCATTCAATTTTGAAAAGTCGATTCCTTATGATGGATGCCAATTTCATCCGGGTAAACAGGTGCACAATAGACCGGAAATTTATCGAGTTTTGCTAGGACGGAAAGGAATGCGATTATGGCGATGAATAGCTATTTGGCCTCCATCGGGGGTCCATCCCTGCAGGTAATTGGCAGCGACCTGGATTTTTCAAAAAACAGGGAGCGTCCCAAAATACTGATTGTCGATGACGATGTAGATTTTATCGAAATGCTGAAAATTGTCCTGCGCAAGGCTGGTTTTGATGTAGCAGGCGCACATGATTATCAGACTGCAGCTCAAAAGTGCCGTGAAATTGATCCCAACGTGATTCTGTTGGACCTGTTAATGCCGGACGTTGACGGATGGGAAACCTTCCAGCGGTTGAGCCAGGTATCTAGTTCCCCGGTTATATTTGTGTCCGCTGCCCCCTTCCAGGAAAATATTGTTAAAGGGTTTGAAATTGGCGCAGAGGATTTTATCGCCAAACCCTTCAACAATCCCGAACTGATCGCACGGATCAAAAGAGTGCTTCGGAACCCCATATATGCCCACCGCCCGAACATTCGCAATTACCCCGACAGCGGCATCGAGATCGATTTTGACGCGCATGAGGTCGCCCGGAATGGCCGGCACATCCGGTTGATTCCGCGTGAGTTCACCCTATTGGAAATCCTGGCAGAAAATGCTCCCCGCAACGTATCTTATGAAAAAATTACCGTGCAAATGTGGGGGGAGGATAGCATTAAAAATCGAGCCCATTTAAAGACAATCATTTTTTCATTGAAGCACAAATTGCAGGAAAATGAAACCGAAATGCCGTTAATTGTCAATAATCGCGGCATCGGGTACCAGTTGGTTTCGCATCCTGAGGTCGGTAAATCTCTTTAAAAGCATAAAAAAAGATGGATAAAATACTAATAATTGACGATGATCTAGATTTCATCCAGATGCTGACCATAAAATTCCGCCTGGATGGATATGAAGTGTTTTCGGCCACCTCCGGATGGGAGGGGATCAGGGTGGCCTACGAGTCTCACCCGGATGTCATTCTGCTCGACATCATGATGCCTGAAACCGATGGTTTTGATACCTGCCACAACTTGCGGCGGATGACCAATACCCCAATCCTGATCTTAACTGCGCGTTCGGCTGAAAGTGACATAATCCGCGGGTTGTACCAGGGCGCCGACGATTTTCTTTCCAAACCATTCAGGCATGATGTCCTGGATGCGCGCATCCGGGCGCTACTCAGGCGGGCCCGGGCTCCCCAGCCACAGCCGGTTAAAGCCAATCAGTATTCCGATGAGGTGATGAGTATCGACCTTGATTCTCAATACATTGTGTCACTGGGCAAGAAGCAAAAACTCACCCCCACCGAGCGGGATATTTTAAGCATCCTGCTCAACAGTGTTGACAGATCCGCCACATACCAGGAGCTGGCGATGAGGTTCTGGGGGCGATATGATCAGAGCGCAAAGGAAAGCCTGGCAGTGCATGTTACGAGCTTGCGTAAAAAAATGCGGATACTATGCGATGCCTTGTACGACCATGAATATATTCAGAATCAATGGGGGGTTGGATACCTTTTTGTACCGCGGAAATCTGGGCAGCCTCAATAAACTTGTTCAGGATTGCTGATCAGATAATATAATGGAATGCGATTTATCACTTAATTGTTTCAAATTTGTTATCCCCTCATACCCAAATAGTAAACAATAAAATAATTCATTAAGAATCTTAAGGGATTCTTAATCGTTGCCTTGATATACTACATCGGGCGATTTTTTCAACGCGTACATAATTCTAATGTTTCGTCTTTATTATTTTTAAAGGAGCGAAGATATGAATATCAGTTCCAGGAAATATATGTTGCTGGGGAAAATTTCATATATATTTAGCGCCGCCCTGATGATCGCGGCTCTGGTGACCAATTTGATCCCCATATCACCTGTTTCGGCCCACACCTCAGAAATTACCGGAAAGGTCACATGTCAGCAGGATAACACCAAACTGGTAACATGGACGATCACCAATTCAGAGGGATCAACCCACAAGATGGAAATTACTGCCATTGATCCGACCATTTCAGGGGTGGGGGTTGGCACACTGGTATCGAAATCTGTCCACGGAACACAGACGTTCAATGGAGACGACCACAGCACTGTTACTCTGTCCATCACGGGCCATTGGGCTTTTGATGGCTACACACACGATTTTTTAGGTTCCATAGACCTGGGCAGCAATACCTGTGCACCTGTTCCCCCAGATTACCAATTAAATCTATCTCATATTCAGTGCGTGAATGGCCAGGTTGAAATTCACTTTGTATTGCAAAATGTCCCCGATGGTGTGACACCCGGAACTCTCTCTTATACTTATGGAAGTATTGATCCGACCAATCATACCGGGAATGTCTGGCACTACTACGACTATAAGCCAGATGGCTATTATAACGTTACCAGCGCAAGTGTGGTTGTTAATGGAACAACTGTAAGCTTGCACAACCCTGGGGATTATGCAGATACATACAATTGCGGTACGACCCCTCCGCAAGCAAACGCGTCTGTGACTACCGGCACCTGTTCGTGGACACAAGCGTCTGGCTCACTGACGGACGTGACGATTACCCTGGATCATGCTTCGCTACTCATCAACGAGGTAACATATACCACTTCGACTACGATCAAACTGCCGCCCGGCAATTACTCTTATAGTTGGACAGCTCAAAGTGGTTATGCAGGAAGCGGGAGCGGGTCAGTTTCAATTGGGGATTGTTCACCCGGCACCGCCACTGCCAGCGTGACCATCAGCGGAGCGTGTTCCTGGACGGAAGCAGGTGGTTCGCAGACTCCCGTTACGATCGATGTGAGCAATGCCTCCCTCACCCTTAACGATGTGATCTATACCTCGTCGCAGACAATCAACCTTGGTCCCGGACATTATGACTACACCTGGGTAGCAAATCAAGGGTACACCGGGAGTGGGGCCGGAGATGTGACCATTGGGGATTGCTCGCCCGGCACTGCCACAGCCAGTGCGACTATTAGTGGTGCGTGTTCCTGGACGGAGGCGGGCGGTTCACTGACTCCCGTCGCGATCACGTTGAGCCACGCCTCCCTTACCATCAATGGGGTGACGTATATAACTTCACAGACAATCTACCTTGCTCCCGGCCATTATGACTATTCCTGGACTGCCAACGAGCCTGGTTTTATTGGAAGTGGAAATTCAGACCTGACCATCAGCGATTGCGCGCCTGGCACTGCCACTGCCAGCGCGACCATCAGTGGAGCGTGTTCTTGGACTGAAGCAGGCGGTTCGCAGACTCCTGTGACGATCGATGTGAGCCACGCCTCCCTTACCATCAATGGGGTGACGTATACAACTTCACAGACAATCACCCTTGGTCCCGGCCATTATGACTATACCTGGACTGCCGACGAGCCTGGTTATATTGGAAGCGGAGGTTCAGATCTGACCATAGGTGCCTGCGCGCCCGCCAGCGCTAGTGCGACCATTAGTGGTGCGTGTTCCTGGACGGAGGCGGGCGGTTCACAGACCCCTGTCGCGATCACATTGAACCACGCTTCCCTCACCATCAACGGCGTGACCTACTCTACTTCGCAAACAATTAACCTTGGTCCCGGCCATTATGACTATACCTGGACTGCCAACGAGTCTGGCTATGTTGGGAGCGGGAATGGGTCGGTTGATGTTGGATCCTGCGTTCCACCGGATGCACAGGCGTCGGTTATTCCCGGTATTTGTTCCTGGGCAGCAGGGACCGGTTCGATCACCCCAGTATCCTATACGCTCAACGGGGCCTCGATTATCTTTACCAAGGACGGGAGCTCCCTGTCATATGGACCATTTACCACCTCAGGGAGTGTCGATCTAGGGCCGGGTAGTTACTCCTATGTCTGGACGGCCTTAAGTGGTTACAAGGGTGGTGGAAGTTCATCGGTTTTGATCGGTGACTGCACGCCCGGGAATGCCAGCGTGTCAGTTTCCACCGGGACTTGTTCATACTCAAAAGAGACAGGAGCTCAGACTCCCATAACGATCACCCTGACAGGGGCGTCGTTCACCATCAACGGCACAACCTACTATTCGTCCACGGTCATCAATCTAGGACCTGGCATCTACCCCTACTCTTGGGCATCCCTGCCTGGTTACATTGGGAGTGGAAGTGGAAATTTGGATGTGGGCAACTGCAACCCGGCTGAACCGCTTGTCAAGACCGCTGATCCATTAACATATTCAGCTGTAGGTACCCTGATCAGTTACACTTACGAAGTGACGAATGTTGGAAATGTTAGTCTGACAGGCATCCGTGTTACTGACGATAAGGCCACGGTAAGTTGTCCGAAAACCACACTGGAAGTAAACGAAACGATGACTTGCACAGCCACCTACTCAATCGTGCAGGACGACCTCGATGTTGGTTTTGTGACGAACCATGCCACCTCTATCAGCGATCAAACGGAACCAGATTACGCTCATACAACTGTGACGGCGGTCACGCAGACCGGGTTAACCATCGATAAAACCGTGACCGAATCGACCTATACACAGGTGGGCGATTTCCTTCATTACGATTATGTGGTAACCAATACCGGGAGTGTGACCTTGACCGGAGTGGGCGTGACAGACGATAAAACCACGGTGACCTGTCCGAAAACCAAGCTTGCCCCGGCGGAATCCATGAATTGCACGGCAACTTATTCAGTCAGTAGTGCGGATATGGAATCTGAGAAGATCACCAATACCGCGTTCGCCTCCGGCTTGTATGGAACCATACCAGTCATTTCTGCTCCCGATTCGGCAACCGTTGTACGCTTCTTCAAACTAGTTCTGAGCGCTAAGTGTGCCGCCAATCCGACTGTTAATGATGCCTGGCAGGTGAAGAATAAGAATAACTATTCAGTAGGTTTCGAGTATGCCCTCGACGGGGGTGCCTCAGGAACAGGTAATGTTCCTGCCAACTCCACGACGAGCTTTGATACACTGATTGCCCAACGCGGCACAGGTGTAATGAGCCTATACGTCGGTGGCAACCTGCAAAACAGTGCTTCAAGGGCTACGGGTTGCACGAATAATCCACCTCCGCCTCCTCAACCTACTCAAGGCTGTACTGATCTAAATGCCACAAACTATAATGCCGCCGCCACATCGGATGATGGAAGCTGCCTCTATCCTAATACTCCAGTAGTCCCCCAGACCCCGGGGACGGGTCAGGCAGTGGGTACACCTCCCGTCGCTATCCTGATCCCGGTCACAGGTGTGGATACAGGCCTGCTAGGCCGCACGTTGCCGGGATCCCTCTTCGGCATTTCATTCAGTTTTTTTGGGCTGGGTCTGGTGTTGATCGGACTTGCCCGCCGGCAGGAAGACTAACCAAAGGACAATATGGTTACCAGGGCCAGTTACCTCCCATCTCAAGGTGTACTTGGTCTTAATTGAAGGTAAACAAATGCGCAAGTTAAACAATATGATGGTGATCGCCGGCATGGTGCTGATCGTGGGCGGAGCAGCGAGTGTCGGGGTAACCATCCGGAATAATCTCCCCTCGCCTTTTGACATTGCCTCAACTTCGGGGCAGGGTGACAATTTCCTACCAATCATCGCTCCAGCCGTCGTGGGAAGTGCAACTCAGGCAGGTGCACCAACCATCAATCCCGGAGGAAGCGACCCTTCTGCAGCGATATCCCAGCTTCAGCCTGTTGGACTGATGCCGGACCGCCTTGTCATCCCGAAGATCAACCTGGATGCACCCATTGTCCCGGTCAATTACAAGACAATTACCGTCAGCGATCAGGTTTATTACCAGTGGGTGGCACCCGATGAGTTTGCAGTGGGCTGGCAGGATTCTTCAGCCTTGCTTGGACTCCCGGGGAATACTGTGCTGAACGGCCATCACAATGCATACGGCATGGTATTCAAGGACTTGGTGACGCTTGAAATCGGGGATGCCATCAGCATTTATTCTGGCTCCCGGGAATTTAATTATCACGTGGTTGCCAAAATGTTGTTGCCGGAACGGTTCGCTCCCCTCTCAACCCGCCTGGAAAATGCCCGCTGGATCGAACCGTCCACGGACGAACGGATAACTCTAATCACCTGCTGGCCAGCGACCAGTAATACACATAGGGTCGTCATTGTGGCCTTCCCTCAGAGCTACCCAAATACAACCTCTCAGGTTGAACCGCCGCAGTAAGACTAGGAAGGGACTTGGAATCAAAACAGGCAGGTCATGTGACCTGCCTGTTTAATATTCGGATGATCGGGAATTTATGAGGTTTGTTAAAAACTTTATACGCTAAATGCTTCGGGTAATGGTCTTAAAGAGTGCCGGGGTATAAGGGGTGGCTAGGACGAATAAACGACCCCATGAGTCAAGCCCTTGTAAAGAGATACAAGTTTGTAGAACAAGCTGGTCCTTCACCCCGTAGGTTTGGTAAAAGACGTCCTCAACGGAAAGCGTTTGATGATCGGATAAATCAATAAAGGAGGAGTAGGGGTCGTCCGGTTGTAGCGCCTGGAGTCTTCGAATTTGCCTGACTTGGTACTGCTTGTAATGTCCATCTCCATAAACAACCGAGATCAGGTCGCCATTCTTAAGCTCGGGGAATTTCATCCCCGCCAGGGTATTGTGAGCCACAAAACCCAGCGACCCAAAAGCGGAGGCTGATTGAAATTGAGTCACCCGGTCGGCTGCAGGAGAAACAAAAGCTGGTTGGTCCCCCGGTTGTTGAATGACCGGATACGAAAACAAATTTCTCACGTACAAACCGGTGATTTCTTGTGCCGAACCATTTTTAACCTGTTGGATAAAAAGTGCCAGGTTGGCAGGATTAGCAGGCAAAGGGGAGGAGGGCGCAATACTCAAATCTCCGGTGACTGGGATTTGAGCACGTGTATGCATGGGAACGACTACCAAGCTGACCAGGATCAGGAGGTTTGCGATGTATGGAAGAGGACGGATTTTATTTGGAGACATAATCAGTGCCGTTACATCAAGTTATTATTTGGTTATTTTATGATAACTTAAAATTATTATACAAGTAAAATTAATTGAATGAAATGGTTTTTTTGAATTGTAGAGAGCGTGTAAGGATGGTTATTAATTGACAAAATGCCCCGATAATCCCCTAGAAATAAATACTGGAGGGGTAATCTCTTTTTGGAAAGGAAGGTTAAATCGAATGAAGTGTTTGGAATCCCCCAATCTGGCACACTGGATAAAAACAAGCTGATTGTGATAAGATACGGCCCATGGATATCTCCAAAATCACCGAAAACCTATTTATTGGGGGTACCCCGCGTGCCGACGAATTAGATTATTTGCGAGACCTGGGTGTGCGCCTGGTTATCAATATGCGCTTTGACCGGCGTCCCCCAAAAGACATGCATCAACCGCCCCTCCATTTCCTTTGGCTGCGAACGTTGGACAACCCGGTATTCCCCATCCCTGTTCGATCTTTAAAGCGTGGCGTCTGTGCTGCCCTGGAGACAATCCGGGAAGGCGGGAAGGTTTATGCTCATTGCGCCAGGGGCCGCCACCGCGGGGTTGCAATGGGTGCAGCCATCCTGATCGCGCTGGGATACGACCCGCAACAAGCCGTCGAATTGATCAAGATTCAGCGTCCCGTCGCCGACCCGGATGCCTTTTATATCCGAAAACGGATTTTTCGCTTCGCGCGCGTTTGGTCCCATTGCTGATCAAGGATTTTTTCATCAATGCCGCATTGAAAGGAAATATGGATGAATGCCTCTGAATCCATTTCCAGTTCCAGGACGAGCACACTGATCAACCAGTTGATTGCCGACCAATGGGAAGCCTGGATGCGCTGGGACCCGCTCTTTGCAACTTCCTGCGGTGACCATCGTTTCAACGACCTCCTTCCCGCTGCCGGGGAGGAGCATTACGTTTCCTGGCGCACTCAACTGGCTGCCTTCCGCCAGCGCTTGCAGGAGGTTGACCAGCGTGCTCTCCCGTCTGCGGACCGGCTGAACTGCGAGATCTTTGGACGCATGTTGGACTTTGAGATAGCCGCGTTGGATTTCCATAATTACCGCCTGCCAATTTCCAAGGCGGGCGGCTTTCACATGTACCTTCCGGACCTGTACCTGTTCTCCCCATTCACATCAGTTCGAGATTATGAGAATTATTTAGCTCGCCTGGACGCGCTGCCCAGATATTTTGGCGAAAGCATCGATCTGCTGCGCCTCGGACTGCGCACGGGCTATGCCCCTCCGCGCGTAACGCTCGAGGGAGTGGACGAGTCCATGAAAGCACAGATCGTTACAGACCCGTCCATCAGCATTTTCTACAAACCATTTCAAGAGTTCCCCACTTCCCTGGACCAGGCGGACCGGGAGAGGTTGACGGCAGCCGCGCAAGATGCCGTTCGCGGGTCGGTGGTACCGGCCTACCAGTCCCTGCTCAAATTCCTCGAAACGGAATACATTCCCGGGTCCCGCGCCGGGATCGCCGCCTCTGACTTGCCGGATGGCCGTGCTTTTTACCAGGAACGCATTCGCTACTTCACCACGCTTGACCTTACGCCCGAGGATATCCATGCAACCGGTCAGAGCGAAGTCAAGCAGATTCGGAACGAAATGGATTCCGTCATCCGCAGGATTTGTTTCGAGGGCACTTTCCGGCAATTCATAGAGTTCCTGCGCAGGGACCCCCGATTCTACGTCACAACGCCTCAGGCACTGCTGGAGAAAAGTGCCCTGGTGCTAAAACGCATGGACGGGGAACTGCCCAGGCTGTTTAAAACTCTGCCTCGCCTTCCCTACGGTATCCGGGAAATCCCGGCCTTCAGCGCGCCAGGTCAGACTGCCGCCTATTACCAACCCGGCACCGGGGACGGAAGCGTGGCGGGCAATTATTACATCAACACGTATGACCTGGCAAGCCGCCCATTGTATGAGATCGAGGCTCTTTCTTTGCACGAAGCTGTGCCGGGGCATCACCTGCAAATCGCTCTCCAGCAGGAGTTGGGTGACTTGCCAAACTTCCGCCGGTTCACCGGCTTTACCTCTTTTGTGGAGGGTTGGGCGCTGTATTCGGAGAGGCTGGGAATGGAGGTCGGTTTCTACAAGGACCCATATTCGGACTTTGGGCGCCTGTCCTATGAGATGTGGCGTGCCTGCCGCCTGGTGGTGGACACTGGTATGCACGCCCTGGGCTGGACGCGCCAGCAGGCGATCGATTTCATGGCTGAATGTACCTCCTCCACCCTGCTCAACATCACCAATGAAGTGGACCGTTATATTGCCTGGCCGGGGCAGGCACTGGCCTATAAGTTGGGCGAGTTGAAGATCCGCGAATTGAGAGCGTTGGCTGAAAGGGAACTGGGAGTCGGATTTAATTTACGGGAGTTCCATGACCAGGTGCTGCTCGGAGGCGCCGTTCCCCTGGATGTGCTTGAAACGCGAGTCCGTGAGTGGGTGGCGGGGCAGAAACAAAGAAAAACTCCGAGTTCAGTTTAGAACCCGGAGTTTTGATTTATTCCCTTTCCAGCTTTGCCACCGTCACACCTGCTCCGCCTTCCTTGTCCCCACCTTCCTCGAACGAAAACACGTGCGGATGGCCCTTGAGCGCTGCCCGAACTTCCTGCCGGAGTTTCCCGGTCCCTTTGCCGTGGATGATGCGCACAAAAGGAAGCCCAGACATATAGGCTTTTTCGATATAACGCTCGAGCATTTCCAGGGCGTCCTCGGCGCGCTGGCCGCGCAGGTCAAGCTCGATGCCGGGGGAAGCTGGCAGACCCGGTTGATGGCGGGGGGCATTTGCAAAGGGTTCCGCAATGGTTTTAGGAATTTTGGCCTTTTCGATGCTCTCCGCTTCAATCTCCAGGGGCTCTTTCTTTCTCTTCAACTCGTCCAGGGGGACGCGCATGCGCAGAGGACCAGCCTGGATTTCGGCCTCATCATCGCCAATTGATATTATCGTCCCTTCGTTGCCGAGCTTTTTCAGGATGACTATCTCACCTACTTTGAGAGGAGCGCGCGAGGTGGGATGTTCCGCCTTTGCTGTACGCCGCTTCACAGGGCTTTGGATTTCTTCCTCGACGATTTCCACCTTCTCTTCGATCTCCTGGAGCACGTCCAGCGGCTGGCGGGCGCGCTTTAACTCCGCTTTGAGCGATTTCAACTGTGCCTTGAATATTTCCACTTCCAGTTCACCTTCGGCACGCGCCTGTTCAAGAACTTTCTGACGTTCATCCTCGATTTTTTCCAACCGCTCAGCCAGGTCGTGCTCCAGCCGGCGCGCCTCTGAGCGGGCTTTACCGGCCTTTTCACTTTCTTTGAAGGCGATCTTGCGTTGACGGTGGATGTCGCCGATCAGTTTGTCCGCTCGCAAGTCGTCGGGGTTGATTTCACTTTTTGCAGCGTCGATGATTTCCTGCGGAAGTCCCAGCCGCTGGGCGATGGCCAGCGCATTCGAACGTCCTGGCAGCCCGATGGTCAGTTTGAAGGTTGGACGCAGGGTCTGGACATTGAACTCCAGCGAGGCGTTGACCACGCCCGGGGTGGTGTGAGCGAACGTTTTCAGTTCAGGATAATGAGTGGCGACGAAAGTGGTAATGCCCTGCGAAAGCAGCGCCGACAGGATCGCACGTGCCAGTGCAGCGCCCTCCTGCGGGTCTGTGCCGGCCCCAAGTTCGTCCAGGATGACCAGCGCACGATGATCCGCTTTTTTCAGGATATGGACAATATTGGTGATGTGACCGGAGAAAGTCGACAGCGATTGCTCGATCGATTGCTCGTCGCCAATGTCGGCGTAGACGGCCTGGAAGCAGGGCAGCTCCGAGCCGGATTGGGCAGGGATGTGGAGCCCGCTCTGGGCCATTGCAACCAGCAGACCGACGGTCTTAAGCGTGACGGTCTTGCCGCCCGTGTTGGGTCCGGTGATGACCAGTGCGAACGTCCCGGGGACGGCATCAATCGTGATGGGTACCACTGAGCCAGGTTCGAGCAGCGGATGCCTGGCATTAATCAGTTTGATTGTGGGAATTTCTGATGTTGCATCCTTGCCTCCAGGGGTGTCGAAGGGTCCTCCATCTTCGGGATGGACCTTTCGTCGTTTTACACTCGAGATATCCAGCAGAGTTGGTTCCGAGGCATGCAATTCCTCCGCGTACTTCCCTTTTGCAAAATCCAGGTCAAGTTCTGCCAGTGCATTTACGCCTGGACCGATCTCTCCTGCCAGTTCTCCAACCAGCGTCGAAAGCTCCACCAGCACCCTGCGGACTTCGTCCCGTTCGGCGATCTGGGCTTCGCGGAAGGCATTGTTGAGTTCGACCACTGCCAGCGGCTCTACGAATAGAGTCGCCCCGGTGGAAGACTGGTCATGGATGATGGCTTTAACCTGACCCTTGAACTCAGCCCGGAGCGGGATCACATAGCGTCCATCGCGCTGCGTGATCACAGCATCTTGCAGCTTGGAAGCCGTGGAACTGTCGGTCAGGTAGCGCTGCAGGCGGGACATCAACCGGTCGTGTGCAATGCGGACCTGGCGGCGGAGATCATACAACCTTGGGGAGGCGCCGTCTGCGACTTCCGCGTTATCAGCAATGCAACTCGAGATGGCTTCGGTCAACCCTGTGGGTGCTGGCAGGCGTATGGCGATATCAGCCAGGTGCGGATACGTGTTTGCGTGTTTATTAAAGAAATACCGCAGGTCACGCATCGAAACAAGGGTTGACTGCACATCTAGCAATTCCTTAGGGTCAAGCACTCCGCCGTGCACGGCAAGGTCCACCTGTTCGCGGATATCATGCGCGCCACCGATGGTTATATCGCTGGTGACGAGCAACATGCGCGCCTCGCTGGTCTCCGCCAGACGCATAACAGCTAGGTCGTAATCGGGCGTTGGCTGGAGGCTGTGTGCCAGGTCAGCCGAGGCTGAAAAATCGCAAAACTCCGCCAGGCGGTCGCGGATTTTGGAATATTCAAGGACGTGCAGGGTTTTAGCATCCATACAGATGAATTTAACCACAAGATAAGGGATTAGAGAATGGAAGATGGGAAAGTGGAAATAAAAAGAGCGACCAGGAGGTCGCCCTTTTTGGAATAGTCAGGGACAGTAATATTCTTATTATCCGGTTTATTAATGTCCAACGGGCGGTGGTCCATCCGCGGCTCGCCTCCCTGCCCACTTGAAAGGCCAGCCAGGCAAAAGCAGCCCAATCAAGAAGGCAAGTATGGCAGCGACGAATGTTATCCGGTAGGACAGCTCGAACCCGGCTATGTTTTCCCGGCAGGCCTCGGCGAGCAGCGGCGCCACCTGGGCTGGGATGGGCGCTGGCGGGTCCCCGGATTTAATGTTTGCAGCCACGGAGGTCACTACCGTTGGCTGGCAGATCGCCAGGGGGGCCACACCCGCCTGAGGCGGGGTGTTCAGGAATTGTTGCTGCAGGGCTGAGATTTGCGGGGACAGGGTGCTGACAAGCACGGTCGCCAGGATGGCAACTCCAACGGCTTGGAATACCTGGCGGGTGGCATTTGTCAGGGAAGACCCAATGGCGATCGCAGGTAATGGGACAGCCGACATTGCCGTCACGAAGGTCGTCTGGATGGTGGCACCAAATGCCAGGCCGCGCAGTGCCAATATGATCAAAATCCAACTGACCGGCGTGTCTGCCTGTATCCGGGAAAGCTGCCAGGTATTTAAAATTAAAATCCCAAACCCAAATGCAAGCAGGGGGCGCGGTCCCAGGTGATCGTATAGCCGGCCAGCCAGGATGGTCGCGATCCCACCCGTGACGGCCATCGGCAACAGGATCAACCCGGTGTCGAAAGCGGTTTTGCCCCGTAAGAACTGCAGGTATATGGGTAACAAGAATTCAGCGCCGAAAAGAGCGATCACGCTGACATAGCCGAGCAGACTGGCGCTCAGAAAGGTTGGTTTTCTAAACAGATGCAAATCCAGCAAGGGCTCTTTCGCGACAAACAACTCTACCAATGCAAAAGCGACCAGGCCGAATGCGCCGATGATGAACCAGGTCACCACACCCGGAGCCGACCAGCCGAAATTGGCTGCTACTGAGGCAGCATAAAGAACCGAGCCGAATCCGATAATCTCGGTGATCAACCCAGCCCAGTCCAGAATTGGCCAATGGTCCCCAGGGAAATCAGGCAGAAAGAAAGAACCCAGGATGATGCCTATAATTCCTATTGGTGGGTTGATGAAAAAAATGAAGCGCCACAGGTTTTGATCAACCAGGTATCCCCCCAGGATGGGTCCCAGCGCTGGCGCGACCAGGGCGGCAAGGCCAAATATTCCCAGGGCGGCGCCCTGCTCCTTTGCCGGGAAACTGCGAAACAATATGGCCGAACCCAGTGGTAAAGCGATCCCTCCACCAAACCCCTGCAGGGCACGCGCCGCGATCATGAAACCAAGTGTGGGGGAGATGCCGGATAAGAACGAACCAATAATAAATATTGATAGACCGGCGAGATATATTCGCTTCATCCCATACCGGTTTGCCAGAAAGGCCGAAAGGGGTGTACTGATTCCCAGTGAGAGTACATAAATACTGATAATCCACTGGGAATCGTTCAGACTGGCGCCGAATTCCGCCCGGAGGGTTTGAAAGGCCACGTTTACTACCGTGGTATCGAGGATCACCATGAATAGGCCAAAGATGACCGAGATCAGGATCTTGTATTTCTGTGGCAGGAATTGCCTGCCGGCGCGAATTGGTCGCGATTGTTCTGTCAGCATGATTTCCCATTTCTCCCTGGGAGTTGGTGTAATTCCCTTTCAAAATTAAGGACAGATATCCGTGTTAAAGGGACATCTGCCCATTTCGTCTTGAGACCCTTTTGTGGCTAACTCTCGACGATATTCTGATAATAATTGTCCTATTTTAGCACACATGCTTTCACCTGGCAACAACTTTTCCTGGCATTAATATTGCATATCCGCTGTGAGAGCAAGCCTTATACAACCCATGTAAAAATCTTTGTTGTTCCATTAATGGATGGAATTTATCAACCTATATCAAAATATGGATGGCTTCATTGATAATAAAAGAGCTGCCCTTTTGGGGCAGCCCATAAAAAACGTTTTGTGAAGAGTGTGAGCTTGATCCTGTCAGCTTGATTTCACCGGGATGAATTCCATCAAGCGGTGAGCCATTTTACTGACGGTCATGGAGTGCAACCAGATGCGGCCGGGACCGGTCAGCGTGGCAAGAAAGAGCCCTTCACCACCGGCAAGTACGTTGGTAATCCCTTTGATCATTTGGATGTCAAAAGACACGCTGCTTTCGAACATGGCCACGTGCCCCGGCTCGACTTTCATTTGCTCCCCTTGTTTTAAATTATATTCCACTGCGTCGCCGTCCAATTCGGCAAAGGTCATCCCCGGTCCGGTAAGTTTCTGCAGGATGAACCCTTCGCCTCCGAAGAAACCGGTCCCCAATTTGCGTGTAAAGAATACATCCAGCGTGACGCTCTTCTCGGCGCACAGGAAGGCGTGTTTGTGCATGATGACGGACTGCCCGGCATCCAGCTCGATGGGCAGCACCTTACCTGGAAAGTCCGTGCTGAAAGCGGCCTGCCCGGCTGCACCGGTGGCATTGAAATCGACAATGAACGCCGACGCTCCGGAAACAGCCCGCTTTAGCATGCCGCCCAATCCTCCGCTTGCCTTGGTACTCATGTTCACGGTGGTTGTCATCCATGACATGCCACCCGCGTCCGAAAAAACCACCTGGTTGGGTTGGAGTTCCACTGCCAGCGTTTGCTGGACCGTTCCGAGGATGTGATACTTGATCCCGCTTTTTGTTTGCCCGCTAATTTCCGGAATGGTAGGTAGGTCAGGAATACTCATTTTAGATCTCCTAGGGTGCAAAGGATTTTCTGGTATAAAACTTAACAGTTGTCTTGGATGGAATGATTTTGGGTTAATTTACTCATTCAGCGATTAATTTCGCAATTGCTATCCTTCAGGCTTATAAGGCGCTTCATTCATATCTCCCACAAACTCGGGGAGATTGGGATGGCCCAGCATCTGACGGACCGACGCTGCTTCCCCGTTGTGATACCAATAATGATAGATATTTCTCATCAGCAAGGTGCCGATGCTTTCATCCACCGGTTTCCCGTCACGCAAAAGGAATTTTTGCATGATCTCGGGCGTCAGGGTTTCGAGGTACTTGTCTGCTTCTGCAGTTACCTTGCGCCAAGCTGCCCACATTTCTTTCAGCGGAGGCGTGCTGGCGGGTTTACCATAACCGACCAGTTCATAAAGACCTGGGGCGACCTCCTTTTGCTGAGCCAAAATTACCCAATAGCGGTGTTCCTGGTTGGCAAGGTGTCCCACCATCCAACTGATACAGTTCATCGGCATTATCCTCCGGACGGCATCCTCTTCGGAAACACCCTTAAGGCAGCGGGCGAATTCGCTGCGGGCGAAGCGCAACTGGCTGACGAGCAGATGGGATTTCATTTTCACTCCTTTGAATATTTGCGATTTCTAAATATGATCTCCGCTTTATTCAAATGACAGGACCAACTTGTATTTTACTCGTTTCGAGAATGCCTGGTTTGTGAGCTTTTCTTTCGCAATGGTCACGCCCTCCAACAATCCAATCCACCATAATCGTGGTATACTCTCGTGCCGCTCGAAATTGGAGCGAACGCACCAGGGAATTGTTTTGAGACTTCAAATGATAGCCCGGCGAGTTGACCGGGCTATTTTGTTGGGACGAAGCGCCCGCAAGAGCCCCTCGGATTGGCAAGATCTTCGGTACCCGAAAGTAACGGGACGACCGTGGAGTCATCGAAACATCCCATCGTTTTATGTTATTGAGAGAAGTGAAACGGCGAGGAATCTCCTGTATATCAGGAGGTTGCAACGCTGAGATAACGCGGCTCTCAATGACTATGAGAGAGGATTTCGATGACCACCCAATTTACTGATTTAAACCTGCGTCCTGAGTTGATGCAGGCCATTGCCCTGCTCGGTTACACCGAACCAACCCCCATCCAGTCCGCGCTCATCCCAGTCATGCTGACCGGTGCGGATGTGATCGGCCAGGCCCAGACTGGTACCGGCAAGACCGCAGCTTTTGCTCTCCCCATTTTAAACAACCTGGAACAAGGAGACCGCCACGTGCAGGCGCTGGTGTTATGCCCCACGCGCGAACTTGCCTTGCAGGTGGCCGATGCAATTAACGATTTTGGCAAAGTACAGGAGGTGCGCGTACAAGCTGTCTACGGCGGGCAGCCTTACGGTCCGCAGATCAGCCGTCTTAACCGCGGTGTGGACGTGGTGGTGGGCACGCCCGGTCGCCTGATCGACCTGCTTGATCGAAACGCC
>Ga0187878_1001438_pt1 | contig 23247 bp, 25 predicted proteins | sample June2016WEW_17_1_FD_132979 | JGI IMG/M metagenome (GOLD analysis project Ga0187878, IMG submission 132979) | Peatland microbial communities from SPRUCE experiment site at the Marcell Experimental Forest, Minnesota, USA - June2016WEW_17_150 | ecosystem: Environmental > Terrestrial > Soil >...
CGGTCCGCCACGTTCGGGCGGATTTGCACATCCGTCAACATTCCGAAAAAACCGCACCGATGGCGAAACGCGTTCCGATGGCTCGCCACAGCAAGTTCCGCCGCTACGGCCCAAGAACAACCCTGCGCACCCTCCGACCCTGCTCTCATAGTTATTGTAGTCTATCACAGTTGCCGCGAAAAGTCAAGCGAAAAATGCGCGGCCGCCTGAATCAAAGGAACCTCTCCGTGAAGGAGCAGGTCTCCCGGCCGACCGTAGGCGGCGCCTTCACGGTGCCCCCGCAAAACTCGGGAGGGCCATAAAGGCCCTCCCCTACCAACTGGCGCGCGTTCAAGCTAGAATCCCGGTTGAATCTTCCGCTCCGGAGCCACCCATGGAACTCAAAACCGTCACCATCGAAAAACCTGCCGACATGAACTTCATCCTCGGCCAGTCGCATTTCATCAAGACCGTCGAGGACCTCTACGAAGCGATTGTGCAAACTGTCCCCGGCATGAAATTCGGGATTGGCTTCTGCGAATCCTCGGGCCCGGCGCTCGTCCGCTACGCCGGCAACGATCCGCGCCTCATCGAGCTCGCCCAGAAGAATGCCCTGGCGCTTGCCTGCGGCCACGCCTTCATCATCTTCATGGAGGGCGGGTTCCCCGTGAACATCCTGAACACCATCAAGAACGTCTCCGAGGTCTGCCAGATCTTTTGCGCCACGGCGAACCCGGTCGAAGTCATCGTCGCCGAAAGCGAGCAGGGCCGCGGCATCCTCGGCGTCATCGACGGCGTCAAAACCAAGGGCATCGAAACCGAAGCCGATATCAAATGGCGCAAGGAATTCTTGAGGAAAATCGGTTATAAGCTTTAGCAGGGCAGCGAGGATGAGTCCCTGAGGGGTTTGTGGATCGCTTGCGGCTTCGCCGCTTCGTTGTGCGGAAAGCCTCTGGCTTTCCGCATGAGGGCCCTCTAGGATTTTATGGTCGAGGCTGCGCCTCGACGGTGCTTTCCAATGGCGACCATCTCCCGCGACACCCCATGCCTGGCCATTACAGTCGTAGCGCGAGACCGCTTGCCCGTGTTCCGGACCGAAGCTCTGAAAGCCATTGTCTGCCAGGCAATGGACGAAGCGCGAAAGTCCGGCGGATTCGCGGTATTTGCCTACGTCATCCTGCCCGACCATCTGCACGTCGTCACCGACGGAGCGCGGAAGCCTTCGGATACTCTTCGCTTCCTCAAAGGAATCATAAGTCACCGTGTCATTGAACATCTGAAACGCGGCGGACACAACAGTTCGCTCCAGAAACTCCGCCTTCAAACCAAGGCGCGTGGCCACGAGTACTCGCTCTGGCAGCACCATTCGAACGTCGTTCTGCTTGCGACCGAAAACATGTTCATGCAGAAGGTGAATTACCTTCACCTGAATCCGGTCCGGGCGGGACTGGCGGAAAGGGCGGAAGACTACCGATGGTCAAGCGTGCGGTGCTGGAGAGGTGGCATCCTTGAAGATGAGCCGCTACGGGTGGACCTCGATCAGATCGTCTGGCGAATCCCTCGCTGAGAATTGCCAAGGCCCAGCCTTGGCCGCCCGTAATATGAGGTTGGGTCGGCGCCCCGGAAAGGCAGAGCCTTTCCGCACATCCCAGCGGCCAAGCCGCGATATACTGCGCCGCGTTGCGCTACGGCTTCTTGTCTTTAACCGTCGCCCCGAGTTCCCCGCGCGCGAGGCGGATGGAGAGGTCGTCGCCGATGGAGACCTGGACGGCGTCGCGGACGATGGCGCGCCATCGCTCATTGCGTAGGACCATCGGGCGCTGCTATACTTCAATCGAAGGCCTGCAGGGTCAAGATGTCGCTGCACGATTACAAAACCGTGCTCTACCGCCAGGATGACGGTTCCTGGGTGGCGGAGATTCCTGCCATCCCCGGCTGCTACGCACTGATGCCCACGCGCGAAGCGGCGCTTGCCGAGCTGGGCAGCGTCTTCGAGATGATCGCCGAGGAGTACCGCGAAAAGGGTATTCCCCTCCCCGCCGACACCACCGAGATCGTCCATGCCTAGCGCCACTGCCCGAGATTTCCAAAGGGTGGCGCAGAAACTCGGCTTCCAGAAAACGCGGCAGACCGGAAGTCACGAACGTTGGAACCACCCTGACGGCCGCGCCGTGACGATCCCGCTCCATGGCGGTCGCGAAATCGGCCCGCCTCTGTTCTTCAAGATCCTCAGACAACTCAGTCTAACGCTGGAAGAGTTCCAGAGACTGCGCTAGTACGATTCTTGCAGACCGGCGGTGAGATACGCCGGCTGACGCAGACCTTTCAGGTCTGCGAGGGCGAACACACGGTTCGCCCCTACGATTTCCCTTTCACGCTTGCTCCGAGTTCCCCGCGGGCGAGGCGGATGGAGAGGTCGTCGCCGATGGAGACTTGGGCGGCGTCGCGGACGATGCGGCCTTGAGCGTCGCGAGTGATGGAGTAGCCGCGATTGAGAATGGTGAGCGGGCCGCGTTCCTTCAGGAGGGCCTCGACCTGAATCAGCCGGTTCTGTCGCGCCAGCAGGAACTGCTTGAACTGTGTCTCGAGTTTCCGGTCACGCTCTTCGAGCGCCGCGCGCTTGAGCCCCACCAGCCGACGGAAATCGTAGCGAACGACCCCCGCTGAAGCCTGCAGCAAGACCTGGCGGCCCTCGCTGAGCCTCTCGCGCATCAGGCGATTCAATTCCACGATGCAGTCATCCACGCGCTGGGCACGCTCGCCGAGGCGCGTCAGCATCGTTTGGAAGACATGGTGCAGGCGGAGGGCTGTCAGACGCTCTCGCGCTTCGGAGAGCTTCAGTCGCAGAATCTGCCCCATGTGGCGCGCGCGCTCGCGGAGTTCGTCCACGAAATCCTGCTTGCGATGCACCACCAATTCTGCGGCAGCGGACGGCGTGGGAGCGCGCAGGTCGGCGACGAAATCCGCGATGGTGAAATCGGTCTCGTGGCCGACAGCGGAAATCACCGGAATCTTCGATCCCGCGATGGCGCGCGCGACGATTTCTTCGTTGAACGCCCACAGGTCTTCGAGCGAGCCACCACCGCGCGCCACGATCAGCACATCCACAATGGGATGCTGGTTGAAACACTTAATGCCCGCGACAATCTCTTCCGCCGCGCCTTCGCCCTGCACCTTGACGGGGTAAAGCATGACATTCATGTTGGGGAACCGCCGTTTGAGCACTCGCAAGATGTCGCGGATGACGGCGCCGGTCGGAGAAGTGACGACGCCGACGGCGCCCGGCAGCACCGGCAAGGGCTTCTTGCGGGCCGGATCGAACAAACCCTCGGCGGCAAGTTTGGCCTTCAATTGCTCGAAGGCCAGTTGCAGCGCGCCCACGCCCGCGGGCTCGAGATACTCCACATAGAGTTGGTATTCACCGCGCGCCTCGTAAACGCTCAGGTGGCCGCGGGCGATGACGGAGAGGCCGTCCTGCGGCTTGAACTTCAGGTAGCGTGCCTGATTGCGAAAGCAGACGGCGCGAATCTGGGCGCTCGCGTCCTTGAGCGTAAAGTAGAAGTGGCCCGAAGTCGCGGCGCGGAAGTTTGAGACCTCGCCCGTGACCCAGACGTCCGGGAACTGCTTCTCGAGCAGGTTCTTGAGCTCGAGGCTCAGCTCGGAGACGCTGTAAATCTTGCGCTGCGATTGCATGTCGAAGTTGAAGAGAGCTTGAGACATGAGAGAAGTCAGAAGCCAGCTATCAGCTTTCAGCTATCAGCAAACCACAACGGGTGACGGACGACCTACCGTTTTGTCAGAAAAGAGACCACCCAGAACACCAACGTGAGTGCTACGCTTACGACGAGGCACGTGACGATGGGAAAGTAGAACGTCACGTTCCTGCCCTTGTAAGCGATGTCGCCGGGCAGCCGACCCAAGAATGAAAGTTTGACTCCGGCCATCAACAGCAGCCCCAGCACGACCAGGACAATGCCAGCAACGATGAGGAACTTCCCGGCCTGGAAGGGCAACCCCTCGCTCATGCCTGCGTCCCCGCCCCAGGGTAAAACCTTGGCGCGATGCGCGGCAGTTGTCAAGTAGAGACGGCCCGGTGGGCCGTCTCGATCAGCGGCGAGGATACCGCCGCTACAGCAGTTCGAGTCCCGGGAAGAAGTAGGCGATTTCGAAGGTGGCAGTTTCGGGGGCGTCGGAGCCGTGGACAGCGTTCCGCTCGATGTTGGCGGCGTACAGCTTGCGGATAGTTCCCGGCGCGGCGTTCGCCGGGTTGGTCGCGCCCATCACCTCGCGCAGCCGGGAGATGATGTCCTCACCCTCCAAGACCATCACGAGCACGCGGCCAGAGCTCATGTAAGTGGTCATGCTTTCGAAAAAGTATTTGCCGCGATGTACCGCGTAGAAGCCCTCGGCCTCCTGCTTCGTGAGGTGGAGCAGGCGGGCGGCAACAATCTTAAACTGGTTGGCCTCGAAGATCTTGATGATGTCGCCGGCGTGGCCAGTCTCCATGGCGTCGGGCTTGATGATGGTTAATGTCCGCTCAATGCTCATCTTCTTCCTTTGACTCGGGCTTGCGATTGTCTCTCGAAATGGCAAAGAAAGACGACGAAGTGTGAAGTATGAAGTCTGAAGTATGAAGGATGAAAGCCAAACGATCGGTACTTCTTCAGCCTTTATCCTTCACACTTCAACCTTCCGCTCATCGTCTCCCCAATGACCGCCGGGCTGGCCGCCACCTTGACGCCGGCGGCTTCGAGCGCCGCGATCTTGTCAGGCGCCGTGCCCTTGCCGCCGGAAATGATGGCGCCCGCGTGTCCCATCCGGCGCCCCGGCGGAGCAGTCCGGCCGGCGACGAATCCCACGACCGGCTTCTTCACCTGCGCCTTGATGAACTCCGCCGCTTCTTCCTCCGCTGTGCCGCCGATCTCGCCAATCAGCACGATGCCGTGCGTTTCCGGATCGTCGTTGAACAGGCGGAGCGCATCCACGAACGTCGTGCCGATGATGGGGTCGCCCCCGATCCCGATGCAGGTGGACTGCCCGATGCCCAGGGACGTCAACTGGCCGACGGCTTCATAGGTCAAGGTGCCGCTGCGCGATACGACGCCGATGTGGCCCGGCCGATGGATGGCCCCCGGCATGATGCCGACCTTGCATTTGCCCGGCGAAATAATCCCCGGACAGTTCGGGCCGATCAGGCGGGTCTGGGTGCCGCGAAGGAATTCCATCACGTGGATCATGTCGAGCGTGGGGATACCCTCGGTGATGGCGACCACGAGCGGCATGCCGGCGTCTGCGGCTTCCATGATGGCGTCGGCGGCAAAGGCCGGCGGCACGAAAATGACCGAGACGTTCGCGCCGGTCTTCTCCTTGCCCTCGCGCACCGTGTTAAACACCGGGATGCTATCCACACTCGAGCCGCCTTTGCCCGGCGTTACACCGGCCACGACCCGCGTGCCGTAAGCAACGGCCTGTTGCGTGTGGAACGTCCCCTCGCGTCCCGTGATGCCTTGGACCAACAAGCGTGTGTTTTCGTCAACGAGAATCGACATGGGATTGTCTCATCGGATCATCGGGCCATCGGATCATCGAACCATCAAAATGATCTTTTCTCGATGGACCGATGAACCGATGGATCAATGGGAAGATTCGCGCGCCAGCGCGACGACTTTTTCTGCCGCGTCTTTCATGCCCGCAGCAACGGTAAAATTCAAACCCGACTCGCGCAGAATCTTCTGGCCCAAATCCACATTGGTCCCTTCCAAGCGGACCACAATGGGGACCTTCACGCCCAGGCCGCGCGTGGCGGCCACCACGCCGCTCGCCACGATATCGCAGCGCATGATGCCGCCGAAGATGTTGATGAGCACCGCGCGGACGTTCGGATCGCTCAGAATGATTTCGAACCCGCGCCGGACCTGCTCTTCATTGGCGCCGCCACCCACATCCAGGAAGTTCGCGGGACGTCCGCCGGCATACTGCGTGAGATCCATGGTGGCCATGGCCAGGCCCGCGCCGTTCACCATGCAGCCGACGTTGCCGTCCAGCCGGATGTAGTTCAAGTTGTAGTTCGAGGCCTTCACTTCCAGCGGCTCTTCCTCGTCCAGGTCGCGCATTTCGCGGATGTCCTTGTGCCGATAGAGCGCGTTGTCATCAAAATTCATCTTGGCATCGAGCGCGAGCAGGTGGCCGTCGCGCGTGACGACCAGCGGATTGATCTCCGCGAGCGACGCGTCCGTGGCCTCAAAGGCGCGGTAGAGGCTGGAGAAAAAGCGCGTCGCTTCGCTCACCAGCGCGGCATCCAGGCCCAGCCCGAAGGCCAATTTCCGCGCCTCGAAGGCCTGAAAGCCGACGGCGGGGTCCACGTATTCCTTCAGAATCTTTTCCGGATGCTCCGCGGCGACGACCTCAATCTCTACGCCGCCTTCGCTCGAGCCCATGAACACCGGACGCGCGCGCGCGCGGTCGATGACGATCCCCAGGTAGAGTTCGCGCGCGATCCCGAGGCCTTCCTCAACCAGGACCCGCCGCACCACGCGGCCTTCCGGCCCGGTCTGCGCCGTGACCAACTTCTTACCCAGCATTTCGTCTGCCAGCCGCTCGGCGTCTTTAGGGTTTTGGGCGACTTTGATGCCACCCGCCTTGCCTCGGCCGCCAGCGTGAATCTGGGCCTTCACCACCACGGTGCCACCCAGCCGCTCCGCGACGCCGCGCGCCTCCTCCGGCGTGTACGCCACCTCGCCGCGCGGCACCGCCACACCGAACCGTGCCAGAATCTGCTTGGCCTGATATTCGTGGATTTTCATGAGAGAAGCCCTCAGCCGTCAGCTTTCAGCCGACACGCCTGACCATGGACGCGCGCTCTGCGCTACAATGTAAAATTCCGTCGTTCGTGAAACGCGGCAGTATAGGCAATCCACGGCGAAAAAGCAACGAACCCGAGGGCACGGCAAATCGTCGGTCGCGCAGATGCAGATTCAATTAGCAGTGGGAAAGCTCGAAAGGCGTGAAGATCTGAGCCGCGCCGAGGCTCGGGCGGTGATGGAAGAACTGCTCTCGGGCGTCGTGCCGGACCCGGACATCATCGCTTTTCTGGTCGCCTTACGCGACAAGGGCGAGACGGCGCCTGAGTTGGTGGGCTTCGCTGAGGTGATGCGGGCGCGCGCAAGCGAGGGCCTTCGTCAAGCCGGCGTGGATTTGGACGCCCTGGCTCGTGGCGAGCCGCTGCTCGACACCTGCGGCACGGGCGGCGATGCGCAGGGCACCTTTAATGTCTCGACCGCCACGGCGCTCGTGGCTGCCGCTGTGGGTGTGCGCGTCGCGAAGCACGGCAATCGCTCGATTTCGAGCCGCTGCGGCAGCGCTGACGTGCTGGAGGCCCTTGGGGTCACGCTCGATATTCCCTTCGAGCGCATTCCCGAATGCCTCGAAGAGGTCGGCATGGTGTTCCTTTTCGCGCCGCGCCTGCACCTGGCGATGAAGCACGTGATGAGCGCGCGCCGCGCCCTGAAGACCAAGACCGTTTTCAATCTGCTCGGCCCCCTGACGAATCCGCTGGGAGCAGCGGTGCAGTTGGTAGGGGTTTACGACCGGGCCCGTACGGAGATGATGGCGCAGGCCTTGGCGGCGGTCGGCACGCGAAGAGCGCTTGTGGTGGCCGCCGAAGACGGGATGGACGAGATCTCCACCGCCGGTCCTACTCGCGTCTCCGAGACTGACGGCACGACGGTGACCACGCGCGAAATCGCTCCCGAGGATTTTGGCCTTCCGCGAGCGCCCGCCGAGGCCCTGCGCGGCGGCGAGCCGGAGACCAACGCCCGCCTCCTGCGCCAAGTCCTCGAAGGCGCGAAGGGACCGCTGCGGGATGTGGTCCTGGCCAACGCTTCGGCAGCGCTGGTCGCGGCGGGTAAGGCCACCGACTTTCGTCACGGCGTCGCGAGAGCGGCAGAAGCTCTCGATTCCCGCGCCGCGCTTCAGAAGCTTGAAACGCTGACCGCATTCACCCGGAAATTCGCCGGCTAAGGGAGACTCATTGAATTTGGGGAAAAGATTGATCCCGATTTGGCCTGTGCTCCTGACTCTGATGGCGCCGATTTGCGCGCGGTCGGCTGAGCCGCCGTCCAGTACCCTGCTGGTCTGGCATTTCGAGCAGGGCATCGTGAATGGCTGGGGCGGGCAATACAACGTGTACATGCGCGAGCCTTCCTGGGCGCGAACCTATTTGGACCCGACTATCACCCGGTGGCCCTCAGGGCACTCGCTGCGCGTCACGGTGCATCGCGAGGCAGAGGGCTTTTGCGGGCTGTGGATGGACTTCCACCCGGCAGCCGAGGCCCCGCGGAAGTACTTCGATGCGAGCCCGTATCGCTATCTGAGCTTCTGGATCAAAGGGCAAAAGGGAGGCGAGGATTTCGAACTCGAACTCACCGACGAAAACAAAACTGAGGACGACGACATCCGACCCCGGCGGCCCCTGCGCGCTTATCTGCCGAAAGGGGTCACACCCGAGTGGCAGGAGGTGGTCGTTCCGCTGGCGGATTTCCCGGGCGTGAACCGCCGCCGGCTGGTGCGCCTGACGCTGAACTTCACCAAACCGGGAGGCTACCGCTTCTATCTGGACGATGTCGCGTTCAAGCCTCTGCGAACCAGCATAGTTCGCGTCACCCCGAGCGTCAGTAGCCCCACCCCGGCCAACTCCACCGCGAACTCACACCGCGTCATGTGGGTGTGGAACACGCAGACTCTACTCGACGCCGCGCGGCCAGGGGAGATGAGCCGCTTCTTCGCGTTTTGTACCGAGCAGAACATTCGAGAGATCTATCTGGCACTCGAATTCAATCGCCGGGTGGTGGAGGGCGTTCCACAGTACGAGGTCCGCACTCCCGAACGCTACCGGGAATTTCTGGCACGCGCGCACCAGGCGGGCCTGAAGGTCGAGGGCTTGGCAGGCACGCCCGAATGGGCCGCTCGGGAGAACCACGCGCACGCGCTGGCGGCGGTGGACGCGGCTCTGGCGTTCAACCGCGCCAGCCCCGCGGGCGCGCGCTTTGACGGAGTCCACTTCGACGTCGAGCCTTACGCGCTGCTCGGCTATTCCGATCCCCAGTACCGCACCCAGATCCTGGAGGAATTCCTCGCGATGGTTTCGCAGTGCGCGGCGCGCGTCGAGACCCAGCCCGGCATGAAGTTTAGTTGTGACGTCCCGGCTTGGTTCTACGCCAGCGGAGGGCTGGAGCGGGAGCGCTTGATGGTCAGGTTCAAAGGAGAGGAGAAGACCGTCGGCGAACACCTCACCGACCTGCTGGAAGCGGTGACCATCATGGACTACACCAACCAGGCCGACGGGGCGGGCGGCATCATCGCGCGCGGGATTCCCGCCCTCAGTTACGCCTCCGCGCGGGGCAAGAAAGTCGTCGTGGGGCTGGAAACCTTTTCCGAGGGCGAGGGTACCGTCTGGTTTGTGTGCGGCCTTCCAGCCGATGAGTTCCGGCAACACCTGGCTGCCAGCGGCCTTAGGAACCGGCTTTTCTTCGAAGACTTTCGCATGTCCGCCTTCTCAGATGACGTCAATATTCACGTCGGGCTCTCGGCGCCGCGCGAGATGACCGCGGAGAAACGCGTGGCTTTTGAGGCCGCACTCGTGCGCCTGGCACGGCAGATGGGCGCGGCTTCCGACCCCGAGCGATATCCGGTCCCACCCATCCTTGACACTGCCCAGGCTGGGCTCTCGCAAGATTCAGATTGGAGCGGATTTGAGACTTTCGAAATCTCGGACCCTGAAACCCAGCGCCCCATCAAGGGATTCCGCGCCCGCCATCGGATGTCCCCACGCATTACCTTCCACGGACTCGGCCGCGAGGTCTTTGAGGAAGAAAGCCGCTCGGCAGTCGAGTGGCTTAGCAGGCAACCGAGTTTCGCGGGCTTGGCCATCCACTTTTACGATAGCTTCCGCAGCCTGATGGAAGGGAAATAGCCGTCGCCAGGAGTCAGGAGTCAGAATTCAGAAGTCAGAGCCCAAAAGGAAAAGGCCAAGAACTGCCGACTACTCACTGTTGACTGCTGACTATGGCCGCTACAGCTTCAGGAAATTCGCCAGGAGTTGTTTGCCTGCTGCGGTGAGCACGGACTCGGGGTGGAATTGCACACCCTCCACTTTCATTTCCTTGTGCCGCAGCCCCATGATGAGTCCGTCCGGGGACGTGGCAGAGACTTCCAGGCAGGCGGGCAGGCTCGCGCGCTCCACAATCAGTGAATGGTAGCGCGTGGCGGGAAACGGATTCGGCAATCCGGCGAAGATGGTTTTGCCGTCGTGATGAATCTCGCTGGTCTTGCCGTGCATGATCGCCGGCGCACGAACCACCTTGCCGCCGAAGGCTTGGCCAATCGCCTGGTGCCCGAGACACACGCCCAGGATGGGCAGGCGGCCGCAGAACCTTTTGATAAGCTCAAGGCATATCCCCGCCTCGGTGGGCGTCTTCGGCCCCGGGGAGATGACGATGCGCTCTGGAGCCATCCGCTCGATTTCTTCCAGGGTCGTCTGGTCGTTGCGGCGGACCTCGATTCCCGCGCCCAACTCCCCCAGATACTGGACCAGGTTGTAGGTGAAGGAGTCGTAGTTGTCGATCATGAGAATCATCGGCGTCCTCTTTGCCCCGAGGGTGCATTATAAGTCCGAAAGCACACGGCTGCAGGGTCGCGTTTGCCCCACTGAGGCCTTACGCGGAGCGTCACCGGCGGAGTGACAGATTATGTCAATCCGGAATTGCCGCACGTCAAGAAGCGGCCCGGACTTTTTGGCTGTCAAATATCTTCAATCCATACAGTGGGTTACAAGCATTCAGCGAGCCACCCCCCCGCCTGGATTTGGCAACCGCCGTGCCTTAGTACCCGCGGAGTCTTGGGAAAGGAGGAGCCATGCGACGCACTGATTCAGGTTTTTCAATCGTGGATTTCTTGATTATCGTGGCCCTCCTCCTGATCGTCATCGGGATGTTTGGGCCTCGCCTGGCGCAGTCGCGCAAGGCGAAGAACGCATCCACCTCTGCCACCTGCGCCACTGCCCCTGTCCGTCCGGCGCGCTGAAGTTACCCCTGGAAGACGCGCCGGACGGCTTCGAGGTAGCTATAGCCAAAAACAGTATCGGGAAGCAGCTCGTGGTCCTCTGTCCACTCATTCCAGGCCGAGAGGAACACGATCTTCGGCTGGGCTGAGCTGGCAGCCGCGAAATACTGTGCGGCGCGCAGCAAGCGCTCGTACTGGTCTGGCGTGCGCTGCGTCACCATGTGGGCGCTCGTGCCAAAGCGCGGGCTGTCGTCCCAGCCGACGGGGCAGTCCGGGAAAAAGGGGACAGTTACCTTTGCGGCCGTCTCCTTCCAGGCGCGGATGCTTGTCAAGGCCAACTCGCCGTAAGGAGTCCGACCCCCCGGAGGTCTGCCACCATAGGTCCAGCCCGCCGTGTGGTAGAGTGTGGCGCTGTCAAACCCGAGAGACTTCAGTTCCGCTTCGTGCCCGCCATAGATGTGGCTGGCCTGGAGGTGCAGGTCGCCCAGCCCGGCCCGGGCTACGCGCTCGCGCATCTTCTCGAAGACCCGCTTCAGTTCGTCACGTGAAAAAGTCTCCAGCAGCAGATTCAGGTCGAAGATGGCAAAAACGGGCCGCCCGTCAATCCGCCAGTAGTTGGGTTCGTGGAAATAGTGCTCGACGCAGTAGTCGGTTGCCTTCAGCGCGTCGTCTTCGCTGTGAAGCTGGGGTAGGAGCGTCGCCGCCTCGCGGGGCGAGCGGGCTGGATAGACGTTGTTCCAGTGGTGATTGGCCCACATCAGGGCGAACTTGAGCTTCGCCCGGTTCCGCGCCTTCAGAAAGCCGTTCTCAAGCTGCTCGTGGTAGAACATCGTGCCGCTGTGCCAATACCAGTCGATCATCCAGGCGTCGATGCCGAAGTTGGCGGCCGTCTCGATTTCGCGCTCGGCCCATTCCGGCTCGGCCTCGTTGAAGTACCCCCAGAGCGGATACTTGGGAAAGAGATGGCCGGGATACAAGGGCTTCGAGTTCTTCAGCGGCTCAAATTCTGTCCAGCCCTTGCCGAAGATCTTCTCCATAAAGGGGCTGGGATGCCAGCTCGGGAAGTTGTAGGCCACAACTTCGAACTTGGTGCCTTTGAGTGGAACCGAGGTGTTAATGGCTTGCCGCAGCTTCTCCTCGGTGAAGTACGCTTCCAGGTCGCCGGGGCTGACGGCCGGCACGTTGGAGAAATTCGGTGCCGCGAGCTGAGAAGGCTCGGGCCCTGGGCCGGCCCAGCCGGGCGCGGCGGCCACAGCCGCAGCGGACCCACCCAGAGCCTGAAAGAACTGTCGGCGTCGCATACGCTACCTCCGCAGTTTGATATTCAACTCCGATGCCATAGAATAGCGGGTTTTAGATTCGGCGGCGATGCTTTCATTCGACCTGGAGGAGAATCATGGACAAATCCGGACGGCGATCTTTTCTCAAGAGCGGACTGCTGGGGTTGGCGAGCTTCGGCTCAGTTCGTCGGGCCGCGGGGGCGAAGGCCGAAGAGCCAAAGGAATCGGGAACGCCTCCGCCTTTCAAGTTGGGGCTCGTGACCTACGAGCTGGCCAAGAACTGGGATATCGAAACCATCATCAAGAACTGTGAGGCCACGGGCTTCGAGGCGGTGGAGCTGCGCACGACGCACAAGCACGGCGTCGAGCTGACGCTCTCCAAGGCCCAGCGCGCGGAAGTGCGGAAGAAGTTCGAGGGCTCGCGGGTGCGGCTGCTGAGCCTGGGCTCGACGTGCGAATACCACTACGCTGATCCTGCCCTGGTCGAGAAGAATATTGAGGAAACTCGCCGCTGGTGCGAACTGGCGCACGACTTGGGTTGTCTGGGGGTCAAGGTGCGGCCCAACGGCTTCCCGAAAGACGTTCCTCAAGAGAAAACGTTGGAGCAGATCGGCCAGGCGCTGGCTCGGTGCGGCGACGCCGCGCGGGACTCGGGCGTCGAAATATGGGTGGAAGTCCATGGTCCGGGGACCGAGCACCCGCCCCACATCCGGCGCATCATGGACGTCTGCAATCATCCCGCGGTTGGTATCTGCTGGAATTCGAACGACGCCGATGTAGTGAACAGCTCCGTCAGGGAATACTTCGAATTGCTCAAGCCCTGGCTGCGCAACTGCCACATCAACGAATTGTGGCGCAATCCATCACCCTGGGGAGGTGCGGCGGGACGTCCGCTAGAGAAGGAGATCCCAGGCTTTCCGGCTTACGGCAAACCCTATCCTTTCCGGGAACTCTTCAGCTTGCTCCGCGCCGCTGGTTACAGCCGCTACACGCTCGCTGAAGTCCCCGAAAGCTGCGAGCCCATCCGCTTCATGCGGTATTACCACGCGCTATGGGAGTACCTCGCGGCGTAGGAGACGGTAGACGGGGGAAGGAGTCGAAGGCAGGGAGACTAGGTGTGCAGCCACGGCGAGTGCTCTGCTCGCCGGCGGGTTCTCTTCCTGGCACGAGCCCACCGGGGAACAACTTCTTGGCGTGACTACGCGCTGCTGCAGCTGGTTCGCATATGGGATCAAGACCCTCGCCACAATCGCCGAAACCCGCCGAGGGAAACCCGCTCGTGCGCATGCTGTTGCGCGTCCTCGGGTTTGTGCTTGTGTTGACAATCTGGCAGTGGGTAAAGAACGGATTGTTTGATACGGGGTGGAGCCTGCTGATCATTCTGGGTGGCTCAATCGCTGTGTTGCCCGTGGTGTGGATCGGGCGGGTGATGCTGGACGCCAAGCCGACGATCGGGCACGTGGCTCGCATCACGACGTTCGTACATTACGACATCATGATTCTCCTGGGCGCGGCGGTTATTCAGGCGCTCAAGTTGGCACAGGCGTCGCCCGGCTGGGGAATCCCGTTGCCCGAGCCTCTGAGTCGAGTACTCGTGGTGACAACCGGAGCGCTGACCGCGCTCACCGTGGCCAACCTTGCTTTGCGCGGCCTCGGCGCGCCCTTCGGCGTCGCCCTCAGCCGGCGGTTGGCAGTGGATTGGATGTACGCATGGACGCGCAACCCCATGGTCCTCTGCACCCTGGCGCTCCTGGTTTCCGCGGGGCTGTGGCTCCGTTCGCTGCTGTTCGTCCTTTGGGTGGTCGTGGTGGTGCTCCCGGTCATGCTGGTGTATCTCAAGGTGTACGAGGAGCGTGAACTCGAGATTCGTTTCGGAAAATCGTACCTGGACTATAAAGCGAAGACACCCATGCTCTGGCCGAGGAAGCCGATAGTCTGAGTGGGTAGCGCGGAGTGGTCTTCTGACTCCGCGGCTCTTACAAGAATGGACTCTGAACCGATGCTGGTGGGGCCGATCACACTCGAGGGTCAGCATGTTCGCCTAGAGCCGTTGTCGCTCGCGCACCATGCCCAGTTGTGCAAGATAGGGCTGGACGAGGAACTCTGGCGTTGGGTCGTGCGGCCGGTCCGGAAGCCGGAGGAGATGCGCGCCTATATCGAAGAGGCGCTCCAAGCGCAGGCGGCGGGAACCGCGTTACCCTTCGCCACCATCGAGAAAGCCAGTGGTCGCGCCATCGGCAGCGCGCGCTTCGGCAACATCGACCGCGTCAATCGTCACGTGGAAATCGGCTGGACGTGGCTGGGCCTGAAATGGCAGCGGACGGCGGCTAACACCGAAGCGAAGTACCTGATGCTGCGTCACGCCTTTGAGCAGTGGGGCTGCATCCGCGTGGAGTTCAAGACCGACTCGCTCAACGAGCCGTCGCGCCAAGCCCTCCTGCGCATCGGGGCCAAAGAGGAAGGGATCTTCCGCAACCACATGATTACCTCCACCGGCCGCCTCCGCCACTCGGTCTACTACAGCATCATCGATTCGGAGTGGCCGAAGCTCAAGACCCATCTGGAGAAAAAACTCTCGCCAGCCTAGGCACACCGAGTCATTTTTGTTTTTTGATTTTTGATCTTTGCCTTTTGATTTGGGCAGGCACAAAGGCCTGCCCCTACAAGCCCTTCTCGGCCAGCTCGAAGGCTCTGAGGACGGCCTTAGCCTTGTTCACGCATTCCTGGTACTCGAGGGCGGGAACGGAGTCGGCGACGATGCCGGCGCCGGCTTGGAGATAAGCCTTGCGGTCTTTGATGAGCACGGTGCGGATGACGATGCAGGAGTTTAGGTTGCCGGAGAAGTCGAGGTAGAGCACCGAGCCGCCGTAAAGGCCGCGGCGCGTCGGCTCAAGTTCATCGATGATTTCCATGGCGCGCACCTTGGGCGCGCCGGTCAGCGTGCCGGCAGGAAAGCACGCGGCGAGCGTCGCGTAGCTGTCCGCTTCCGGACGCAGCCGGCCTTGAATCGATGAGACCAGATGCATGACGTGCGAGTAACGCTCGACGAACATGATCTCCTTCGGGCGCACCGTGGAAAACTCGCACACGCGCCCGATGTCGTTGCGTCCCAAATCGACGAGCATGATGTGCTCGGCGCGCTCCTTCCCGTCGGCGCGCAATTCCTGCTCCAGCCGCCGGTCTTCTTCCTCCGTCTTGCCGCGCGGCCGCGTGCCCGCGATGGGCCGGTATTCCACGTCGCGCCCGGTCACTTTCACCAGCATCTCGGGAGAGGAGCCGAGCACGGTGGCGTCACCCAGGCGGAGGTAATACATGTAGGGCGAGGGGTTGACGACGCGCAGCGCGCGATAGACCTCGAACGGCGGAACGCGCACGGGCACTTCCAGCCGCTGCGACAGCACGCCCTGGAAAATGTCACCGGCACGGATGTACTCCTTGGTCCGCTCGACGATGGCTTCGTAGCGGCGGCGGCTCAGGTTGGCGCGCACGCGCAGCGGCCCTCGGGGGCGGCGAAACCGCAGCAGCGACAAGGGCCGCAGCAGGCGCTGCTCGAAGCGGCCGAGATGCCGTACGGCCGCGTCATACTTCGCGCGCAGGCTTCCTGTGCCTTCCTCCGTCAGTACGTTCGCCATGAGGTAGAGACGATGCTGCACGTGGTCGAAGGCGACGAGATTCGCGAAGTACATGAAGACGGCGTCGTCCAACTCCACATCGGGCGCGACGCGCGGCGGAAGCCGCTCGAGCATCCGCACCGCTTCGTAGGAGAGGTAGCCGACCGCACCTGCGGAAAACGGCGGCAGCCCTGGGACCTGCACCGGACGGTAGCGCGCTCCGATATGCCGCAGGTAGTCGAAGATGTTCCCCGACTCCTGCACGCGCTGCGCGCCACGGCTCAGCGTGATACGGTCGCCGCGGCAAGAAATCACCTGGAAAGGATCGACGCCGAAGAAAGTGTAGCGCCCGACATGTTCGCCTCCCTCTACGCTTTCCAGCAGGAAACTGTAAGGGCGGGTCTCGGACCCGCCTTCGGTTTGCGGGGCGACCTTCAGGAAAGCAGCCACCGGGCTCAGCAGATCGGCCACTACGGCGCGGTAGACGGGAACCACGTTGCCGCGGCGGGCCAAACGTTGGAACTCGGCGAAGCTGGGCTGGGTATCAGGCATAAAGAAAATCAAAGAGCAAAAGGCAAAAATCAAAAATGAGAAGTGAGAAACGCGTTTCCCCAGGCCGTCTTACTTTTGCCCTTTGGGTTGCTCTTCCTATGTCGCCGAGGAATGGTCGAGCGCTTGCCGGATGGCCTGCTCCATGAGCGCCCGCGGCGCGGCGAGGCCTGTCCAGATTTCAAACTGCCTGGCGCCTTGCGCTACCAGCATCTCCAGGCCCGAGATGGTGGTCAAGCCCCGGCCACGCGCTTCGGCCAGGAAACGAGTTTCCAGAGGGTAATAAACCATGTCGAAGACCAGGCGAACTCGCAAGCGGGCAAAGTCAATCGGCATGGCCTCTACCTGGGGAGGCATCCCCACCGGCGTGGCGTTAATGACCGCATCAACGTCCAGCCCTTCGCCGCTATCCCAGGGAATCACGCGGGCCGCCGTGCTGCGTGCCAGGCGCTCGCCTGCCGCCCCGCGGCGCGCGGCGATGAACAGTTCAGCCCCTTCGGCCCGCAGGGCATACGCCGCCGCCCGCGCTGCGCCCCCGGCGCCCAGAATCAGGATGCGGCTTCCGGCCAGCCGCAAGCGCTTGGTGAGCACTTCGACCACAGCCGCCGCGTCGGTATTCCATCCCATCCATTTGCCGTGCTGGATGGCCACTGTATTACAGGCGCCGAGGCGCGTGGCGAGCGGGTCGAGCCAGTCGAGGTGGCGAATGATGGCCCGCTTGTAAGGCATGGTCACGCTGAAGCCCAGCATCTCCATCTGCCTGGCAAAGGCCAGAAAATCGCTGAGCCGCGTGGTCTGACAAGGCAGGTAGACGGCATTGACGTGCTTGGCCTGAAAGGCCGCGTTCTGCATCGCCGGGGAGAGCGAGATCGCAGCATGCGAACCCACCACGCCGTACATCTGGGTGCGACGGTCCAGGTGCTCGATGCGGTAGACCGCGCGCATGAAATCGGCGGGAAGTTGGCCCGGCGCCACGCCCAGGTGGTTGCCCGCCGAGCCGTAGGTGAAAGGACAACCCCACCGCAACGCTAAGAGACGAGACGGCAGGCCGGAAGGACCTAACCCCAGCGCGACCAGCTTGGGATTGCGACGACGGTGAGCTTTAGCGAGGCGGCGAATGCGGAGGTTGTCCTGCAGTTCGCGGGCGAGGCCTGCAATCTTCACGACCTGCACCGGCAGACGGGCCAAACGGCGATAGATCGGTCCCAGCGGCGGAGTCTTGCGGTAGTTGTGATAGGAGACGATGACCTTCGCCGGCTGAAACTGACGGAGCACGTTGGTCCCGGCGCGGTCCACCGACTCGATCTCCAGGTCCACCCACTGGCAACCCGCCCGTACCGCTGCTTGCAGGAGGTCGATTTGCTGGCCAACCCCACCTTCGAACTGGCCCCCGGCTTCCGTGCGACGGCAGGTGGCGATGGTATGCGGGAAATGCAGGCGGAGGAGCATCTGGTGCAACTCGGACTCGAGGTCGTGGAACTCGCGCAGATGGTCCAGACGCAACTCGTACCCCACCGGAGAGCCACTCATGCGCTCCGCTTGTGCCTCGAGGGCACTGAGGCTCGGGGCCGCCAAGGAAACGAAAATGCTCGGAGTTGCGGACTTAGACAAGACTTAGTCCTCGGTCGTGCGCACGGTGCGTCCTTGAACTTATTGAATATAAGGTCTTTGACCGGAAACTGGCAAGTGATTTGCGGCGACGCCGCCAGGTTCTGTGAGGACTGTAAACCTCTCAGCTCTGAGCTAAGTCATTCATACTCAATGGCTTACATGGATCGGTTCGGCTCACACGGTGGCGGGATAGATGAGCTAACAGGCCCGGTGGAAACCGACCGCCCCGCGGCTCGCCCTCTCCGCTCAGACCACCAGCTCGAAGCCTTCGGGCCTCTTCACGGGTTATCGGGGGAGGACATCTGGTATAGTACCCCGCCGTTGCGGAGTGTTCGGCATTCGCTAGTGAGCGCTAATCATGGTGTCGAGGCTTTCATGAGACTGCGGGTAGTTTTGGCAACCTTGCTTCTGGCCGGGGGCGCATATTCGGCGTCTGCCCAGACAGCAGTTCATGACCACCTCCGAACCGTGGTCTGGGAGCGGTATCAGGACGAGGCTGTGAAGTTGATGCAGGAGTATCTCCGGATCGACACGTCGAACCCGCCCGGCAACGAGCTTGCCGCCGCCGAGTTCTTTCATCGGCTTTTCGACGAGGCGGGAATCCCCAACACCGTTTACGTGTCTGCCCCAGGCCGCGCCAACATTTACGCGGTAATCAAAGGAGACGGCAGTCTCCGGCCCCTGATCCTGCTCAATCACATGGACGTGGTGACGGCGGAGTCAAAGAACTGGAAAGCCCCGCCATTTTCCGCCGAGATCGTGGACGGGGAGATGTACGGCCGCGGCGCTCTGGACATGAAGGACGAGGGCCTGCTCCAGGCTATGGTGATGCTGATCGCGGCTCGCGAGCGCCTGCCGCTCAAGCGGGACCTCATCTTCTTGGCCACGGCGGACGAAGAGGTGGGAGGCGTCGGAAGCACCTGAATGATTGAGAACCACCCCGAACTCCTGCGTGGGGCGGAGTACTTGATCACCGAAGGCGGCGCAGGCCTGATCTATCCGGGGCAAGGCACGATCTGCGGGATCGGGGTAGGGGAAAAAGCTCCGTTCTGGATCCGCCTGACGGCAAGGGGACGCGGGGGCCACGGCTCAATTCCCATTGCCAACTCAGCCACGCACCGGTTGGCCCGAGCCATGCAGCGCGTCGTGGATTGGCAAACGCCGCTTCGCCTCCTTCCCTCCGTTGAGCAATTCTTCCATCAGATCGCGCGCCTGCAACGCGAGCCGCGCGCCTCGCAGTTTCGCAACATTCGCAACGCGCTGCGGAACCCGTCGTTCGCAAAAGCTCTCACGCAGGACGAGGATTACAATTACCTGCTCCGCGATACGGTTTCGCTGACCGTGCTGAAGGGCAGCGAGCAAACCAACGTGATTCCCGATACCGCCTATTGCGAGCTCGATGTGCGTTTGCTGCCCGGCCAGGATCCGAAAGCCTTTCTCGAAGAGTTGCGCGCCGTGGTGGCGGATGACCAGATTCAAATCGAGCCCCTCAGCCGCTTCCGGACACCCAATGCTTCGTCCACGGATACGGCGCTCTACCGCATCATCGAGCAAGTAAGCCACCAATACAACCCGCAGGCGCTGGTGGTCCCGACTCTCAACAGCGGGTACACGGAAAGCCAGATGTACCGTCCCCTGGGCATCAACTGCTACGGTTTCGCGCCGATTGAGATCACGCCGGAACTGGACGGCACGCAGCACGCCGCCAACGAGCGTGTCCCGGTCGAGCAGATTCGGCGTGGAGTGAAAGTGCTTTACGAAGTGGTGGCGCGGGCGGTAAACGAATAGAACCACTGGCGATGAAACGCGAGTTCCCGGATCATCCTATCGTGGGCGTGGGCGGTGTGGTGGTCGACCGCGGCCGCGTCCTCCTTGTCCGCCGCGGGAACGAGCCCCTGAAGGGCGCGTGGTCTATCCCCGGGGGCTTGCTCGAGCTGGGCGAGGAACTGGCCGAAGGCGTGCGGCGTGAGTTGAAAGAAGAAACGGGACTCGACGTCAAACCGCTGGAAGTTCTCGCCGTGTTCGACCGCGTCTTTCGTGAGGGCCCACGCGTGCGCTACCACTACGTGATTGTGGACTACGCGTGCCGGTTGAAAGGCGGCCGCCTCAGATCTGCCTCCGACGTCCTCGACGCCCGCTGGGTCCGCCGCGAGGACTTGCCGCAGTATCACCTCAGCGAAAAAGCTACCTCGGTCCTGCTCCAGGCCTTTGAATTCTTCAAGAAACGGAGATAGTCACGCAGCCTGGGACAGGCCAGAGGGCCGCGGACCTCCGACACAACCATCGGTGTCCCCAAAATGCAAAGCCCCTGGTCCCGCCCGGCGGGACCAGGGGCCCGGGATACTGATGGGGATTGGCAAATTCGTTGTTTGACGAATACGGCGCTGACTAGCGCCTTGCCACATCACCTCTCTTCGCTACGGAGAGGTCCTTACAAACATGCGCTAGCGAGCGCCTATGCCTCAGCACCCTCGCTAAGGTCACTTTCGTTTGACATGGATCACCTCCTTTCTAGCGTTGCGGGGATATTAAAATTCGGAGCGGAGCGAGTCAAGAAAAATCGCCGTGCCGGGGGAGAAATCAGGCGCGGTACCGTCCGGTCAGGGCCCGCCAACGGAGGGCGACCAAGTCGAGGAACATCCGCGTGGCGTCGCGCAGAAAGCGCACTTTGCTGGCAGGATTATCATTCCAGCGCACCGGCACTTCAATGACTTTGCCACCCAAGCGCTCGATCAGGAACAATACTTCGGGGTCGAAGCCGAAGCCGGTCACGCGTTGGAGTTCGAAGGCGCGGTGGGTGGAGGTGCGGCGAAAAAGCTTCAGGCCGCATTGGGTGTCGCGGATCTTGAGCCCGGTGAAGAGACGCACCAGCTGATTGAACGCTCGCCCCGCCCATTCTCGCCACCAGGGCTGGTGGACCCCAATCAACCGTCGCTGGAGCGCCCGCGAGCCCACGGCCGCGTCGGCGCCGGAGGATTCCAGTGCCGCCAACAGCTTGTTCGTCTCTTCGATGGGCGCGGAGAGATCGGCGTCCGTAAACAGGACCAGCTCGCCGCGCGCCTCCAGCACACCGCGCCGCACGCTGAACCCTTTGCCGCGGTTGCGCTCGTTCCGCAGGACACGCACCGCAGGACGGTGTCGCTGCATCTCCTCAAGAAGATCCGCAGTCCGGTCGGTCGAGCCATCGTCCACGACAATCAACTCGCCCGTGTAGTTTCTTGACTCCAAGTATCGCCGCGCTTTCTCCAGCGTGCTGCCCAGGCGCAAGGCTTCGTTGTAAGCGGGAATCACGATACTCAGGAAGGGCTCGGCCATCGGGCGAAACTATACGGGGTCAGGCAGGGATAGTCAAAAGACGCTAAAGACACCCCATGGTTGACAGTTCACTGTTGACAGTCAGAAATGGGCCGGCGGCGTCCGCCGACTTGGTCTTTCCCTCTGCCGTCAATTGTCGGCTTCTACCAGGCGCGCTCTCGTCTCTCCGGCCAAGCGTGTTTACCGATCAAAGGCACAAACTGGCAGGGGTCGAGATTCCGCGTCGTCAATTCGTGCGCGCGTTTGAAGATCAGTTGGAGATCCTGGTGGTAAAGGTCACCGACGGGGATCACCATCCGACCGCCATCATCGAGCTGATCCAGCAGCGGCTGCGGAACGTGCGGCGAGGCCGCGGTGACCACAATAACCTGGTAGGGCGCCGCGGAGGGATAGCCTTCCGTTCCGTCGCCGCAGATCACCTCGATACCCTCGTAGTTGAGGCGCGCCAGCCGTTCGCGCGCCGCGTCTGCGAGCTGACCATTTCGCTCCATCGTCCAGACTCTCGCGCCCAGGTACGCCAGAATTGCCGCCTGGTACCCGCTGCCGGCCCCTATCTCCAGCGCCTTTTCCCCCGGCTGCACCCTTACCGCGGCAGTCATGGCTGCCACGATGTAAGGTTGGGATATCGTTTCCGATTCGCCGATGGGCAGAGGACGGTCGTCGTAGGCGGACGAAAGGTAGGCGCCAGGCACGAATTCATGCCGTGGCACCTGGAACATGGCCTCGAGCACTTTCGCGTCGCGGATGCCACGCCGACGGATCTGGTAGTCCACCATGGCACGACGCGCGGATTCAAAGGGTATCGCTTCGCTCATGGCGTCCAAGGTGGGTGCATTTCGGCCCAAGTGTAAGTCGAGTAGTGAAAAGAAGCAACGCGTCCAGGACTCCGGGGCTGCATTATCATCGCCCCGCAAAGCCTGCGAGTCCAGCCATTTTTCGTCGAGGGAAGCGGGCTTGCTGGGTAAAGAGCACGGAACGACCCAACCCGAGTCGGAGGAGGCTATAATGAAGCCTGCCAGCCCTCAACTACCCGTGAAGCAAAGAATTGCTGCTGGCCGATTGCTGAGTGCTGACTGCTCCCCATGAATCGCGAAAAATACTCCCGCCAGATCCTCTTCCAGCCCATAGGCGCTGAAGGCCAGGAGAAGCTTCTGCGGGGGAAAGTGGTCATCATCGGCTGCGGGGCCCTGGGAACCGCCCAAGCGAACGCGCTGGTGCGCGCCGGCGTGGGGCGGCTGCGGATCGTGGACCGCGATTTCGTGGAAGAGAGTAACCTGACGCGCCAGCTCTTGTTTGATGAGGCCGACGCAACGGAGAACCTGCCCAAGGCCGTGGCCGCCGAGCGGAAGTTGAGGCGCATCAATTCCGATGTCCAGGTGGAAGGCATCGTCGCCGACGCCGACAGCCGCAATGTCGAGAGTCTGGTCGAGGGTTTCCAGCTCATCCTTGACGGCACCGACAACTTCGAGACGCGTTACCTGCTCAACGACGTGGCCTTGAAACTCAATATCCCCTGGATTTACGGCGCCGTGGTGGCCAGTTACGCCGTCACACTGACGGTTCTTCCCGGCCGCACGCCGTGCCTCGCCTGTGTGTTTCCGAAACCTCCCCAGGGCATGCACGACACCTGCGATACCGTGGGTGTGATAGCTCCCGCCGTCGCCTGGGCAGCGTCCATCCAGGTGACCGAGGCATTGAAGATCCTGCTCGGGCGAGAGGCCGAATTGCACGGGTCGCTGCTCGCGTACGACGTGTGGAAGAACAGCTACCACTCCATCAAGCCCCAGACCGATCCGAAGTGCCGGGCGTGCGGGGCGCGCGACTTTATCCACCTGGAGAGTGGC
>Ga0187878_1001443_pt1 | contig 23167 bp, 26 predicted proteins | sample June2016WEW_17_1_FD_132979 | JGI IMG/M metagenome (GOLD analysis project Ga0187878, IMG submission 132979) | Peatland microbial communities from SPRUCE experiment site at the Marcell Experimental Forest, Minnesota, USA - June2016WEW_17_150 | ecosystem: Environmental > Terrestrial > Soil >...
GTGGGCGCCAATGAAGATTAGATGCATCAAGATTTCTCCTCGAACTGGGGGAGGAGGTCCCTATGTGCTTCGAATAGCTCGTTGAACGCCTTCTCAGCGGCGACGTTGTCCTGCACGACTGGATCTGCGAGCATTGCCTGCATTGCTTTCTTCTTGTCTCCCTTCGCAGCCGCCTCAACGACTAGGTTCTGGATAAGTATCTGGATGTTACAGATTGCAGCTAGGCCATGTGGGAGTTCGCCGACGTGGATCGGGTGAACGCCACCCCTATTAATCACGGCAGGGGTCTCAACGATTGCATCGGAGAGGAGGTTGGGTACCTGCCCCTCATTAGGGAGGTTGACCTGTAGCTCAGTGTGCCCCGAGTTTGTTATTACCCCCTCAATGATCCTTATAGCGCCTTCCCCGGAGAGTTCGCCCTTGATTTTCAGTGTCTCCTTTCCCTCGATTAGTCTATTTATCCTCAGCCAGGCTTCCTGCCCCTCGATCTCCATCCTATCGATCCAGTTGAAGCCTCTGTCCAGCGGTGGACACGCCTCCCAAGCGTAGGCAAGATACTCCCCTACATGATTGTCGTCAGTACTCGGGTAGAGACCAAACTTCTTGTATAATGCCCTGCAGAGTGGCTGAAAGCCCTTGGCGTTCTCAAACCCCTTCTCGAGGAGCGGATAGGCGTTCTCACCGTTCTTTAGCCTCAACTCCTTGAACCAGCTGAAGTGATTGAGTCCAGCGCTGGTTGCATCAAGTAGCTGGGTAGGGACACCTATGACGGGAGCCAGGCGTCTCATCTCGTGCTCCACTTCATGACAGAGCCCAACAGTCTTGACCTCAGTACACCTGCTTATGGCGAGGCAGAGACGGGGGACCGGGTTGGTGTAGTTTAGAAGGAGCGCGTCTGGGCAGTGTAATTCGATGTCATGGCACACATCGAGAACGGGAGGCACCATCCTCATAGTGTGAAAGAGACCACCGGGTCCACCGTTCTCACCGATAACCTGTTTAATACCATATTTGAACGGCACCTCCCAGTCTATCCTCCATCGATGCATCCTGTCGGTTGTCTTCTCGACTTCGAGACCAGCACCTACCTCCTCATTCATCTTCTTGGCTAGCCCAGCCATAGAGCTGAGTCGCCTCTCATCGATGTCGTGCAAAACTAGGTTCGCCCCCCTTAAGCCGGGGAGGTTGACGGCGTCAAGGACTGAGTTATAGCCGAAGACAGCGCTGCCCGCTCCTATCAGGACTATCCTATTCGCCATTACCTGATCTTGAAGCGGCACAGATGATAAAATTAACGTGTGAAAGAGAAGAGGATTAGTGGGGATAGTGATGCGCGGGATGTTGTATGAGGGGTGCTACCTCCTCTCAGCGGTCCCAGCTATACTGATGGCAGCGCGGAGCCCTCTCAAGGCATTAGGGTAGTCTTCGAAGGCACAGTGTGTTGTCTTCCCATCGACCCTATCCATGTAGGGGAGTACGCAAACGACATCCGCCATCGTTGAAGTCATCCATCTTAGCTTTACGTCAACAGGTTCGTTGACCCAGTAAGCGTTGACCTTCCCGATGTCCTCGAGGGCCTCTTTTGCCTTCTGTTTAATTAAAGCTCGACTTTTATTTGGGTGGAGGCATTTCGCGGAGTATCTGCCGACCGCCCACTTGATTGTCGCTGTTGTTATACCCGGGACGAAGCTCTCGGCCTCCGCCGCTGCGGCTGCGTCCCCGGCTAGAAAGACCGAGGGTACTCCATACCAACCCGCGAGTGCAGCATTCATCCCAAATTCTCCCGTTTCCCTCCCGTTGATTATGACAGCGTCTACCGTGGCGCTTGATATTGTGTGGGCGAGGATGCCGTTCTCAGTGCCATTCATCGAGTGATAACCTACGTAGAACGCGGCGTCGTAGTGTCCATCGTTTATACCCTCCATCATGCTGTCGGGTTTAGGACTCCCTCTAACAAGATACGCGGCCTCGTTTACATCCTCTGGTAGTAGATTCCTCATTCCTCCGTGGGCATCACTCACGACGACCTCCTTTACCCCTGCTGCTAAGGCGCCTTCGATGGCGGCGTTGAGATCGCCGGCCATCATTTTCCGGTAGTAGGAGTACTCTAAGTGGGTCATGTCGACATGAGTCCAGTCGACGATACTGGAAATGCCCTCCATGTCGATGGAGATAAACACTCTTTTGTTAACCAATTCCAAGATGAAAACCTCTTTTTGATCAAATTATGTAATGCCTTTTCAGGGATTTGATACTTGCTATCCCACATCGGGCAGGCTATTCTAAGTGTAACTCTGATTGCTTGAAGCCATGGCTCAGAGTAATCAGGGTCTCGGAGCCTAATAGAGGTCTTGGAAATTACTTTTTCATCTCTTCCTTCATTGAAGAGGGCAAGTCTATGCCTGTAAATAAATAAAATAACTTCATACCTGCAATAATTGATCCTAAATAACTTTATCCTCACTTCCACCTGACTCTAATCCGTGAACTAGATTGGTGGATTTAGTTACCCTTCAATCAGCGGCTTATGCTGCCCAGATAGTTGGAGTGGTGGGGACCTTGACCGCCGCCTTCGTAGGAGTAAGGAGCTACATAGGCTCCAACAGGAGAGCCGAGGACGCCAGGACGAGGGAGCTCGACACCAGACAGGCGCAGCTCTTCATGGGGATATACGAGGCGATGTACTCGGAGAGCTTCCAGGAGTCAGCCATTGAGTCGCTATACATGAAGATAAACGACATCAATGAATACATCTCTATGATCGAGGATCCGCAGAGATCGAAGAAGTTTAGCATTTGGGGTATGTGGCTGGAGGGGCAGGGCGTTCTAGTTAGAGAAGGGTTCGTCGACGTGAAGCTGGTTGCTGAGCTTACGGGTGGCCTGATTGTGATGTGGTGGAGGAAGTGGGGGCCCTTCATTCTTAGCTTTAGGAGGATGGGTGACAACTCTCGCCACATGGTTGAGGCGGAGTACCTTGTGAGGAGGGTGGTTGAGTACGGTGTGTTGCATCCTGAGCTCGGCATAGTGTCTACCGATCTCAAGTTCTCACAATAATCTTATCCTCACTTCCACCTGAGTCTAATCAGTGACTTGTTGAATGGACATTCCCACAATGGCGTTGATTGTACAGATATGCGGTGCGTGCGCGCAAATCCAACATCGCCGTTGTATCCGTCATCCACATGATTAACGGAGGTTAAATGGGAGACGTTCGTGCGCGCTTTAGGTTAGAGATGCAAAAGTTTGATGGGTTCTGACTAGCGATCGCCCTCAAAGAGCTTGAGTGCATACAGGGATCGTTTTTGTAATTGTTTGATTTTACTTGGGATCGTTTCTTGAGGTGGAAGTGCTAATCAATTCGTCAAGGCTTAGTGAGGGATCGTTCCAGGATCAAATAGGGATCATTGTGGGATCAAAGTGGGATCGAATCGAGTCATCAGGTCGAGATGTACACACATTACATAGGGAAGATAGTATGGTGAAGAATTGACTAAAGGGCTGTATTCGGTACTAAAGTTACCCATTTATGGTCCTTACTTAGCCATGTACTCACCACTTTTACGATGAATTGGTCCCAAGTAACCTAATTGATGGTACTTTGAGCCATTGATAGCCAAGTTTCGATCCCATATTATTTTGCGGAATTGTTAAACGATCCCAGGGTAACTTACTCTCATCCATGATGGACCTGATTCGAGACCTAGTCTCGACGTGTAAGCCGTCGAAGCTAACTAGGGAAGAGAGGGTTCAGGCTCAATCATTGATGAGGGAGCTTAGGGGCCGAGGATTCACGATCCGTGAGCTCCACGTATTGGTTAGCGGTAAGATACCGGAGCCTACGATAAAGAAGTGGATAAGAAACATGCCAATCACTGACGCTTTAGAACACGATAATGTGATTGCCCTACTAGGGGATTTCGCCGAGAGGGGCAACGAGCTAAGCGACCTCGAGAACTATAAGGATGCTAAGGAAAAACTAGCTGGGAAGATTTCCTTCGAGAAATGTGCCAAGTTAGTTGAGAACCTTGGTTCAGTCGGCGCAGACATAACGATCTTGTATAATCTGAGTGAGGAGCTAGCTAGACGAGGCCTACTGGTACCTACCATAGAAATGAACATCAAACTAAACAAAGACCTAGCAGAAAGGGGGCTTACACCTCAGATCCAGCAGAATATCCTAGATGTAGCGGAGAAATTTGGCGACGTTGAAACGATATTCAAGGCACTCGATGAATATGGGGAGATAAACAGGCTTCATACCCAGAGATCAATTGAGGAAGAGAAAGTCTCCATAGCTGAGGAGAAGGAGGCTGAGTCGAGGAGGAGGAAAGAGGCGCTCGATAATCAGGCTCTAATTCAGAAGACATATATCGATATTGTCAAGCTGCTCGTTGCTGACTACTCGTACGATTATGACAGTATAAAGAACCTTCACGAGTTGGCTAAGAAGTATGGTAACCCTCTACAGGTGATGGGGGCTGTGAATGTATACGGAGACATTGCCAATCTGAAGAAGGAAGCAGAAACCCAATCGATTGATGTAGTTACCAAAGGGCATGAGCTTGAGGTAGTTAAAGGAAAGATCAAGGAAGCCGACGCTGAGTTTAGGAAGCTCACAGAATTGAACGCGGAGGCGAACCAGGTTCTGGGTAAGATCAAGGCTAATGAAGAGCAGAGTATGCGGCTTCAGACCATTTCCCGATTATTGCAAGAACCCCGGAAGACGCGCTGTACTGTAGATGAGATCTCGAGGATCACAATCGCGCTGTTAAGTGGAGTGGCTGAGTGTTCAAGGGCTAACCAGGATTACCCCGACTCGTTCATGAAGATTGTAAAGGGTGATATAGAACTCACAATAACCGATCTGAATCTCTACATGAGAGTGCATTAATGATCAATGGCGATCAGTTGCTGGGTAATTTGTACCAAATTCTGGAGGAGAGCCAAGGTTATAAAAACGTGGATGCAGCTGTCGATTTCGTAGCGAATAGGGGAAAGAGACTCTCCGTAATCGATAGGATTCAGCGAATTGAGAGCAGACTTGGTGACCAGTGGAATAAACAAGTATTAACACCCATTGAACAAACTCAGCTCATCGTACATTCAAAGTATTCAACTGGTAAAACTATCCAGAATATCGAGGACTTTGTTCTCTTAGATTTTGATCTTTTATTTGATGGACCTAAAGCTTTGGACAAGTCGGATTCACTTTATGATCGCTACCTGTATTATGAAGAGTTTGGAGCCCGAGTAAAAGTCCTAAAGGAACATATTCTTTTAGGTAAATTGGATGACTTCATTGCGATCAGCCCCGAAGATCTAATTCATAAGGTGATGGGCTTCAAGGGGGAGTTACTTAGTCTCATTGGGATAGATCCCCTGAGTGGTGAAACATATAGACGATTCACAGAGACGCATGAGTCGATTTCCCCAAATTTAACTGGATCTGGAGTTGTGGCTGAGGCTCTTGATAAGAGTATCAAGGTTGTAATGAAAGGTTTAGAGGAACAGAGAGCTATCGCGCAGGTTAGGAAAGGTATGGAGAATCAGGGTGATAGTATAGAAGTCCCCCTTAGCAAGCACCAAAATGTAGATGTCGTGGAGGGAGTACCAAACGGGACCTATATCAATAAAAGCCTAGAAAAAACCTCTACTTTGAAAAAAACTCGAATATTGAAAATTTATAAACATTCAAATGTAGATAATACTTCCATAGAGAACAACTCCAATAAAGATGAGAAAGAAAAGAGTGAAAAATGACTTACTTGTTGTATTTATTAAGCGTTCAGAAATATATGTGTGCGCGAAGTTATTCTGAAGAGTGGCAACAGCATCTCGACGGGGGCACTCGCGAGCTTCGGGTTCTGGGATATCGACGTTATGATCATGACCGTTCGCGGTCGCCCAGTGGCGATGCTCTGGAGCTTCGACGACGACTCATACGTTCAAACCAGAATAGCCCAGTATCAGGCGAGCCTCGATGGGAGGGCCTACGGCATCGCGAAGAGCTTTATAACATCGAAGCTTGAGAGCCAGAATATCATTTTAAGGAAATACGGTTTGGAGCCTCATTTGGATAAATTTAAAGAAATAATCGATGGGAGCGAGGCGAGGAGCCTCGAATTGTTGAGGCGTAGATTAACGGGTATCGAGGGGAAGCACACCCAGCGATATTATAAGCAAATATTCAGCCTCTTCCCCAACAGGATCAGGCCCGAGAAGTGGGAGGGCTTTATGGCTTACGACGGCATGAATAACCTCTTCAATTTGGCGTATGAAATTTTAGCTTGGAAGGTTCACAGGGCCCTCGTGAAGACGAAGCTTGAGCCCTATCTAGGTTTTTGTCACTCGAACGAGATGGCGAAACTCTCTTTAGTCTTGATTTTCAGGAATTGTATCGATACCTAATCGACGACTTCGTAATTCAGTTCAGCCAAAGGATCAGTAAGAAGGATTTCAAAATGAAGGCTGAGTCTGCTAGCCACGGGAAGAAGGGCAAACGTGAATATCTTAACGAGCCTGAGACTAAATTTACTAAGTGAGTTGAATGATTTCTTTGAGACTAGGGTTGAGGTTAAGCGGATTAGGAACGGTGAGCATCAAACTCTTGAGACCCTGATCAACGAGGAGACCCTACTATTCGCGAAGTACCTCCGAGGGGAAAACAAGACGTGGATACCAAGGGTTGCTTACTTCAATTAATTGAGCATTTTACTTACCAACAAAAGCCTTGCGCGCATTGAGATTCAGGAGGCAAAGCACCTTCAAACAACATGTGATAGGTTTTGATTTGTTTCAGTGGGATTATTGGATAGTTCCCCAAGGATTATCACGAGGACGTGCGACTGCAAAAAATATCGACTTACCACCACTCAGCAACCTGAAAGTAGCGTCCGCTCTGAAACTATCCCCCGAAAACTGGTAGCGATTACCAAACGAAGGCTGACCAATAATATACCCACTCTGGAGAAATGTGAATGCCCCAAACAAGTTGAAAGTATACCAACCCCTACCCAGAGGAGAAGACTCAAACACCCCGTTACCCATCGTCTTCAGAGACCACACAACAGGTGACTCCCAGACAAACTCCGAGTCATCGGGTCTTGTGACATTGAACACACTCTTAACTGTTCCAATCTTGACCCAGGTCTCGTTCCTCCATGCTATACCCCTCTGAGCCGTGGGTTCAAACTCGTAGCCATTATATGGGCTGTTTGTTAGCTCCAAGTGTATCACTGAGCCGTCGACGGGGACGTAGAAGACGATTAAACTCGTTCCCTCATCCTGTGAGATTGATTCGGTTATCTTCTGATAGTTCCAGTCCAGTTTTGTTAATTTCACAATTTGGATGCCTGATGGGAAATCTGTTGGAGGTGTTAGGGATACGTTTGCGAGTTCAGCGAGTGTGGAGAGGCTCGTAAGCTTGGCGTTCGCGCGCGCGTAGACTCCACCCGCCTTCTTAATGTCCTCAGGAACTCCATCATGCCGGAAAGACGTTAAGCGTCTCCCATCCACTGGGCCGGCGGAGGCGAGTAGCCAGGGGCCGTGGCAGATGGAGGAGATGGGTTTATCGGATTTGGAGAAGGGCTTCGCGATGGCCTGAGCCCTGATGTCTCTTCTGACCATCGAGGGGGCGCCATTTTGGGGCCCTCCGGGGATCACTAACAGATCATAGTTACCCGGCTTTACATCGTCAAATGTTTAATGGTTGACGTTCAGACAATTGGTGTAGTCGTTACCGCGCGCGTCCTTAACCAACCCCAGATAGGGTAAGTTCACCTGCGCGCGGGGAGCAGAGCCTTTTAATCCTCTCGCATAGTCACGCGTGAGCACACAAGAGAAAGGTGTTATTTATAGTTAAAACGGTTAGGAGATGTTCTTCCTGTAAAGGATGGGTGACCCACAGTAGAGGCAAAGATTTGTCCGGGGAACAAGCTTTCGACAAGCCTTACAGACGACTAGTGCGGAATCCTCACTCGCTGTTTCTCGGTCCTGAATATCCATGGTGTCTTGAGCCAAATTTTTCTCGTACCTGAAATCACCTGCATATGTTATAAGCGAACCTTAGCACTCGATGGGAGAGGGGCAGCTGAAAGTGACCCAGCATATTTATTTTCTAATCTAAGAAGTTATCAACATGGTTCCCAAGCCCATCTACTCTCCAGTCACAGGTCGACGTATGAGTGTTGCCTGCTTCATGTCCGGATCCGGGACTAACGCGAGGAAAATAATAGAGCGGAGTCAGATGCTCGACGCGTTGTATTACGTGGATTTAATATTCACGGACGTCAAAGACACTGCCTTGGATAAGAGTGGGCTTAAAGCCTGTAATGCCTTAGACATCGCAAAGGAATACGGGATAGACTACAATTGCATAGACATCATGGACTTTTATCTCTCTCGTGGTCATTCATCTAAGAAAGATCTTAGCCTTCGGTCAGAATTTGACAGACTTGTGGTTTCAGCTATCGAGAAGTCCAACATCGATATCATCGCATTAGCTGGCTACATGAGCATAACGACTAGGCCTCTTCTCGATCGCTATGATGGCAGGATAATTAACGTCCACCCAGCTGACCTGAGTTTGACCTTGAATGGAGAGAGGAAGTATGTGGGTGTGCATACCATTAGAGATGCCATTCTAGCGGGGGAGAAGGAGATCCGTTCTACTACGCACGTGGTCAGAGAGAAGGTCGATAACGGGGAGCTGCTAGTCATCTCCAAACCCGTTCCTGTAATACTTCCAACTGGGGTTACATTAGATCAGCTTAGGGAGGACAGAGAGCTACTAAATGTGGTTGTCGAGGAGCATCAGGATCGCCTCAAGAGGGAGGGGGACTGGGTGGTTTACCCTTTAACTGTTCAGATGATCGCAGGGGGTAGGTTTTCCTTCGAAAACGGGATGATACATCTCGACAGTAAACCAGTGCCTGATGGGTTACGCCTTTAGGAAGTGATTGGCTTCACAATGGCTTTGTTCAACCTTATCACGTCCGCTGTTTTTATCTCGAGAAGTCTATCCCTACTTCCGCCTCCACAGTAGAATGTATCAAACTTCCCGAGCTCTTCATCGAGGACCACTCTCAAGACTGTCTTGTAGCCTAGGCTTGGTGTTCCACCTGGTGGGTACCCGCTTATTGGCTCCGATTGATCAAAAGGCATGAGGCGAACGTTCTTTACCCCCAATGCCTTGGCGGCCTCCTTGAGGTTGACCCTTCTATCACCGGGGACGATGAGGACCACGTGTTCGCCAGTGTCTGTTACGGAGACTAGGTTCTTCGTTATCCTGTGAAGATCTATTCCAGTTACTTGGGATGCGTCGGCTGTGTGGACAGTCTCCTGTTTCTCAATGAATCTGTGCCAAATTCGGTTTTCCTCTAGATAGGATTCTAATGACATCACCTTTTGATTATGTTGAGGCCCTTCATCAGTCCTTCGGATATCCTCTCCTGACTGAGCCGAAGATGGACCCCTCGAATCTTCAACGCGAACTCGATCCGTGACGGTTTCGTCTAAAAGGAGGCTAATTGAAGCCATAATATTATAACTGATACTCTTTCATAAACTTAATCTAAAAAGTATTGAGTGGATAGAAGAGTCTCTAATCGTTGCAGTAACTGTATGAGACTATTATATGGAACGAGATGTCCTGTGCAGGTGTCCCCGGATCAATTCTCACACCGAAAGCGGGGATCTTAGTGGAGCCTTTTGCAACAGGGATCTGATAGGTTATTCCTTTAGTGAGATCTGAGCGACTCAGGTCGACCTTCGAAGAGGGGAAGAGGGCATTGGTTTCAGCTATGTAAAGGTGAACGCCAGGAGTTGACAAATCCGTTCTCACGTGAAGTCTCGTGTCATCAGGCAGCCCTATGTTGGTGATTGTGATTGGGATTATGGTAGATGTCTGGTTTGCGGCAACTGACCCGAAGTCCGCGGAGAGGATGTTAGCTGTCCAAAGTGTTGAGTTGTATCCAGTTCCAACAGCTGAAGCTGTGGCTGGTGGTACATTGACGTGCGCATCTATTACGAGGTCATATTGTTTGGCCAGACCTTGGACGATATTCGAAGATACAGCTCCGTAGCCATAGCCCAATATGACAAGTAATAGGAGACCTCCGACGGTGATTATTAGAGTGGGGTTTCGTAAATTCATACCTACCAAAACATGAAGTCATTATTAGTCATTATAACGTTTATGGTTAGGTTAATGAATTACTTATAACTAAAAGATAATTCCTGTTTTAGTCTCTTAAAATCGGTCAATTCGTGTAGTGAGTTCCACTAAGCGCGTGTTTGTTTTTGACTGGAAATTCAGAGCTATTCCAGATATGGCAATTACTTGTGTTTATACAGTAATTACACCAACGTGCTTTTAAATGAGGCTGAGTGTCTTCTCAAGATGTATCTCGAGCGTAGGCGTCTCACGCACGAGGATGTGCGAAGACTCGTTAAGGGCTCAGTTGAATTGATAATGGAAGCTCAGCTGAAGCTCAATCTTCCACTCTGCTCTAACATCCATGAGACGCGGGACCGGCTCAGCGGCGGGGATTGCCTCGCTGACTCGCTGGAAGCGATAAGGGACTGCCAATATGGGATGGACTTTGGCTGCTTTGCCCCCCCGTCCACCATTATTTTAGACAGGGACCTTCCTTTCAGTGATAAACCCATGGATATACCTGAACTCGCCTCGACTCTCTCTCTATATACAGCGGTGCACGAGGTGCTTCACGCAGACGACTGGGTGGGAGGAGACAAGCTTCTAAGGATGACACGTGAACATATGCTTCTGGAACACAGAGACAAGCTGGAAAAGGCTCTCGACTTCATAAAGGACGAAAATGGAACAGACTACATAGGGACCATTAGTGATCTCGCTAATCTGAATGCGACCCACTACGTCGATATGGTTACTCACTTCAGAAGCTTCGTTGCCCTACGCTATGCCGAGGCACCAAAGCTCGACATGATATGGGACAAGATTTCAATCAATTTCTTCCCACCGAACCTCTTGACGATGATCGAAGCGGAAAAGGGGACTGAGTATGTCTTTTCTCTATTTACGGAGAAGGCGGGGCACTACTGCCTTATCGACGCTTTCGAGGAGTATGAATCAATAGGGAAGCGTAGCGCAAGGACATATACAGTCTAGCCGTAGGGTTTTAATCGTCTCCACTCATCAATTCATCGATCCCAATGCTCTATGATACCCTCGTGGAGACCTACGTTAAACTCGAGGCAACTACCAAGAGGCTTGAGATGACCGATTTTCTCGCCAATTTGCTTCAGGAGGCAGAACCGCAGGAGATTTCGGAGGTCATCTACTTGACTCAGGGTAAGATTCATCCAGATTGGACCGGTAAGCCCGAGATCGGGATGGCGGAGAAGAGCGTCATAGAGGCGATAGTGAAAGCGACGAGTCTCCCGAAAACAAAGGTTGAGCAGTTAATAGCGGAAACTGGGGATATTGGTCACGCAGCTGAAGCGGCATTAAGGCAGAAGAAGGTTGCAAGCTTCAGTGGGAGGAATCCTACCGTTTCAGAGGTTTACAACACACTCGACGCGATTGCAAATGAGTCGGGGCAGGGTAGTGCAGCCAGAAAAGTAGACCGCCTGGTAAAGCTGATGGTCAACGTGTCTCCTATAGCGGCGAGGTACCTAGCACGCATAGTTGTTGGGGCACTCCGTCTAGGTGTGGGTGACATGACAATCCTCGATGCTCTAGCTATCGCGAAGACTGGCTCGAAGGAAGCTAGGGAGGCGCTTGAAAGGGCCTATTACTTGAGCAGCGACCTAGGGGACGTCGCCGAGACTCTTGCAAGTAGGGGCATGGAGGCAATTGAGCACTTCCAGATCACGGTTGGGAAGCCAATAATGGCGATGGCTGCTCAGAGACTCAGCACCGCAGACGAGATAGTCAAGAAGCTGGGACGCATTTCAGCGGAGTACAAGCTTGATGGTGAGCGCCTCCAGATCCACAAAGATGGTGATATAGTCCAGATATTCAGTAGGCGCCTTGAGAACATCACACGCATGTACCCTGATGCCGTGAAGCTGGCGGAGGGGCAGATACGAGCCAAGAGCGCAATTGTAGAGGGTGAGGTAGTCGCGATCGACCCCGATACTGGAGAGATGTATCCCTTCCAGACCCTCATGCAGAGGAGGCGTAAACACGGTATCCAGGAGGCGATGGAGAGACTACCAGTAGCAGTCTTCCTCTTCGATTGCCTCTACGCCAATGGTGTGGACTATACCCTCGAACCTTATCCAAGCAGGAAGGCAAAGCTAGCCGAGATCATAAAGGAATCAGTTCGATTCAAAAGGGTGAACAGCATAGAGACGGATGATCCCCGGGAAGTTGAGAGATACTTCGAGCAAGCCATAGCTGATGGGACGGAGGGTTTGGTCTGTAAGAGCCTCGCAAATGAGTCTATTTACAGGGCCGGGGCGAGAAGCTGGCTCTGGGTGAAGCTGAAGCGGAGCTACCAGAGCAAGATGTCTGACCCCATTGATCTCGTCGTCGTAGGGGCATTCCATGGTATGGGAAGAAGGGCTGGAAGCTACGGGGCGCTCCTCGGCGCTGCTTATGACCATGAGGCCGACGTCTATCGCACCGTCTGCAAGGTAGGCTCCGGCTTTACTGATGAGATTCTTGCGACCCTGCCGAATGACTTCGAGGCCATCCGACACGATGGAAAGCACCCGCTTGTGGACAGTCTCCTCAAGGCGGACATCTGGTTTGCACCTGAAAGAGTGATGGAGGTCCTCGGCGACGAGTTGACACTAAGTCCAATACATACAGCGGGCTTCGACGCCATCAGGAAGGGTTCAGGCTTGGCTGTTAGGTTCCCACGGTTCCAGAGGTGGCGCGAGGACAAGTCCGCCGAGGAAGCTACGACGGTCCCCGAGCTCCTAGATATGTATAGGTCGCAACTCAAACAGATCGAGAAGGAAGACGAGGCATAAGGAGTCAATTAATACAACTGCCAATAATTAAAAATTTATTAAAACTTCCCATTTTGAAGGCTATGTGTTTCTGTTTTGTGATCGGAAGCGTTTTACACCCATGTTATCGTATCGACTCATCTCAACTGGTGGCTGCATGAACATTTTATTACGTAAAGTCAAACCGGAGGACAGGGAAAAGATCCTCTTGGTTGAGTTGAAGTCGACGCCGGATCTCAGGTATTTGCCTTATGTCTTTGATATGTTCGTCGATGATAGGGTTGGTGAGTTTAGCGTCGAGGAATTCGACGGGGAACTCGTCGCCTGTGGGAAATACACGATAGTACCAGATGGCTCAGCGTGGCTTGAAACCCTTCGAGTCATCCCTGAGCGGCAGGGACTGGGGCTTGGTAAGCACCTTTACGAGCATTGGCTCGAGCTCGCAAGTGTTCAAGGGGTGAAGGCCATGAGGATGTACACAGGCATCACCAATGTGGTGAGTAGCAGCCTCGCAGAGCGATATGGGCTAACCCTTCAGGGGACCTTCAAGGGGGCGACCCTCCCTGTTCACGCTGACACAAGGGAAAAGGGAGGATTCGTGCCAGTTCCAGACCCAAGGGAAGCAACTGAACTACTCATGCCACTGGCGGATGAATGGATGGGCTGGCTCGTGATGAATCGCACATTCTACAAGCTAACCCCAGACCTCTGTGAGGATATGGCGAAACGAGGGATGGTTTATAGAGACTCGGAGACTAGGAGCATCGTGACGCTGGGTGCCCGCTTCATGCCCAAGAGTACTCTCCACATAGGAGTCTGGGACGGGGATGCAGAAGATTGCTTGCGGTTCGCCAATTGGAAGGCGGAGGAAAGGGGTATTCCACAGCTGAGCTGCTTCTACGAGGTGACAACCACTAAGATCGGTAAGGAACTCGCACGCCACGGATTCAAATTCGATGCCTCCGACTACATCGTTAAGGGCATATACCTCAACTGATCGTCAATTTTAGAGAGAAACGTCTAGCGGTTAATGTGAAGATTTTAGATTGGCCCCTTATCCTCGACGACTGTGTGTTTCATAACCCCTATTGGTTGGATCTCACACTCCAGTACGTCTCCTATATTGAGGTAGCCCTCGGGTCCCCAGCTCGTAGCGACTCCGGCGCACGTGCCGGTGGCTATGATATCTCCAGGGTTGAGAGTTGTTCCCCTACTCAGGTAGCTGACGAGGTCAGGGATCTTGATTATCATATCCTCGACGGTGCCATTCTGGCGTGTCTTGTTGTTGACGCGCGTCAATAGTTTGAGTGGCACTTTGTAGGGATCAGGTATCTCGTCTGCTGTTACTATGCAGGGACCCATAGGGGCAGCGTTATCCATCCCTTTACCCTTTGTCCAGTTTATGTCACCCTTGTAGAGGCGGAAGTCAACATCCTGAGGGAAACCCTGATCTCGGAAGCTCATGTCTATAAGGATGGTGTAGCCTGCGATGCAGCTGTAAGCATCTTCAGGCTTGACATCCTTGCACTTTTTACCGATGACTATGGCGAGCTCATTTTCGTAGTCGAGCTGCTGAGATACCTTTGGCTTGATAATAGGTACGCCTGTGCCAATAATGAGACTAGGCTGCTTCTGGAAACAGTCAGCGACCTTCAGATTGAGGTTTTTAAGGCGGGCTATCTCCTTCTTACGAATCTCTGGTTCTTTTGCCAATCGTTCGGTGGCGTGGTCGTAGTAATTGACGGCTGTGCAATAGATCTTCCCTGGGTAAGAGATGGGAGCCTGGATGCGAGCTTCCTCCCCAAGGATGAGTTTCTCCCCGTCAATGCCGACAAGGTTTTTCTTTTTTATCACCCACTTGAGGACTCTCTCAGCCTCCTTCTTCGACTTCTCCCCTCCCTCTAAGAATCCCCTCATGTCGGGTGGTATGAGGCCTGATGCTAGGTGATTCGGGAACAATTCTCCCCTCTCCTTCAGGTAGACTTTATACGCTGAATTGAGGTCGACGATTCCTTCTTTAATCAAAGCACCGAGCCTGCACTCAGTATGGACCCTGAAAGTGACCAGCTTCAAGTTGGATCTCCCAGAAATCAGTTTGACCCAGTATATGATATTTAGCACTCTTTCTCTTACTTGATTAATCAAGAAGCCATCTTTTTTGTAGGGGTAGTTCGCATTAAGTTTCGAAGACGTTATACCGATATTGTAAGTTATCCCTTTTAGATTATTATGATCGAAGACGCTGTGAAGTGCATTGATGACTCCTACACCATCCGTAAGCTTGAGGATATGATTAGGATCAACTCGATCGTTGGTAAGGAGGGGGAGTTAGCCGAGTACATCAGGGCCGAGCTGGAGAGTCTAGGCCTTAAAACCGAAACTCAGGTTGTGGAGCCCGGGAGGCCGAATGTTTACGCACGCCTCAAGGGAGACCTACCAGGGAAGAGGCTAAATTACAACGGTCACCTCGACACTGTTCCTATAGTGGAAGGTTGGGAAACAGATCCCTTCAAACCCGTAAAGAGGGGAAACGAACTCATTGGGTTGGGTAGCTGTGATATGAAGGCGGGCTTAGCATCGATTCTCACTATGTTTAAGGCGATTCAGGAATCGGGGCATAGATTCAGGGGAGAACTGAGCATCAGCGGTGTAGTCGACGAGGAGGCTATGGGGGAGGGTGCTAAGTCGATGCTGAAGACTGACTTTGCTAATGTTGACGCAATAATCCTCGCAGAGCCCTACCCCTGCGACGAATCGAAGCCTATGCCTTTAGGAATCACGGGTAAGTTACTATACGATGTTCATGTCTACGGGAAAGCTGCCCATGCTTTCCGCCCTCACCTTGGTGTTAACGCCGTTGAGGATGCTGCAAAAATAGTAGCAAATCTCGATAAGCTGAGCTTCCTCGACCATCCCGACTTCCATAAAGGCAACTACTCGACGCTGAAGTTTGAGGGGGGGTATCTGATCTACAGCGTAGTCATCCCCGCCTCGGCGAGGTTCGAGGTAAATCGCTTGCTCGTCCCCGGTGAGACCGCCGCTACTTCGGTCGCAGATATGGAGCACCTCGTGGTGAGCCTTAACCTGAAGAGCACCGTTGAGGTCAAAATCAAGCCTCCAAAATACGAGGCATATGTCATGTCGAGAGATGACCCAATCATTAAGGCCTTTGACCCTATCTATAGGGAGATCATGGGGAAGCCCCCAGTCTACCAATATGCCTACGGAGTCACCGATGCTAACACCTTCGCAGGCGTCGGAAAGATACCCTGTCTCCACCTAGGACCGGCTCGAGGGGCCTCAGATCCAAAGAAGGGAGGAGGTACCCATGAGAAGAACGAGTACGTTGACGTCACATGGCTTCCAAAGGTCAGTAGAATGTACGTCAAAATAGCTGATTCATTCCTCAACAACTGACCATTTATTTACCGCTTGTAAGGACAATGCGCGTGCTTTATCAAGATCTTTAACAAGGCATACAGGGAGACATTCGTAGTCGCACTTGAGTATTGTTACCACAAGAGCATCACTGATGCTAATACAATCGTAGGAGTGGGCTGCTTACCTCGCATTCACCTCGGCCCTAAGCCCGGAAACTCGCACCAATGTAACGAGTACGTTAAGCTCGAGTGGTTGCCTCCGGTAAGCAAGATATACGCATTGATAGCTGCCCGATATCTTGGGTAGGAACCCTGGGAATCGTTAACTACCCAAGGCTCAACTTGTTACGGATGGACTTCTCTATTCTTCTTACTGTCGCCTACTTCCTCGTACTTGGTTTCCTGATCTGGCTCGTCTGGCCTATCTTCATAGGCGCTATCTTCCTCCCAACGCCTTATAATGTCGTTGAGAAGATGCTCTCCCTCGCTTACGTGGGGAAAGGTGATGTCCTCTACGATCTTGGCTCAGGTGACGGCCGGATAATTATTGGAGCCGCAGAACGAGGCGCAAACGCGGTCGGGGTAGAGGCTGACCCAATAAGGGTTATTTGGTCGAGACTTAGGATACGCAGGAACTTCAACCGTAACCGGCTACGTGTGATCTGGGGTGATTTCTTTAAGACTAGTGTTTCTGAGGCGACCGTTGTAACTGTTTACCAAGGTGAGACTATAAACAATAGGTTGAGAGAGAAATTCGAAGCCGAGTTGGCGCCAGGGTCTCGAGTGGTCTCTTACTCATTCCAGTTCGATGGGTGGGAGCCAATAAAGAAACATCCTGATGCAAATGTCTACCTCTACGTCGTTTCCTCAGTCAAGGCTTAAAAGTGGATTCATCAAATCCTGAGCCATGTCAGAATCAGAGATAGTAAGCATTCGTGAGTTTAAACGCCTAGATATCCGCACTGGGACCGTCAAGGGGATCGAGCAGATAACTGGAAGCGATAAGCTCTACAAGCTCCAGGTTGATATGGGGGACCACACTCGTCAGATAGTCACTGGCTTAGTGGAGTATTACAAACCCGAGGAAATCAAGGACAAAGTGATTTGTGTCATCTGTAATCTCAAACCCGCGAAAATATTCGGAAGTGATAGCAATGGTATGCTTCTAACCGCCGAAAAAGATGGCAAACTTTCCCTACTCACAACAGAACGAGAAGTTCCTAATGGATCAAAGATATCATAACACATTCGTGAAAAAACCTCATCCAAGTAAATGACATAAGCCACATCATGGTAGCCTTACGGGATGAAGGTCCTAGTAACAGGCGGAAACGGATACATTGGCTCCGAGTTGATGAAGGTCTTAAAGGTGGCGGGGCACTATGCAGTCCGCTTTGACATCGTTTCTGATCCGAGAGACGATGTAAGAGACGCCAAAAGGGTTGACAAGGCCGTCGCAGCCTCTGAAGTGGTCTACCACTTAGCCTCCCCCTGCATTGTTCAGGATAGCATTCGAAACCCTTGGAAATACTGGGACAATATAGTCAAAGGAACCGCCAATGTCGCCGACGCATCTAACAGACACGGAAAGCGTCTCATATTCACTAGTACACAGCTAGCCGCTGACAGTTTCTGCTGTTCCTGCTGTGGTCAACTCCAGTCTCCATACGCGGCTTCGAAGAGGGAGGCAGAGAAACTAGTCGAGGCGATCCCGAACACGTTCATTGTCAGACTCCCAAATATCTACGACCTCGAGGGAAGAGACCCTAACGACAGTCGCCTCTTTCCCCGTCTAAATAAAGCGGCTAAGATTAATGGGGTCGTTCGAATCCACCCCCCCGAGGACACTCCTGTAACTCTAATAGAGGTGAATCAATGCGCCCGTAACCTGCTTAGCTACATCGAGGAGGGCACCGGAACTATACTAATGAAGGGTGAGACAATGACGATTAAACAGGTAGCACAACGTATAGCCTCGATCTATGGTGCAACTGTGGAAGTTGCTTGAGGATAATAGTAAAAAAAACTGTACAGTTATTTCTTGAGGGGGGTATAATCTTACTGTTTTATAATCTGTTCCCAGGAAGCACGTTCAGTTCCAGGGTGGGAAGTTGCCTTGTGCTCTTCGAGGTTTACTCTCGTTGAGAACGACTCGTGACAAGTGGCGCAGTTGAAATTTTTATGCCCTACTCCTACTCGATCCATAATTTTTGAAAACATCAAATAATAATAAAGCATACCAGCTTAATAAGATTATGTAAAAAACAATTAAATATTAACATATATAAATTAAAATATTATCGAAATATTTATTTTAATTAACTAGTTTAAATCAATGGTTCATCATTTTTAATAGAAATATATAAAAAAAGATCCATTATTCGATTAGATTTTATAATAAATGAGTAAGCATCGCCTCCTTCCACTCTTATGCACCATTATTTGAATCCAAACGTATCTCTTATACAGGCAACCGGCCTTCTTCTTCTGCGGTGAATTAAATGGGCTTCTGGCCAAAAGGATACAAGTGTTGTGTCAACCTCAGCTTCGACTACGACTCGGATAGCGCCACGATCTGGCGAACTCCTCTAGACATAGTCAACCAGAGTAGAGGGCGATTCGCCCCAAACGTTGCGATTCCACGCATCCTCGAGATGCTTGACCGCCACGAACTCAAGGCGACATTCTTCGTCCCTGGATGGACAGCCGACAAGTACCCAGATTCTGTCAAGAGTCTAATCGAGCACGGCCACGAGATAGGTGCCCATGGCTACACTCACGAGCGTCTAGCTGAGATGAGCTGGGAGCTCGAGGAGAGCGTCTTCGAGAAGAGTCTCGCCACACTAAAGAAGTTCGGGGTGAAGCCTGAGGGTTTCCGTGCCCCATACTGGCTTATTAGCGACCGCACCATAGAGAGGATTAAGCAGTTTGGTTTCAGCTACGACAGTGACTTCATGGAAGCATACAAAGTATGTCGTTTTCCAAATAGTTAAATAGACTTCTCAGACTCTATTTCAACAATGACAAGCAAAGTGGAAGCCCTGATAAGACAGCACGAAACCCAAGATCCTTTCGAGAAATTCATAGGTAGCATGAAGAATCAGAAAACCCAAGGATCTTACGCAAAGGAAGTTAAGGACTTCGCAAGCTGGATCGGTCTTGACTTCAACGAACTTTTAGAACTTGGCGAGAAGAACCAGCCAACTCTAACCGACAAAGTTGGGGAATATATCGACCACATACTAACCGACACAGTGAAGAAAAACGGTGCGAAGTACGGATATGGAAAGGGGAAGTGGATTAAAAAATCAATCCTGAAATTCTACTCAGTGAACCACATTAAGATAAGCATTGATAGAAGCGACCAGATTAACACTCTAACAAAGATTGTGCCAACCAAGCACAGGAAATTTACCAAGATTGAGATTCAGAAACTATTGCACGTTTGTCCAAACGACAAGCTAAGGTCCCTGATTTGCTTCCAGAAGGATTCTGGTTTGCGCGTATCTGATCTTACCCAGATAAGATACAAAGACGTTAAGGAAGGCGTTTTCTCAGATGATGGCTTCGGATCTTTCATACTGTTAGACATTGAAAAGACCGACAAAACCGCACTGGTCTGCTTTGGCTTCGAGACTTCCAAATATCTCAAGTTGTGGCTTCCAGAACTTGAGAAAGAATTAGGCAGACCACTATTGGACACAGACTTCATTTTCTGCCACCTCAAGAAACTAACCCTGAAGGGAAACCAGCTTAACGCCGATTCTCTCGACAGGATCATAAACAACCAGATCAATAAGTTGGGCTTCAAGGGCGAGCTTAGCTCAAACGCGCTTCGATACTACTTTGAGTCTGCCTTGGAAACGACCAGCATGAACAAGAATCTTATCCTAAAAATCCAAGGAAAACAGATTGGCGATTCAACCAAGCACTACTCTAAGCACGACTGTGAGGAAATGCTAAACGTGTACAGACCTGTATATTCTGCCTTAGTGATTGAGGAACAGGGTAACCCAGAACTCAAGAGCCAACTGGAAAGCCTACAAGAACAGACAGAGAATCAGAACCAGCTTATTAACGAACAGATCAAAGCGTACAACCTGAAAATGGGAGAAATGGAAGAGGAAATAAAGAGACTAAGACAGGCTAACGAAGAAAGAGACAGGGAACAGGCGCGGAAAGAACTATTTGGTGACGAGAACCAGACCCAAGCTGGTGGATAAAACAACTAAACAAATTATTTAAATCTCAACCTAGTATCCTTTATAGAATCTCTAAATCATTATTATTCGCAAATAGCACGGTAACTGCTTGCTACATAAGGACATAAAGATCGGGTGGTGTTGAACTAATACATCACACCACCTTATTATCATAACATTTACATATTTTATAGCTCATATCATTATTAATAAGTATGATAATGGATAATAATCGAAACGTAACATTCTTAAATGGTTGTTGTACTATTACTGAGACAACCTATGGAAACAACAACCATTAAAAAGTTATTGAAATGCCCACGCTGTAAAAATGAGTGGGTAACCAAGAGTGATAGGGTAAAAGTGAATTGTACTTCATGTACAAAACCGATTTTAAATACATACTCAACAAAGTATGCACAATATCTCGAATTCAAACGCAAGAAAGAAGCAAAGAGGAGAGTTAAATGAGTTTACCACTAAAGAAATGGCGTGAGATAAATCAGCTATTTTCTAAGAAGTTACCCTGTGACATTTTCACACTGTATGCAACATTGAAAATGGAATACCCAGAGAAAACAGATGAACAGATTAAGCTTGATGTTCACAATTGGGTGGATACTCTGGATCAGGATATGATAAGCCAACTCATAATGGAAACACGTTATGAGGTTGAAAAAAGAAAGAAAATGTATAACTTGGGTTAGGTGAGAAAATGAGCCAAGACCCAAAACAAAAACAACTCAAGGATTTGATACCAGAGACTAAGAAAACCACACTCAGTTTCTTAGAATGGCAGATACTACAGGCAAAGCTGAAAAAAGAGGTAGACAAAAGAACAGCCCTCTATCGGGGGATAAGTTATTGACCATCACACAAAGATATGAAAAAAATCCAAAGGGAACACCACCAGAACCAGACTTAATTACAATTATACCTGAATCAAAAGACATTGCAGAATGGCAACAGAACTTAAACGAATTGGATATTCAAAAAGAAATGTCTGTATGTGGTTACCTTGAGGCAATGAAATTCTTTCAAGCCCAACAGGTAACACCAGCACCACAAGCCAAACCAGTGAAAGAGATTCAACCAGCACCAGAGCCAAAGATAAAACAACAAGAAGATATGTTCTATCCTGCATTTGGTCTATACCAAAGCCCCTTCAGACTATCAGATCAAGGCAGTGAAAGAACAGAATTAGAGGCAGAACTCGGCTTTTCTTTCAAACCAATTCCAACCAGTGCTTACATGGAGGTATTAATCAAGACTGTAACAGGTGCGGACACACTCTTTCTAGGTGAAAGAGGCCTAGGAAAGTCTACCATTGGTGAATTGCTCAAAGAGGACTTAACAAAGAAAGGAAAGCCCATCTACACAGTGATCGCGCCCAAGACCTTTATCCAATTCTATCAAAACCTTTGGCAAGAATTTTTAAAAGGGATTGACTTCAACTTCGTTTCTAAAAAAGAAGCCAACGAATCAATTAGGCATAGTATGGAAAGAAACAACTATCTTTCAAACCCAATATTTGTTCAACGTGATGAAAAGGGAATTCCTGTAAGTTCTTTCCCCATGGTATGTTCTCACCCTGCTTGTCCACATAAGCCAAAGTGTGCGTTAACTGAGACAGATAATAATCATACAATGGACTTTCTATATTTGCCATTATATAATTTCCCAAAGGATATTAATTGCCCACTTTTTAGGTGGCTAATTGTTAAGATTGCAGACTTATACGAAATAAAAGGAACCCTATTCCTTGATGCCCCAGACGATCTTATCAAGCACAATAATATTGAATATTTCACAGCCCTGATTGCCGAACTGCGAATCAACAAGAACTTAATCATAATGATAACAAGGGAACAGTACGAAAAAATGCGCAAGTCTGAATATTTCACTAGATGGCAATTCCAAGAGCTAAAACGAATGACTCAGGGCGAACTTAAACAGGTCTTGCTTAGTAGGATCGAAACCGTGAGGGATAACAGCAAAGAATATCCAAATCTCTTTTGTGAGGAAACCCTAACCTATATTGTAAACCAAGCCAATGGAAATCCACGCAAAGCGATCCAATACTCTGAAAGAGTGCTTGAAATAATGTTGGCTCAAGACTCCAAGACCGGCGCCAATCTTGAATTCACTCTCAATGCACTAGAGGGCAGGTTACCAACAACACTAACCCTTGGGGATGCACTCGAAAACATTGTTAGAGAATACAGGGAAAAGAAAGCTGGTTGGGTTCGCGGTTCGGAGATAAACCGAAAACTTGTGGAAGAGTATAACCTTGTCAACATTAACCCCGCCTCTTTAGGCAGAAAGCTAAAGAACATGCATGTTGAGAACAGGTACACACCTTATGCAGAATACTATTTTAATTAGAGGAACTAAAGGTACTAAAGGAACTAAAAGGAAATTCTCTCTTTTTATAAAAACAAACTTACGATCTTTTTGAGGCACACTGAACTTTAATTTTTGAAGAACTGAAGGTTAGAGCATTCGTAGTAACCTCTGATTTTAATTGTTCACCCAACAAAGCCAACAATCGAAGCGTATAAACAGACCAACAACACCCCCAAGAACCCAAAAACCAAACCTAACCAACCAAAAACAGACACCGAAACACACCCAAACCAACCA
>Ga0187878_1001444_pt1 | contig 23161 bp, 28 predicted proteins | sample June2016WEW_17_1_FD_132979 | JGI IMG/M metagenome (GOLD analysis project Ga0187878, IMG submission 132979) | Peatland microbial communities from SPRUCE experiment site at the Marcell Experimental Forest, Minnesota, USA - June2016WEW_17_150 | ecosystem: Environmental > Terrestrial > Soil >...
GGCATGCGTAGGGTCGAGTTCATCAGGTCGAGGGACAACACCGGGCTCTGGGGCGCCTACTTCTACTTCAACGACTATAAGGACCTGGAGAGGTACAAGGAATCTGGTCCATACAAGGAGATCGTTAAGAGCCTATCAGAGTACGCGGATTTGAAGAAGCCCATCGTGGACGAGGTCTTCGACTGCCTGGAAGTGTAGCATGGTCTTATTCACATTTTTTTCTGTGCTCGTCGCTAGCTCTTATCGTGTCGGCGATATCAAGTTAGCATGTATGGGAGCTAGCCTTATCCTGAGTCCCACCTTCTCCTTAAGAAAATCTTAACCCAAATTCACTTTGGCATAAGCCTCATCTTACATGCAATAATCTTATTCGAACTTATACCTGATTCTTAATCGCGCGTGCTAAATTTATTAAAAGAGTGTAGAAATGTACATGCGACAATTCATCTCGCTCTATTTTGATAGTTTGTTTTAACTACTATTCCAAAAAGGTTACAGTTCATGTTTTTTATCGTTCAATTTCCCTAGGGTCAGTCACCTTAAGGTATGCATAAATCGCCACGAGTACCATGCCCGCCGAGCAGAGAATGAATGGGTAAATCGGGTTATACGTGTATAGTGTTCCACCCAGGGCCTGACCCAGGGCCACTGGAAGGAACAGTAGCATGCCTCCACCCGACGTCGTCCCCCTGATGTCAACGTAGAATGTTCCTGTACCAAGCGTCGAAATGACTCTGCCTCTCCTCTCCCTGGGGACCCAGTCTGCTACTAGAGACTGTGACCCGGAGATCAGGAAGTCATTGATGATTGCCATGGGTACAACCATCAAAATGAGGTAGATCCAGTTCTGAACCCAGAACGCGAAGACCAGGGGTATGAGAGGCGTCAAGAATAGGAATGGTATCAGAAGCTTACGTCTACCATACTTATCCATTACTCTCCCAGCGTTATAGGCAACAAACGTGCGCGTGAGGCCTTGAACAGCCGCTGTTAAGCCCCACTCCGTGGCGGATACTCCGATGATCGTGTAGGCGTAAATTATCCACATTGATCCGGGTATAGCGACGAAGAATATCTGAACGACCTGCAGTACCGCCCAAACCCTCACTGGTTCAGGCATCCACTTGATCGTCTCCCAGGTGCTGAGATACGAGTCTTTGAAGAGCTTGGGTATGTTACGCAGATCGATCTTCTCCAGCTTACTGGTGTCTATGGTCTCCTTCAGGGTGAAGCGTCGAAGCCCTGCCACGAATAGCCCCGCAAAGAAGCCTACCCAGTAGATGTCTCTCAGAGCGGGTATCAACCCCATTCGATCGACCAGGAAACCACCTACTGCAGGGGCCAATATGGAGAAAGCTTGGGGAACAGAGATTGCAATGCCAAACCCTGCGGCTCTCTGCCCGATGGGTATGGAGTCAGCCATCAGAACTGTTAGGATTGGATTGTAGAAGAGGACGAAGTTTGTGAGGAAAGCCGCGAACATTAACGTTTGCCAGTTCTGGGCTATGGCGTAGGGGATGAAGCTGAATGCGTAGCCAAAGGTGGCCCAGTTTATCAGCTTGACGCGGCCCGACTTATCCGCTATGTAGCCGCCGACTGGGTATAGGAATAGACCGGCTAGAGCCGCGACTGATCTGACGAAGCCAACGTCGGCGGCGGATCCTTTGAGCGCCTCAATGTATAGTGGCAGATAGGATGAGGGGATATTGGTTGTGAAGCCCCATATGCACTGACACAAGACGAGCCAGAATAGGTTCCCTCTTAGCATTCCTATGCCGAATTCTTTCTTTGGTTCAGCAGTAGCCATTTATCATGTTCCTTCGGTATTGGATAAGCTGGCGTTCCTTACGCGTTTATTTGATCAAGTATTTTAATTATTTGCGCACGCGATCGAGAGAGAGTTTCTATTTTGCAGAGTTACCTGTTAAACCTAGGAGGCACTTCAATACATCAGTTTCATTTACTACACCCAGAAGCCTCATATCATCATAGTTTTCGACTATCCAAGCGTTGTCGAGGTCAGACTCCATCAACTCTGGTACAAGTTTATCGAGACGAGTATCTAGTGTCGCTACAACCGATCTTCTAAGAGTAAGGCTTCCAACAGTCAGGTTACTGTTTTTCTCAGCGCCGATGAGAATGTCCTCAAGAGTAATGGTTCCGTGAAGCCTTCGCTCCTTATCTACCACTGGGTACTCTCGGTGACTCTTATCCCGTACAAATTCCATTACCTCGCCAATTGTTGAACCCTCATCAATACTCAGCACATCGCCTCTGAGATCACCGACTGTAATCGCCTCAAGTTTCTTCGCGTTAACACCACCCTCGATCTGATGGTAGAGGATCCCGATCATCTCCTCCTCCTCAACAAACTCGTCAAGGGGCTGTATGTCCTCATAGAAAGAGGAGCCTTGAGAGAAAAAGTAACTCGTAGCTGCAGCTACGAGTGCAGTGATTATAGTTGCTGGCCCTGAAGTCTCGGCGACAAAGGCAACGCTTGTTAAAAGCGTCTTGTTTGTCGCAGCCATCAGAGCGGCTATAGCAGCCATCACTATCGTAACGGAGTTAAGGCTAGGGAATATTGAACAGTAAATGGCGCCGATGGCCGCGCCTATAAATATGGTCGGCGTGAATAATCCTCCGCTGCCACCCATTCTCAATGTTACGCTGGTCAGCAGAATCTTGAAGACTGCTAGTGATAGGAGGAGGGTCAGGGGGACGCTTGTTGGTGACTTAGCGAGGTTTGAAATTGTGGAGTATCCTAAACCCTGAATTTGAGGTAGAAGAAGACCAGCTACACCGATGATAAATCCGCCGAGGAGTGGTACGAGATATTTGTTTTTGATCCTATTAGCTCCCCGTTTCATCAGTTTGAGTGTCTCAACAAAGGCTACGCCGGCAATCGCTGTGATGAGTCCGACGATGAAGGAGTGTCCGACGAGAAGTAGGGTTACACCTTCCCCTTGTGTCTGAGGGAAGAGTAACTCGGAGCCAAAGAAGGTTATTGAGATTGCATATGATATTATGGAGGCGATTGCAGCGGGGATGAGGGCTATCCTTGTGATGTCCCTCTTGTAGGGTAACTCTAATGCGAACAGGATCCCCGTTAGAGGTGCCTTGAATACGGCGGAGATGCCTGCTGCTGCTCCTGAGAGTAGGAAGATCTTTAGTTCCTGTGGTGTAGGTTTGAATCTTTTTGCGATGAGGGAGCCGATACCACCTCCAAGTAGGAGGCTTGGTCCCTCGAATCCTGCGCTACCCCCTGTCCCGATTGTTATTGCGGATGCTATTGGGTCAATTATTGTGTCGGTGAGGGATATATTGCCTCCATGGTAGTGGTAGGCTTCAAGTAATTTATGTGAGCCAGCGCCAGTCTCCTTACTCGTCCCCAGGAATTTTACTAAGAGGTAGGCGACTAGTAAGCCTAGTATTGGTACTAAGATGATGGCGACCCAGTTTATTTGAGAGATTTTGATGGAAAGGGCCAGTGTGTAATTGTAGAAGGTAATTAATGCCACGAAGGCGAGGCCTACTGAAAGACCAATCAGCGCTGAGGTAGAGGCTAATCTCATGAAGTCTTTGAAGACGCTGATGTTAATCTCGGAATTTTTCATTTTGTCACGGGCTTTATATGAACTATTCAGGTATTGAGCGGTTAAGTTAATGTTATTAACTCGCGTATAGTGTTTTTCGTTTGTTCGTTTTTAATTTTTAGATTATATATACGATTCGTTGTCCATTTATTTGTTTATGTTTGTTTGTTTTAGAGATTATGGGAGAGAGTAGAGGAACAGCGTTAAGTCGTAGTGAAAGTACGTAGTTGGGTTTGGGGCCATAGCCTTATCCCCCAAACCCAAACCCAAGAGCGTGCGCGTATAATGCTGACATTTGAGCTCTGTACGCGAATACTATATCTTGAGTAAACTCGATAATACCTCATGGCACCCATGCTCGATTATTTACTAAGGATAGCACTAGTCGCCGCAACAGCGTTCCTCTTCGGAATAATACTCCTAGCATACCTCAGAATCAAAAGCATAAAACTGCTATTCATAGCGGCAGGATTCGCCGTATTCCTCATACACGCCCTACTATACATGCCCGAGATAATGTTCCAGTCAATAACGCTAGAATTTACTGATAACCTTCACATAGCCATGAACCTAATCGCCCTACTGCTCATAACCTATGGAATCATGCGTGAAGAAAAATGAAGACCATGGAAAAAGTTCTCGAGAACGAACACCGTAGAACAATCTACAACTTCGTGAAGGAGAACCCTGGGCTTCACATGCGAGAGCTTCAAAGAAAGCTCGATATTCCATTAAGCACACTTGAATATCACTTGGATTACCTTGAGAGAAAAGATATACTATCCCAGGAGGATGACAGGAGGTATTGCAGGTACTTCGCTGAAGAACATACCGATGAGGAGAAAATACTTTTATCAGCCCTCCGCCAAAAGAAACAGAGAGAAATTATTCTGCTAGTGCTCAGTGAAGAGCTGATGTGCTTCAAAGAGTTAGCTAATGAGACGATGATAGCGGATTCAACGTTATCTCATTATCTGAGGCTGCTATGTGAACGGGAGATTCTTGTTAAGGAAAGAATTGGTGCTGAGACTTGTTATAGGGTGAAATCAGAGACATCTATAGTGCGTTCGTTGCTTTGTTACAGGACCAGCTTTTTAGATAAATTGGTGGATAATGTACTAGCTTCATTCCTAGAAGTTGATTATGTGAAGAAGTAGCTTCGGTGATTGCACTAGTCCAATTCTATGTTTGTGTTAAACTCCTTAATATACGCGCTTCCTTTCTACTGCCGCGGGTAAAAAAAATGATTGTAAAAACATCAAGATTGTTATCATTCGTTGCCCTAGCGCTACTAATGCTCGGACCAACCCTCATACAGGTTGGGGCGAGCCCCACCGTAGCTGTTGGGGCGGTCTACACGGAGGATAACGCAGTAAGCAACCATGTTTGGCGTTTCACAAGATACTCTGACGGGACCCTCGGACCCGGAGTCTCCTACAGCACAGGCGGAGCCGGAACAGGCGTCGCAACCCACAGCCAGGGGGCGATCGCCCTCACTGCGGATGGGAAGTGGTTACTAGCCACTGATGCTGGTAGCAACCAGATCAGCGTCTTCTGGGTCACATCCACGGGACTCGTACTGAAGGATGTAGAGGGCTCTCGAGGCAAAATGCCAATCAGCCTCACGGTCAGCGATTCGTGGGTCTACGTTCTCGACGCGGGGACACTTAACATCGCAGGATTCAGGCTGAGACCATGGGGAGAGCTCACCTACATCTCTGGGTCTTGGAGGCCACTCGGCTCGGGTGCAAGCTCGCCCGAGCAGATCGGATTTATCACTTGCCCAGAGAGAGCCGTGTTGGCAGTCACGGATAAGGGGTCGGGCAAGATCTACACATACGCCGTCAACTACTGGGGAGTCGCCGGTTGGCCAAAGACAACTACTTCAAGTGGGCCTGGAACCTATGGATTCGCCTCCACCAAGGATGACCTCATCGTTAGCGAGGCCGGGGACCACGCCGCATCCTCTTACGATGTATCTAGGTGGGGTGCCCTTACGCCGATCAGCAAATCGGTCTCAACCACTGGGTTATCTGACACGCCGTGCTGGGTGGCCGTCACCTGTGATGGCAAGTTAGCCTACACCGGTAACGGTGGTAGCGGGACTGTCTCCAGCTTCAGGGTAGGCTGGGATGGGTCATTGACGTTGATCAGCGCAAACGCGGCTGGAGCCACATACGCACCTTCCCTAGACCTTGCATTCAGTAGTGGTGATGGTTTCATCTATCTCTTGAGTGCTAATTCTGGTAACCTAGAGGGTTTCCAGGTTAATCACTCGACTGGTGCGCTGACCTGGGTCACGACAGTCAGTATCCCCACTTCGGCTGCTGGAATAGCTGCTTCCTAAGTATTTCTCACCCTATTTTTTCAGTATCCCAATTCACATCTGATTTGTTGCATTTTGAGTTAGCAGCGCGTTACTGGTAAATTTTCATTTCATTAAAAAATTCGTAAATAGAAGGGCTTCCCAAGAACTTGCGCATTTAAGGAATGTTAATTATCCTCTAACTTCATCATCAAATAGAAAACTATGGCAGACCTGAAAGAAGAGCTACGCGAAGAAGCCTCAAATTACGGAGTAGACCTCTTCGGAGTAGCCTCAGCACACGACTTCAGTGAAGCACCCCCGGGCCACAGACCCACCGATATACTTCCCGGAGCCGAGTCGATTATCATACTCGGCCTGAAGATGCTCGACGCACAGACCGACCTGCTCCCACTAGAGGGAGACACCTCCTCGAACTCGCCGAGGCAGGCCATGTTCAGCGGCATCGAATATCAACTTTTTCGCGTGCGCCTATAATCGAGAACGCGAAGTCCGTGGAGATCGCGTTCACGTTGTTATGGTTTAATAAACATAACATAAGCTTCGATAAGCTAGAGGTGTACAAAAACGAACAACAGAAACATAATCATAGTGGCAGCTGTAGTACTCGTCGTAGCAGGCGTCAGTGTCGTTGCTTGGCAGCTATTAAAGCCGAATAACCACATAACCGCAAACGCCACCTGGACTCTAAAACTCAACGGTAAGATATCAGAAACAATCGACGCCAACACCCTAATACAGCTCACAAAAGCATCAGCCAACGGCGGAGCCTCTTGGACAGACTCAGACGGCTATATCTATTTTGGAATACCTTTGTGGATTCTCGTTGGCCGAGTCGATGACACTCAACCATCAGGCTTCAACAGCACGCTTGCGGATCTCGGCTACTTGGTGAGGGTGAAGGGCTCGGATGGCTTCTACAGAGACTTAACTTCAGCCAGTGTAAAGATGAATAACGATATCATCGTTGTGTATGAGATGGATGGGAAGGCCTTACCCAGTAACGCGTATCCTCTTGAGTTGGTTGGGGCTGTCCCCAATAAGGGCTGGATGGTGAGGCTGATCGCTGAGATAGACATCATCTTCCCGAGTTGACCATCTATTGCTCGCGCACGCGACGACACCCCTCTCAGGATGATCGTGTTCATATGCGAAGCCACGTTTTTTTATGAAGGAATTTTGTTCATAAACTCGTTTCCAGCTGCAGTTAAAATTGTGACGTTAACGCTAGTATAGCCCAACCCATTCCCAATGAACAGGTTAAAGACTGTCTTCGAGCCCGGCATAATGACTGGACTTATCAAAGGGGTATCCGTCGATATCTCCGTAGGGTCCGGTGGGAAGTTTCTGCCAGTCACCGGCGTGCCATTTACAATTATTTCAGCTATCTTAACCGGAACAGCGCCAATGTTCTTCACCGTTATAGGAACCGTATTGAGCTTACATGCGCAGTCTATAAATCCAGTTATCTCTAACTTCTCCTGAGGCATTACAGAGCTGGAGAAGACCTCCATCTCTCCCACATAGAAGAACGATGCCGCAAAGATCACCGCGACGAGAATATAGATCATATATATTTTTTGCATCAAAAATCCCTCCCGTCCGCTGTAATTGAACCTTTGTTTAATTTTTAATAGTTAAGGGATGCTAAGGAATAACCTTCAGTCCGGTATAGATCATATATATCCCAGCGAGGATGAGAACCACGCCGTTCACCTTCTTCAGAAATGGCAGCGCCGCTAACAAATGATTGTGTAGCAAGTCCTTCGCCAGAGTCAACGTGATGGTCAGTGGGATTATCAGCGCCGCAGCACCGGCACCATACGCAGCAAATAACCACAACAAGTCGATAAAGCTCTTCGCGGATGAGCTTTGGAGTACAATTATTAGGAAGACGGGCAGGCTGCACCCGAGGGAGGCGACCCCGTAGGCAACGCCGTAGGTTAGAAACGAGATTTGGCTCGCACCATTGATCTTAAGACCTAAACTTGGAAGTCTATCCATAAACGTCGTCCAACCAGTGAGTAGACCGATTATTATCAACACAAAACCTAGCACAGGACCTGCAAGCCAAATGTATCTCTGAAACTCAGCGGCCATGATGGAGGGTATTATGCCCACGAGTAGGAAAACGGCTAGGAATCCAGCTGACATTAAGCAGGATTGGAGGAGACCACTTGCCAGCCTTTTTCCAGCTCTTTCACTACTAATATAGTATGATACGTAACTCGGCATCATGGGCAGTGCACAGGGGCTTAGGAAGGACAGGGCCCCGGCGGTGAACGCGAGGCTCAACTGCGCTGCATCCATCTTCAAATCACTAACTGTTCGCGTTAATTATCTGGATCAACTGCTCATAGGATGTGTAGAAGCCACGGTACCTTATAGTTCCAGACTTGTCTACCACAACAAGTGTTGGCACCGCGCTAACCTTGTAGTTATCGATAGCAGTTGGCGAGTTACCTATTAGCCAACTTACCTTATTATTCTTGGCGAAAGTCAATAAGTCTGACTCGCTGGTACCGTCAACGTTGACTGATACGATGACTAACCCCTTTTGAACCTGTAACTGTCTTAGGGCGTCGAATTCTTCTACGCAGACTGAGCAGGTTGTCGTCACGAAGTCGAGGACCACAGTCTTACCCCTCTGCGTCGATAGGCTGAACGTCTGCCCGCTTGTGTCGTTCAACTTCATTTCTACCGCTTGATCTCCCACGTTGACTCCCGGAGGCGCTGATCGGTTGGATGTTACCCAGTAGGCGAACGCTGAGATCCCCACGATCAGGGTGAGCATGAGTGCGGCGGTGGTCTTAGTATTCATCCTCTCAGGCTTTTAGGGATCGATCTTTAAAAACGAACCTAAACAAGAAAATAGTTTTCAGGGAGGATTGACAAGTTTGCAAGTTTGCGCATAGAGGGGGATGCCTCTGTTGTCCCTCTCAGATAGCAACTTGTTGGTCTGCGTAATATTTTGGATCATTCACTAACACAAGCGCGTTTTGTTAAGAGAATGTTGATATTCAAAGCTGCAGAGGCATTATTAAGTCATCATGAGCAGTAAATTGACAAGAACATCAATAGTCTTAGTGGCAGCTCTTACGCTTGTAATCGTGGCATCAATTTTTACATACATTACCTATGGTCAAGCTAAGAATAGCGGCGTGGAGCAGGCAAAGATCATCCTATACTATAGCGAGCTCGTCTCGATGCCGAGGACCACGGTAAACGCTGACCTTTACTGCGTCGACAGCCTCATCGACCATGGGAACTGGACGGGTGTGAAGCTTGGATCCGTGCTTGAAAAGGCTGGGCTAAATCAGCAGGTGGAGAACGTGGAGTTCCACGCCAGTGACGGGTACTCGATAACGATACCGTACTCGGTGGCTATGCGGGGGGATGTGATAATAGCATATGAGAAGGATGGCAGCAACCTGCCGGAGTTGACTCGCTTGGTTATTCCTAATGCGAATGGCGACGAGTGGATCAGCAAAATCACCCAAATTAAAATTATTTTTTCATCTGGCAACTATGTGTCGATTTATCTGAGGTAAAACTGAGACTGCTAGCGATTGAGCTAGCCATTTTTTCCATGTATGAGATTTCAATAAGTTCGAGTAATGCCCACTTTCCTGTTTACATGAACTATTATGGATCCTTTTTGTAAGTCAAGGAATATATTCCACTGTTGCAAATTTAATTTTGGTGATGTTTTTGTCGAAGGCACAACCGCACCCTGGACATGAGAAACATCTCTGTAAGTTGGTCGAGGATAAGACCCCAACTGAGAAACTTAAGCCCCTGGTAAAAAACCCCAAGTATATCTGTAAAGGCTGTGGAAGAGCCGCGGCTAAAGCGGAGAATCTCTGCTCACCCGAACCCCTTTAAATACCGTTTCACCTTTTTTTTACGTGCGCGTTACCGCGCTTCCATTCGGTATTTAGGGGCAGGTTTGTCGGTTTGAGAAGGGTGGTTTCTGTAAGAGGTCAGGATGGATTGTGAGGCTTGGAATTAATTTCCAAATCAACAAATGGGTTTAAAGACCATTTAAAAACAATATCTAAACAACCTCGCGAAAGATGTGTGCCTCGTTTAGTCGGTCGAGCTAGTACAAACCATATTAACCAAGATTGCGACGACAACAATATGTCTCTCTCCGACATGAGACAACATATCAGAAAACGACACCACAGCACCAGCGTATCAGGTGAATGAATTGGTACTATCACCGATACACTTCGCTCCATCCATCGCAGCAGCCATACTAACCATACTCCTAGCATTCACCAAACATGACAGAAGCCACAAGTTGCTGGCCTATGGGATGGTGTTCTTCGCAGCGATCGGGTTCGCCGGCTTCATACTGGGTGACTGGACACAGCTCCTAGGCCTTAGCTTTCACTCGATACACGCTTGGGTGGGGTTACTCGTCCTCTCCACATCAGTCGCCACCTTCCTCCTAAATCGCAGATATCCGTGGCTTCACTGCCAGCTTGGGAGGGTTGCAGGGATACTTGCGTTGATCTCCTTAGCGATGGGCTTAGTGATATTGTTTGGTCTGACTCCAGGCATCCAGACATCGGCTAGCACGGTACCCCTTCAGTATCCTGCCTCAAGTAAGCTACCTGAGGTCGAGGCAAAAGAGTTCATGAATACAACACTAGAGCCCATCTCGAGTCAGGGAAACAATGCAATAATTGGAACCCAAATAATAGACCGGGGGTCATACAGGTTAGTGGTCAGCGGCCTTGTAAATAAGACGCTCACCTTGACGTACGATGATCTCCTCAACCTCCCGGCTTATTCTGAGAACGCTTACATGCCGTGCGTGGAGGGGTGGGGATTCTGGGCGAAGTGGACGGGCTTCCGAGTAACTGACCTATTAGACGAAGCTGGAGTCTCTAAGGATGGCGTTTACGTGGTCTTCTACTGCGCGGACGGGTACTCCACAGGTCTCCCAATCAAGTATCTGAGAGACAATCATATCCTTTTAGCCTATGGCCTGAACGACGTTACGCTTCCCCCAGATAGAGGGTTCCCTCTTCAGCTTGTCGCTGAGAGCAAGTATGGCTACAAGTGGGCGAAATGGATAGTCAAGATCGATGTCGTGAACCAGGAGGTTCAGGGATACTGGGAGTCCCGTGGCTACACTGACTCGGCTGACGTTGGGACCTTCCCCTTCGTTCCTTAAGACTTTCAAATGATACTTTGTGTGCGCGAACGCGGGCATGCTTCTACAATACTGGTAGGAGCTGCTCCTCGATCATGTTTAGCATTTCAAGCGCTGGCGTCGGTTGAAGTATCACGTAGTCGAAGCCCAGATCTGATAACCTCTTCACCCTATCAGCTATAGTTGAGGGAGATCCCACGAAGCCTCTGGCGACGATGTTACGGTAGAGGTTCTCATTCTCGCCCGCCAGCCTCTTAACGATACTCCTCGCCTCCTCATCGGATTCGCCTATAAATATCTGCCCAGGAATAGCAAACATCATCTTCCTTCCGCCACGCTCACCGAGCATGCTCCCCATTCTATGGGTCTTCTCCTCCGCCTCATCGATTGTTGATGCGCTCATCAGCCACCCATCCGCCAAGTCTGCGGCGAGCTCCATCGACTTCTTCGAATCTCCACCCCACCAAATTGGCGGATGGGGCTTCTGCACTGGCTTAGGTTCAAGGACCCCCTCGACTATTTCGTAGAACCTCCCTTTGTAGTTCGTCGTAGGCTGCGTCCATAGAGATTTGATGATCTCTATCTGCTCCCTCGCGACATCGATCTTCGTATCGTGATCATACCAGGGAGCACCATAGGCTTGGAACTCCCTCTGGTACCAGCCTGAGCCTATTGAGAACCTGAACCTGCCGTCGGAGACGTCGTCGAGCGTCGCAGCCATCTTCGCGAGGACGGCGGGGTACCTGAAGCCCTGGCAGATGGTTGTGTGGAAGAGCTCGATTCGAGTTGTCTGAGCCGCTATAGCGGTTAGGGTTGTCCATGCCTCAAGTGAGGGTTCTCGTTCCCCCTTGATTGGGTTGAGCATGTGGTCTGGTACCCAGATTGAGTGGATTCCGATGTCCTCCGCCTTCTTGGCCGAATCAGCTGCGTACTTGTAGTTGGGCTTTGCCTCGTTCTCCTTCACACCCCTTGTCCAGCCCCCGTAAACTGGGGCGTATATTCCAAGCTTGGTCTTCAAGTCATTCACTTCCACGGGTTTTCTTGCTAGATATTCCTTTAACGGAACTTAAAGACACGCACTTAGAATAATACGTGCGTGGCGCGAGATCTATGGAGCTGGGTCAAGTTCAGGCCGGTGATTGAAGAGAACAGGAGAAGATTCTCTGGAAAGGACATCCTCACTGGTTTCGAGTACCTTGGCGATGAGCTGATGAAGCTTAAGAAGGTGAGGGATCCAGGTTTCGAGATCCCGGCGGAATTCACTAGGTATATTTCCAAAAAAGTAACTTTCTATCTCAATAGCCTTATCCTCACTTCCACCTGACTCTAATCTGTGAACTAGTTTGGTGGATTTAGCACTTCTACAGAGTGTATCGTACATAGCTGGTGCCCTAGGAGTATGCGTAGCTGCAGTCTACTACATAATTAACCTTAGATTCCAAGTTGAGTCCCGTAAAGCCCAACTATTCCAACAGCTAATAGTACCATGGCTTTCTAACGACTTCCAAAGAGAAGGAGCCGAACTGCTAGCAATGAAGTGGACGGACTTCGACGACTTCGCGAGGAAGTACGATTCAAGCGTTAACCCGGATAACTGGGCTATGAGAGCCAAGCATTGGACCTTTCTCGAAAACATAGGCTATTCCGTTAAGAGGGGGCTGATAGACGCTGACATGGCGTATTATGAGTTGGCGGGGTTCTACGTGTTGTGGATGTGGGATAAGTTTGGTCCCGTGATTACTCAGTATAGGAAGACGATCAATATTCCTGAGTGGTTTATCAACTTCGAGTATTTGGCTAAGGAGCTTCATAAGCAGCATCCTATTGAGATTCGTGAGGTTTATGGGGAGTATAGGCCGAAGTAGGACCTCGATTTCCTCAATAGCCTTATCCTCATTTCCACCTGATACTAATCCAGTGATTATATGGTTGAATCAAGGACTAGAACAACTACCCGAAACTTGAAAATCGAAGAAACTCTTGACCCTGAAAACTGGGAGGAGATGAAGGACCTTGCAAGAAGAATGGCCGAGGATATGGTCACCTTCCAACAGAACATACGAGAGGAGCCTGAATTCAAACCAATACCTGAACCAGTCATAGAGTATCTAAAACAAAGTGCCCCTCGAGAGGGAATTGGAACTGAAGAGGTCTACCAGGAGTTCCTCACCAAGATTCTTGCAAATCACGGTAGCTGGTATCAGGGACCAAAGTTTTGGGCTATGGTTTTAGCCAACAGCACTCCCTTCGCGGCACTCGCCGAAATGTGGCGTTCAGGCCTTAACACCTCATCTGGCTGGCCTGCCCAATTGGACACGAAGGTCGAGTTACAGGTGATACAGTGGTTCAAGGAAGTCCTCGGATACCCGAGTGAAGCATCGGGGGTGCTAGTCTCAGGGGGATCGATGGCGAACCTAGTCGCATTAACGGTTGCGAGGAACGCCAAAGCTGGCTACAACGTTAAGGAGATGGGTGTGAATGGGAAACTCACCTTCTATGGCTCCAGCGAGATGCATAGCTCAATACAACGAGACCTGGAGACCCTCGGTGTGGGAAATGAGCAGCTTAGGAGAATACCCTCTGACGAGAACTATAAAATACGAATCGACGAACTGGATAAAAGAATTGAGGAGGACAAGAAGAACGGCTACACGCCTGTTTGTGTAATAGGTAACTCTGGCTCAACTAACACCGGTTCCTTCGATGACTTCAACGCTTTATCGGAGCTGTGTAAGGAGAAGAACCTCTGGCTCCACGTTGACGGAGCCTTCGGAGCCTGGGTGGCATTATCGCAAAAGTATAAGCACCTGGTTTCCGGGCAGGAGAAGGCTGACTCCCTATCCTTCGACCTTCACAAGTGGATGTACATGCCGTTTGGGATCGGATGCACCCTGGTTAGGGACGCGGATGCTCACTATCATACCTTCTCGGCTCACGCCGAGTATATCGCCCATGAGGATCGTTGGTTGATCGATTATGGTCCGGAGTTGAGTCGCCCTTTTAGGGCTTTGAAGGCATGGATGTGCTTAAAGGAGCATGGCTTCGACAAGTATGGTCGGTTGATTGAGCAGAATATTGATCAGGCGAAGTATCTGAAGAGTTTGATAATGTCTCATGCTGAACTTGAGTTGTTGGCACCCGTCGCCTCGAATGTTGTGTGCTTCCGATATGTGAGGGAGGGAGTTGACGAGAAAGGTCTCGATGTGATTAATCAGAGGATATTCGAGGAGGGTATGAAGGAGTTAGAGTTTGGTTATTGGCCCTCGAAGGTTGGGGATAGGTTCGCTATTAGGATTTGTATTGTGAATCACAGGACTAGGCGTGAGGATCTTGCTCAGTTTGTTGACTGGGTTCTCGAAACGGGGAAGAAGGCTACTTAGGTTTTAGGGCATAGTCTTATCCTCACTTTCACCCGATACTCAATTAGTGATGATTATTGGTTGATGCGCAGACGGTTGGAGTTTTGGTCACAGGAGCGAGTGTGACGGTGGCGGCGATATACTATGTGATGAACATCAGAATAAGCCAGAGGAACCAGGAGCTGAGTCTCAAAGCCCTTGAACAATCCGCTAAGACTCAGGAACTACAATTAAAGGCTCAGGAGCAGAACCTCGAAACAAGACAGGCGCAGCTATTCATGCAGCTCTTCGACCGATTTAGCGGAACGGAGCTATCAATGGATTATGGTAAGCTGAGATACGACATCTGCCCAAAATGCCACGACAACCCAGAGGAGTTTGGGGAGTACGTCACAAGGGAGATAAACGATCACTTTAATCCCGAGGTGTTTCTTCCGGTTCACCAGTTCGCTCTCTTCTTTGAGGGAGTCTCAGTTCTCGCCCAGAAGAGGCTGATAGATATGGATATGGTGGACAGACTCTTCGCTGACCGGATAGTCTGGTACTGGAATATGGCCAAGCCCCGCATACTCCAAGACAGGAAGGTTCAGGGACCAGAGCTGCTATCAAACTTCGAGTGGCTTGCCAATCAGATGGCAGGTAAATATACCGCACGTACACAGTCGGGCCAGATTCTCCAATAACAGTTTTTATCTTCATCCGGATCCTAAACATATCTCGTGATTAGTATGGTCAACTGGTTGAGGGAGTCGAGAGACCCGAGGCACAGACCGACGCTTGACGACTTCAGGGACGCGTCTATAAGGCTTAACGGTGTCATCCTCCGAACACCCCTGATTCCCCTGAGGAGGTACCGGGAGGAGGACACAGGTATCTATCTAAAGCCCGAGGTCCTGCAACCCATAGGCAGCTACAAGATAAGAGGAGTCTACAACTGGGTCGCGAGACTCAAACCCGAAGAGAGAGCCCGGGGAATCGCCACACTTAGCTCGGGGAACATGGCACAAGCCGTGGGCTATGTAGCTAACCTATTCAACATACCCTCAAGGGTAGCAATATCAGAAGCAGCGCCTCAGAGCAAGATCAACAACTGCAGGAAATATGGCTCTGAGATCGAGCTAGTCAAGTTCAACGACGAGACCTTCTCCAACGCTGACTCACTCGCCCACGGTCACTGCTTCATCCACACCCTAAGAGAGTACGGTTTGATGGACGGTTACGGGACCATAGGCTTGGAGGTACTTGAGGACACACCAGACGTCGACACAATATACGTGGCACTGGGAGCTGGGTTCTTATCGTGTGGAATATCCCTCGCGGCGAAGGCACTGAATCCAGGCATAAGAGTCATCGGAGTCAACGCCGAGAACAGCCCACATTACTACTCTGCGCTTAGAGGGGGCAAACCGATTCCATACAACTTCAAGCCGACGATAGCCGACGGAATCGACCCCGGCGGTGCCCTAATGCCGAAGGAATCTATCGAGATGGTTCGGGAATGCCTGGACGATGTTGTCACAGTGTCTGAGGAGGAGATGATTAAGGCTATTCGCCTGCTAGCCGTGGAGAATAAGCTGGTGGTGGAGGGGGCCGGGGCTTCGAGTCTGGCGGCTGCGTTTAAGTCGCCTAAAGGGGAGCGTGGTAAGTCTGTTTGCATACTTTCTGGTGGAAGCATTGATGCTGTGAAGCTCGCCCACATACTTGAGAATTAGTCGCTAATAGCAGGTCTTATCCTCACTTCCACCAGAATGTAATCAGTGATGAATAATGGTTGATGTTAGTTTGCTTCAATCGGCATCGTATGTGGCAGCAGCGATAGGAGTCTGCATGGCAGCATTCTACTACGCATTAAACCTAAGAGAAACAACGAGGAACCGACGCATGGCACTCACCACGAACCTCATGCAGTCACTCTTCTCCGAGGAGGGAAACCGACGCTTCCTAAACCTACTGATGATGGAGTGGAAAGACCAGGATGACTTCATGAAGAAGTACGACTCGAGGGTGAACGGCCAGAACTTCATAGATAGGATGACCTACTGGGAGGCATGCGAGATACTGGGATACCAGTACAGGGCTGGGCTCATCGATAAGCAGACGCTGTACGGCATCGGGCGGGGGCAGATCACGGCGGTTTGGGCGAAGTTCAAGCCCGTCATCGAGGAGTACAGGAAGGCCGACTTTCTCCCGGATATGTTTGAGAACTTCGAGTTCCTCGCAAATGACCTGTGGAAGATCGCTGAGGGTAAGGGTGCTACTGGTAGGCGTTATGAGACTCATGGGGTCAGGGCGGATGAGTATGAGGGTGCCTTTAGTGGTGAGGGGGCTAAGCAGGGTCTGTAGGTGTCAATAGCCTTATCTTCACTCCTACCTGACTCTAACCAGTGACTTATATTGGTTGATGCGCAGACGGTTGGAGTATTGGTCACAGCGGCAAGCGTGACGGTAGCGGCGTTCTACTACATCTACAACCTCAGAGTATCAAACCGCATGAGTCGAATCACATTCACAAACAGCATACTCCAGAGCCGCATAATCAAAGAAGAGATGAAGGTTTACGTCGAACTACTAAATGACAGCTGGGACAGCTACCAGGACTACCTGAAGAAGTACGGGGAGGGGAACAGCGAAGGCTGGGCCCGCTCGAGGGCGTGGTTCTACTTCTACGACACACTGGGGTACCTTCTCATGGATAAGGTGGTGGATAATCGAACCCTGTACACTGGTGGTGGGGGTGGAATAGCGGTTATTCGGCTGTGGACTAAGTTTTCGCCGATATTCAGGGAGATGAGGGCCACTGGTTCTGAGGATTATATGAAGGGTTTTGAGTATCTCTTCTATGAGATAGCTCGAATGCGTGACAGGCTTGATCCGAGCTTCGAGAGGAATAACCCGGCCTCTTATTCTCTTTATAAATCGGGCGAGTACGAGGCACCCTTTTCGAAATGATCGGTGATTGGAAACGGGTGCTTATTGGGGGATTGATCTCAATCGAGATAGTCTTATCCTCACTTCCACCTGACTCTAATCCAGTGATGATTAATGGTTGACTTAACGTTGCTCCAGTCGGTTAGCTACATCGCTGGGGCGTTGGGAGTATGCGTAGCTGCGATATATTATGTGATGAACCTGAGGATTAGCCAGCGGAACCAGCAGCTTAGCCTGCAAGCACTGGAACAATCCGCTAAGGCACAGGAACTCGGCTTGAAGACCCAGGAGCTCGCCTTGAAGTCCCAGCAGCAGAACCTAGAGACGAGGCAGGCCCAGCTCTTCATGCAGATATACCTACGCTACCTCGAACCGGACCTATTCAGCGACAACCTGCCAAAACTCTTCAAAAGAAGCTGGAAGGGTGCCGAGGACTACTGGAAAAAATATGAAACCGAAAAAGACGGGGGAAACCTAAACATGATGATGGCCTTCTACGAGGGCATCGCGGTCCTGGTCAACAGGGGCATGCTTGACATCGGCCTAGTTTATGAGATCATGCCGACGAATGTGACTGCCTTCTGGGGAAGGTATGGCACTCTGATTAAGGAGATGAGGACCATGGGCTACCCTCCACGATTGTATTGCTTGGTTGAGGAGCTCTCTGATAAGTTAACTGAGTACGCTAAGAAGAAAAGTGATCAAATAGTAACGGACTACACAGCAGCAGAATTGAGGCCCTCCAATCCAGTATGATTACTGCACGCGCTAGTCTTATCTTCACTTCAACCTATGCGTACGCGTTTTGGAACCTTAGTTTATTTAATCGAGAAAAGCTTCCTCGCGTTCTCCCCGAGGATCATCTTCTTCTCCTCCTCCGTGAAGGCGCTCTCCCTTATGCTCGTTATGGCACGAGGCAGGTCACCGATCACGTGAGGATAGTCGCTCCCCATCAGCATCTTCTCCGCTCCAACGAAGTCATAGGCGCAATTCAGCGCCGGCTGATAGAAGGTGACTGTGTCGTAGTACATGTTCCTGAGGAACTCGCTTGGAGGCCTGGAGATGTTCACCTTACACTCGGGATACGCCCTGTAGCAGAAGTCGAGCCTCTCCAGAAGGTAGGGCAGGGTCCCACCAAGGTGCGCGAGGATAAGCTTCAGGGAGGGATACTTCACGAACACGCCGCTGAAGATCATCCTCAGCGCACCCAGTGAGGTGTCGAAGGGGAATCCGATCATCGGGGCCAACCGGTAGTCCTTGAAGATGTCGCCCGCGAGAGGCGTAAATGGGTGCATGAAGAGCGGGACACCCATCCTGGATATCTTGTCGTAGATGGGCCAGAGCTCAGGTGAGTCGAGGGTCTTCCCCGCTAGGTTGGAGAAGGTGACTACGCCCTTCATCCCCAGGTCATTGACCGCCCGGTCCAGCTCATCCATGGCCCCGTCAATGTCGTTGAAGGGGAGGGTGGCCATGCCGGCGAACCTGTCCGGGTACTTCTCGGCGATCGCGGACGTCTCGTCGTTCACGAGCCTCGCGAAGGCGATGCTGTCCTTCGGCTCCATCGAGTAGACGGATGGCGTCGTCATGCTCAGGATCTGCATATCCATGCCGCCCTTATCCATGTCCTTCAGCCTCTTCTCGATGTTGCTCATCTCCTCGGTTATAGTGACGATCCTGACGCCTCGGTCCACGATGATGGGGCGCCCCAGCTCGTCCTTTTCGAGGACGGGTGAGGTCTTTCTCTTCTTGAGTGCTTCGAGGTATTTTGGTGGGAAGTAATGAACATGAACGTCGATGCTCATCTTCAGTTCACGGAGAGAGTTTAGAAGCACCCTGAGATAAGACTTCGGAGGCGGATTCATTACTGTAATCGCTTTGGAATAGTCTTCATGTTGATGGTCCCATCCTCAATAGCCTTATCCTCACTTCCACCTGACCCTAATCCAGTGATTCTATTGGTTGATGCACAGACGATCGGAATATTGGTAACAGCTGTAAGCGTGACGATAGCAGCGGTCTACTATGTGATGAACCTCCGAGTCCAGCAGAGAAACGTGAAGACCACCATCGAGACGAGGCGAATAGGACTCCTAGACAGCGTCATCAATCGAGCGAGCGACGCAGAGGGGATGAGGTACTTGTTTGAACTAATGAGATATGAGTGGAGCGACTACGGGGACTTCGAGAGGAAATACGGTTCAGAGAACAACCCCGAAGCCGCAGCCAAGAGATATGCGTTGTGTAACACCTACAACTCGATTGGCATGATGATCCGTAAGGGTCTGGTTGACGCTGTGGACCTCTACGATTTGGGTTTAACGGGTCCAATCTACCTATATGCGAAGTACAGACCCGTCATCGAGGAAGGTCGGAGGAGGTACCACGGGAAGGACTACCAGAGGGACTTCGAGTTCCTCGCGGATGAGGTGCTGAGGGTCATGAAGGAGAAGGATCCCACATTCGTTTTCCCTGAGACTCTTGACAAGTACGTCCCGGATAAGTGAACGTCACAATAGCCTTATCCTCACTTCAACCCGACTCTAACCAGTGATGAATAATGGTAGATCTAGCTGAGGTCCAAACAGCCTACTACATGGTGGCAGCAACCGGAGTAATCGTGGCAGCGATCTACTACGTCTACAACATGAGGATAAGCCAGAGAAACTCAGCACTAGCCCTAAAAGCGCAGGAACAGAACCTCGAGACGAGGCAAACCCAGCTCTTCATGCAGGTCATGGATCAAATGGATCAGCAGTGGCAAGCCGACTTCTGGGATCTGCTCAACAACTGGCAGTGGGAGGACTTCGACGACTACATGAAGAAGTACGGCACACTAGAGAACCCCAAATTCATGAACGTATTCAGCACCCTAGAGCACATCGGAATACTCGTCAACGATGGGCAGCTGAACCCGAGGAGATTATACCTCTGGATTGGGGGGTTCCTTATCTCGCTGTGGAGCAAGTATGAGCCAGTAATCCTGGGGTGGAGGGAGAGGTACGAGAAACCTCCTAAGGGCATGTTCTCCGAGTTCGTCGAGTCTCTTGTTCTGGCGATGAGTAATGAGCGGAGGGTGGATGATTTCAGTGCACGCTTGGAGTCGAGGAGGCTTGCCTGGGAGTCCCTCAGAGCGGCATCATCCCCTCAATAGCCTTATCCTCACTTCCACCTGAGTGTAAGCCGTGAACATGCTTGTCTGAGATTCAAACAATAGGAGTGATAGTGACTGCTGCAAGTGTGACGGTAGCAGCGATCTACTACATCTTCACGCTGAGGATAAACATGAGGACACAGCAACTGGCACTCAAGGCACAGGAGCAGAACCTAGAGACGCGCCAGGCCCAGCTATTCCAATCGGTTTACTCCAAGTTCTCGGCAAGGGAGGTCCTCCAAGACTTCAACGCAATCACGTTATGGAGCTGGAGAGACTACGACGACTTCATGGAGAAGTATGGGCCGAACCACCCAGAGCATTACGTGGGTTTCTGGGAGCTGGCTAACTTCTACGAGGGCATAGGCGTCTACTTGAAACGGGGTCTACTTGATGCGGGCATGATAGATGATTTCCTCAGCGGACCGATACGCATCTTCTGGGAGAAGCTGAGGCCCATTATACTTGAGCATAGGAAGAGGGAGAACTGGCCAACTTATGGGGAGTGGATTGAGTACCTCTACAACGAGATCCAGCCAATAGCACTAAGGCAGCACCCAGAGATTGAGACCAAAACCAAATAATCTTATCCTCACTTCCACCTGACCCTTACTCAGGTGAATGTATTGGTTGATGCGCAGACGGTTGGAGTGTTAGCGACAGCGGCAAGCGTGACAGTTGCGGCGATATACTACATGATAACGCTGAGGGAAACCCTCAGGAACAGGAGAGTAACACTAGCTATCGCCCTTATGCAGAGCTTTGTGACTGTCGATGGCAGCCTAAACTGGGCTAAAATAATGACGATGGAATGGAGAGACGCAGCAGACTTTGATGCCAAGTATAGTGCACGGATCAATCCAGAGAACTACGCGATGAGAAACAACATCTGGAATACCCTGGACATAATAGGACACCAGTACAGATCGGGCTTGATCGACCTCGATACCATATGGTCGATTTGTAGCAGTGCTTCGGCTCAATGCTGGGCGAAGTTCAAGCCGATCATCGAGGATTATAAGCGGACCGGGAAGTTCAGTAAGAACCACTATAAGGACTGGGAGTTCCTCGCGGGCATCATGGCTAGGAGGGTGAATAGTGCTGACTCTTCGTACAGAGGTAGCTCTCTTTACATGAAGCCTGACGATTGGGAGAACGCATTCATGGCGAAGAAGCCTCAATAGCCTTATCCTCACTTCCACCCGATACTCAACCAGTGATTCTATTGGTTGATGCGCAGACGATTGGAGTGTTGGTAACTGCGGCAAGCGTGACGGTAGCAGCGATTTACTACATATTCACGCTTAGGACGAACCAGAGAAACCTCAAGATGAACATCGAGTCGAGGAAGATCGAACTCACAAACAACATCCTGCACGATCTAATGTCAGAGGCATCATGGGAGGCATTCGCCGAAGTCATGAACATGACGTGGAGCGACTTCGACGACTTCACCAAGAAATACGACTCAACCGTGAACCCGGAGCTCTTCGCCAAGAGGATGTCCTACATATCGACACTCGACAACATCGGCTACCTCTACAAGCTGAACCTCATCGATGCCGATACTGTCTATGAGGTCGGCGGCACCGGGGCGATCTGGTTCTACGCTAAATTCAAGTCGATAATCGATGGGTACCGGAGGATCTCTTGGGGTAATGATCGCTTCAGGAACTTCGATTACCTCGCTTCGGAGATGTATAGGCTTCAGATGAAGCGGGATCCCTCTTTCAAGGGGGATAAGTTCTACTTCGACTCGAATGACTTGGTGACCGCGTTCACTAAGTGAGGCCTCGTTGTGGTTCATCCACCATAGCCTTATCCTCACTTCCACCTGACTCTAACCAGTGATGATAATGGTTGATCTTGCTTTGCTCCAGACTGTCTCATACATTGCTGGAGCCATCGGAGTATGCGTAGCGGCGATCTACTACATTTTGAACCTGCGAGTCCAACAAACAAACATGAAGAACACATTAGAGACAAGACAAGCCCAACTTTTCATGAACCTATACCAGCATACATACTCCGCAGACTTTGGGGAGTCTATGGCTGTAGTCTTAAACAAAGGGGTGAAGGACTACGCGGACTATGTAGCCATGATGGAGGACCCTCAGAGAGTAAAGCCATACGTGGTTTGGGGTATGTGGCTTGAGGGGCAGGGGGTTCTAGTTAGGGAGGGTCTGATCAGCGTAAGGATGGTTTCGGAGCTTGTCGGGGGCATGATTTTGATGTGGTGGAACGTATACAGCCCTTATATTCTCAGGTACAGGCAGGAGGGCCATAATCCTCGGCATTTTATTGAGGGAGAGTACCTCTGTAAAAGGGTGGCTGAGTATTGTATAGAGCATCCAGAGCTGGAGATAGCAGTGCCCGATTCTGTAAGGTATTGATTGATGATAGATTATGTCACTTGCTTTCTTTTCATCGATAATCTTTTCCCCTTCCACCTTCCCCAATAAGAAAATCTAATCCTAAAGTCTCTTTCCGGTTAGCATCATCTAACGTACAAGAAATCTTATCCTCACTTCCACCTGATATCCGCTCGTGAAAGTGAGTAACTAACTCAGCTCCTAGAAGCGTCTATTATATAGTGAAATCCATAAGCTTCACTGGATCGAAATGTCAAAGTCAACA
>Ga0187878_1001445_pt1 | contig 23147 bp, 18 predicted proteins | sample June2016WEW_17_1_FD_132979 | JGI IMG/M metagenome (GOLD analysis project Ga0187878, IMG submission 132979) | Peatland microbial communities from SPRUCE experiment site at the Marcell Experimental Forest, Minnesota, USA - June2016WEW_17_150 | ecosystem: Environmental > Terrestrial > Soil >...
ACCTACTATGAACCATATTGGTATTCCAATAGCTATGCATTTAATGTATTTAATAAATCTGTCCCAGCTTGTAAATAATTCCTGGAACAGGCCTCTCTTAACGTTTCCTTTAAGGATCATAGAGAACATCCCCGACTCATAAACTCCGATCCTCAGGATTAGCAGAGCCATACCAAGTCCTCCGCCCACAAAAAATGCGATCCTCCATTCAAAGAAGTCCCCTACTAAAGCAGCCGCGACCGCTCCGAGTATCCCGATTGTAGCTACTAACATCGTTCCGTACCCCCGGGATTCTTTTGACATTACTTCACTCACAAGGGTAATTCCAGCACCCAGTTCCCCTGCTAACCCTACACCTGCGATCAATCTTAGTACTGCGTACTGTTCCATGTTCTGTACAAATCCGTTTGCAATATTGGCTATGGAGTATACAATAATCGAACCGAATAAGACCGAGATCCTACCTCGTTTATCCCCCATGATTCCCCATAATATCCCCCCGAGAAGCATACCCGCCATCTGCATGTTGAGAAGAAGAACCCCATTTGACAACAACGAATCGCCGGTAATGCCTAAAGATTTCAACGATGATATCCTGACTATGCTGAATAATATCAGATCGTAAATATCAACAAAATAGCCGAGTGCTGCAACTATTACTATCCCGACTACATTTCTCCTTTCGGAATATTCTGTGTTCATAATTATTCCCTTTCCGAAAAAGGAAAATAGTATTACTATTTATTTAAGCAGAATTAATTTTTTCGTTTGTGAAAATGAACCCACCGATAATTTATAAAAATAAACTCCGCTGGGGAAGTTCGATGCATCCCATTCGACGTCGTATATTCCGGGTATTAAATAGCCACTAACCAATGTAGAAATCCGCTTTCCTAGAATATCATAGATCACAAGCCGGATAAGCGGTTTCATCTCTTTGCCGGAGAACGATACATCGAAACTTATTTTTGTTTGAGGGTTAAACGGGTTTGGATAAGCATCATATAACTTGAAGAATTTTGGAATTATTCCGTTTTCGTTCTTAACTGAGATGGGAGGCATTATAGGTATATAATCAACGAAGCCCAAAGCCGGGTTATCCGGTTTATGGAATATATGCGCTTCGATAGAATCGAGGTTGTTTGTGCCCCAATAATTATTTTCCGCCTTCATGGAATCGGGTGTATTGTTGTAAAGATCCACTATTGTATCATTATGGAAGTTCCCGTAAATGTAGTTCCAACCATGTACAGAAGTATCAGGGTTATTAAGATCTCCGAGATTCGGTCTGGCTCTGTTTTGAACCGTGACGCCCCATAAATTCCATCTTATTTTATTACCGCTGATAATAACTTTAATTGTTGAATCACCGTTTAAATTTATCCCGCTGCCGCCTGAAAGAGGATTAGGATTTATATTATTGCTGTCTATGGTATTGTTTTTAACGATAGCGTTTATGTGTGTATTTAGAAAAGCAATACCATAGCTGTTCTTCGTGATAATATTATTTTCTATTATACAGTTTTGAATTGAACCTATCGGGAACAAAGCAATTCCGCCAGCAGGGCTGTAAAGACCCCTTATAATATTATCCTTAATAACCAGAGTATCTGGATTTGCTGCGCCCAGGTTTATTTGAGGATAGTTTTCACCGTACACATTATTTTCATATATATAATTTCCGATTATTTGAGGTGAAGATGGTATGTTTGCACCTGATATGATTGCTGATCGCCGATTGCCGTAAATTTTATTGTTGGAAATTATGGGGTTTGATCTGAATAGGTTTATTGTACCACTGGAAAAATTGCTCACTAATGTATTATATCTTAGTACACAGCTATCTATCAAAATATTTGAATTTATCAATTTAATAGCATTCCCGTATTCAAATATCATTTTCTTCAGGACTGAGGCGCTGCTCAGCGAATCGAAGCTTATTCCGAGAAATTTTTGTGTTGTATCCTGTGCTGTTATTTTGACTGAATCAGGCGGATTGATCTTAAGCGTACCTTTTATATAAATTAAAAATTGAGGTGCAAGTTTGATAGTGGCGTTATTATAGATCTTAATTGTATCTGATACAGATATGATAATGGTATCGTTCATGTAATATATTCCGCCGGAATAGGTCACATATCCGGAAGAATAAGCCACAAGGCTGTCCAGATTCCAGCTTCTGCCTGTTCCGGGTGTAGAGTACTGTGCAAAAAAATTACCCGATAAGAGAAGCAAAAATAACAGTATATATTTTTTCATGTTTTGCGGAAAAGTTTCAAATGAATTAAAGTTTATTATTTAAAATAAAACAAATTATAATATTCTTTAATGCATATATTCACCTTTGCAATCGAGCAGAAAATATGAAATAATTTATATATAATCGTTTCATTTTAGACAGAAGCTGAAAGATATTTCTTTATTAGAAAAGTCAGAACCCGGTTCTCGCAAATTTTTTATCGAGCTCATCCATAGAGATTTTCACGATGGTGGGTCTTCCATGCGGACATACATAAGGCATTTTAACGGCAAATAATTTATCAATAAGGTTCAGCATTTCATCTTCGTTCAGTTTATCCCCGGTCCTGATAGCGTGTTTACACGCAAATGACTTAGCAAGATTATCTCTCTTTTCAAGATTAAGCTTCACATCGTTCTCTTTGAATTCATCGATAATTTCCTGAAGTATTTTAGTTTCATCGCCTAGCCTTACATCGGAAGGGATTCCGTTTATCCTCACTTTTCCCCTGGAAAGCAGGTCAATATCAAATCCAAGGCTACCCAGTTCTTTTTCGATACTTCTTGCTACTTCGTAATCAACAATGTTGAGGTCTACATTAAGAGGAATTAACAGCTGTTGTGATAAATTTGCATTTGAATTTAGCCTTTCCAGTGCCTGTTCATATAGTATTCTCTCGTGTGCTGCATGCTGGTCAATTATCATGAGGGTATTTTCAAGCTGGTACATAATATACTTTTTCTGGAACTGCCATATCGAGCTTTTGCCTTTTATGTTTTCCAGTTCTTCGTGAGTAAGCGATCTATCCGGAACCTCTCGTGTGGTCGACTTACCTTCGCGGCTTTCCCCTTCCTCTTCTAGCTTCGAATACCGGTTTCCGCTACCCCCCAGTATTTCATGGATATCGGGAACGGCCGGTTTCTTAAATTCAAAAATTCTTTCTTTGCGGGATCCGCTTACTGTAAAATTGGAAGAAGGATATATCTTAAATTGCCCTTCATCTGTTTGACGTTCCAGGGAGTTGATCTCTATTTTGGCAATAAGGTTATTCTGCTCTAAGGTACTTATTATGCTTTTCCTGACAAATCCGAATATTGCTTTTTCATTATCGAACTTGACTTCCAATTTTGACGGATGAACGTTAACATCAAAGTGATTAGGATCTAAATGAATAAATAGAAAAAAATTCGGGTAATCCCCCTTCTCGATCAGGTCCCCGTATGCCAAATGAACGGCATATGATATAGATTTATTTACGATGTAACGATCATTTAGAAACAGGAACTGATCCTGCTTTGTTTTTTTTGTAAAGCTTGGTCTTGAAATATAGCCGTTAAGTGAAATCAGTCCGCTTTCCTGTTCTATCGGGATTAACGTTTCTGCAAAATCATTCCCGTAAATTTGCTCGATTCGCTTTCGCAGGTTAGCGGAGTGTAAATCGAAAATCTCTTCATCTTCATTGATAAAAATGAAAGCTACTGCAGGATGGGCAATCGCTAATCTCACAAAGGTATCATAAATGTGCCTGAACTCTGTCTGGTTGGATTTCAGGAAATTTCTGCGTGCCGGAGTGTTATAGAACAAATTTTTCACTGAGACGGAACTCCCCTTTCGACCCAAACTTCCGGTAGAGAAAGTTTTATCAACTATCTCTCCGCCATAGTTCTTGACCACAGTTTCCAGCTCAGACCCTTCTGTCCTGGTAACTAATTCCACCTGGGCAACAGCGCTTATCGAGGCAAGTGCTTCTCCCCTGAAACCAAGCGTGTTTATGTTTTCAAGGTCTTCGGCTGAAGATATTTTACTGGTTGAATGTCTCTGAAAACACATTACGGCATCTTCTTCACCCATCCCGCTCCCGTCATCGAAGACCTGAATCAGGTTCTTGCCGGAATCCTTGATCCGCAGCTGGATTTTCTGAGACCCTGCATCCAGTGAGTTCTCTATCAGCTCTTTCACAACAGATTCCGGTCTACCGACAACTTCACCTGCTGCTATCCTGTTAGCTACGAATTGAGGCAATATTTTAATTAATGGCTGCAAAATAGTATTCTTACCCGTCTTCTAATAAAGCTTTTACAAAATCACTTCTATTAAAAATTTGCAGGTCATCAATTTTCTCACCGACTCCTATATACTTGACAGGTATTTTTAGTTCGCTATTGATCTTAAGGACAATACCTCCTTTTGCAGTTCCGTCGAGTTTCGTGAGGATTAGTCCCGTAATACCAATAGCATCTGTAAATTGTTTTGCCTGGTTCATTCCATTTTGTCCCGTCGTGGCATCTAATACCAGGAGTATTTCATGCGGGGCTTGCGTAATTATCTTCTGCGCTACTCTTTTTATTTTTTTTAATTCTTCCATTAGATTTGTCTTAGTGTGAAGCCTGCCTGCTGTATCTATTATAACAACATCGTATTTATTTGATATTGCGGAATTTATCGCATTATAAACTACTGCGCTTGGATCACTTCCCTGTTTTAGCCCGATAATTTCTGCACCTGACCTGTCAGCCCACAATTCAAGCTGCTCATTTGCTGCTGCTCTGAAAGTATCGGCAGCTGCTATCAGTATTTTATTACCTTCTTTTTTATAGTTGTATGCCAGCTTGCCTATCGAAGTTGTTTTACCTACTCCGTTCACACCTACTACCATTATTATATGAGGTTTTTCATATATTTTAAAAGTGTCTTCCGGATTACCATTCTCTTTTGAAAATACACGTTGAATTTCATCCTTTATCATAGAATTCAACTCCCCGGAATCAGCGTATTTTTCTATTTTTGCGCGGCTTTTAATATTCTTCACAATATCTTCGGTTGTACTTACTCCTACATCAGAACTTAAAAGTATTTCTTCGAACTGTTCCAGAAACTCATCGTCTATTGTACTCTTTGCCACAATAAGCCTATTTACCTTAGAAAAAATGTTATTGTGTGTTTTTACTAAACCCTGCTTTAATTTTTCGAAAAAACCCATAATTTTTCTTAATAATCTTAAAATTAGTAAAATTAGTCTGTAATAACAACGAAAAACTGCACCAGTTATTGTTTTCTCAGTGATAATCACAATGCACTTTATCGAAAGAAATTATTTGTTTATGTTACGCTTTCACCGTTAAAAAAAGATAGAAACCGGATAAATCAAGTTAGTGCCTATCAGAAAAGCATTATATTGGACAATATTTTGGATTAGTATTGCCATCATTTTCAATTTAGGGGTATATTTTGCCTTAGGTGAACAAAAAGCGATCGAATTTCTTACCGGGTATGTAATAGAAGAATTCCTTAGCGTAGACAACCTTTTCGTATTTCTCATATTATTCAATTATTTTAAGATACCGCCTCAACATCAGAGAAGAGTGCTCAATTATGGTATAGCAGGGGTGATCATTCTACGGGGTTTATTTATTCTGCTGGGAGTAACTCTGATAAACCATTTTTATTTCGTTCTGTACATATTTGGGGTAATATTACTATATTCCGGTTATAAAATAACCTTCACAAAAGGAAAAGGGGTTCATCCTGAGAAAAATAAAGTCTTAAAGCTCGTCAAAAAGATTATGAGAACTACCAGTGAACCTCACGGGCACAAGTTCTTTGTAAAGAAAGAAGGCAAAACCTACGCTACAACTTTATTCATCTGCCTTCTGGTAATAGAATCAACTGATATTATATTTGCGGTAGATTCGATCCCCGCAATTTTCGCAATCACAACAGATATCTTGATTGTTTTTTCTTCTAACATACTTGCTGTACTGGGCTTGAGGTCGATATATTTTCTGCTTGCCGTTATCTCGGATAAATTTGAGTACGTTAGAAAAGGGGTAGGTTTGATATTATTATATGTAGGTATAAAAATGTTACTACCCTTAATAAATCCGGTGTATCATATCCCAACCTTTATATCTCTCTTAATAATACTTACAATTTTAGCTTTATCTGTTCTTTTATCCATAGCTATTAAAAGAAGAAAAATTACTCATGAAATTCGTTAAGCTTATCCCTTTATACAAAATAATATTGTTTTTCAATCTAGACTTTAGCATTTTAATAATGCTTTTTTATAACTAAATTTATACAATGTATGATTTTTACAGATTTTACGACTTTTTATAAATACTACCAATGAACGTACCATTTGTAGATCTAAAGTCTCAATACCTGATTATAAAAGGCGAAATATTAGCAGAAATAAACGAAGTCCTTGAGAATACTGCTTTTGTTTGCGGAAAAAAAGTAAAAAAATTCGAAAATGATTTCGCCATCCAGCACGATGTGAAATATTGCATTGGACTCAGCTCCGGAACAGACGCCCTGCACACTGCCTTAACAGCTATCGGAATCAAATCAGGTGACGAAGTGATAGTTCCGGTCAATACATTCATTGCAACATCAGAGTCCGTTAGTTTATGTGGGGGGAGACCGGTGTTCGTGGATCATGATGAAAGAACTTATAACATCGATGTAAATAAAATAGAAAAGGCTATATCAAAGAAAACAAAAGCGATAATACCGGTACATCTATACGGACAACCCGCTGAAATGGATAAAGTAATTGAGGTTGCTAGAAAACATGATCTTTATGTAATTGAAGATTGTTCACAGGCACATTTTTCGACATACAGAGGGAAAAAAGTAGGCGGTTTTGGTATCATCAGTACTTTCAGTTTTTATCCGGGTAAAAATCTGGGAGCTTATGGAGAAGCCGGGGCAGTTGTTACAAATGATACAGAATTGTATTCGAAAATGCTAAGGTTCCGGCAGCATGGTTCAACAGAAAAATATATTCATGAGAGCGAAGGCCACAATTACAGGATGGAAGAAATGCAGGCAGCTGTTCTTAACGTTAAACTTAAATATATTTCTCAATGGACGGAGAAGAGAAGACGTGCCGCGGATCTATACACAGAAGAGTTATCCAAATTAACTTCTTACGGGTTTATAATCCCATATCATCCGGAATATTCTTCTCCTGTTTACCACCTGTACGTAATAAGATCGGAAAAAAGGGATGAGTTAAGTAAACATCTGGCAGAAAAGGGCGTTGCAACGGCACTCCATTATCCATTGCCTCTGCATCAGCAAAAAGCTTACGCTTACTTACAATACAGAACCGGGGACTTTCCTGTGGCAGAAAAGTGCTGCGGTGAAATTTTATCTTTACCATTATTCCCAGAAATAACAGATGAGCAGATCATATATGTCTGCGATTCAATAAAAAGTTTTTATTTATAGAGTAACATTTACATGTTTTTCGGATTCATTAAGAAATATGGCTTAAAAAAGATATTACTGGCTTCATGTGATCTGCTCTGCGCATTAATAGCAGCTTCTTTAAGCATAGCTTTGACATTTAATAGAGATCATGCGCCTTCAATCTTTGTCGGATTACTAGCCGAAAAAATTTTAATTTTTCTTCTGGCTGCTGTGATAGTTATTCCTATTTTCAGATACTACCACCTGTACAAGCATAAATATTTCCTCAAAACGGGAGAGCAGGTTCTTTTAATTCTCAAAGGATTATTAATTGACTGCGTAATAATTATTCTAATCATATTTATAGTTAAAACTCAAGAAGCACTTCACGATTCCAGATTACAAGTAATATTGTTCTTCTCTATTTCTTTCATATTGATTTCATTATACAGGATTTTCATTTTCCGTCCTGCGATGCGGTCTGATAATCTCAGTGAAAACTTATCAAAATTTTTTACACGGCGGGCACTGGCGATTGGTGCTGGCGGATTGGGAAGGTTCTTTTCAGAATCACTTTCTATGAAACAGCACTACCATATAGACCTGGTCGGTTTCATTGATGATGACATATCTAAATCGGGTAAAAATATCAAAGGTATCCCCATCCTGGGTTCTACAAATAATCTAAATAATCTGGTGACCGAATATGATATAGATGAAATATATGTTACGATCCAGAAGATAGATAATAAGGCTTTGTTAGACTTGATCGAAAAATGTAAGCTTACTACATGCCAGATAAATCTCGTTTCCAATCATTTCGACATTATAAATGCGAAACTGGATGTTAATGAATTCCATGACCTCAAGATCATATCTATCTCATCAAAAGCTTCTCCGTTGTATTCAGAAAAATTCAAGCGAATTTTTGATATTTTAATTAGTTCTATACTTATAGCAATAATATCCATTCCATCTTTGATTATTTCTGTTCTAATTAAATTGACCTCTTCGGGTACCATATTATACAAAACTGCTGTCATAGGAAAAGACGGAAAGCCGTTTTTCTGGTTTAAGTTCAGAACTATGTACGAAGATAACGACCCGACCATCCACAAAGAACACTTGAAAAGACTGATCGTAGAAAACCACGCAAATCAAAAATTAATAAATGATCTGAGGATCACCAAGGTGGGAAGAATTCTCAGGAAGTTCAGTCTGGATGAACTCCCTCAGCTTTTTAATGTATTCAAAGGTGATATGAGCCTGGTCGGTCCCAGGCCTTGTTTACCGTATGAATATGAGATATTCAAAGATTGGCATAAATTAAAATATAAAGTAATACCGGGAATGACCGGATTAGCTCAAATCACAGCCAGAAACAGGAAAGATGTTACTTTCAATGATTCTGTCCTGCTGGATTTATACTATGCGGATAACCAGTCTCTCTGGCTTGATCTAAAAATCTTATTTAAGACTGTTCCCATACTCATGTTTGGAAAGGGTGGCGTTTAAAATGATAAAAAGCAATAAACCGATTAACGTTGGAATAATAGGCTGCGGCTATTGGGGACCCAATCTGGTTAGGAATTTTTCAAGTCTTGCTAATTGCAAAGTAAAAACGGTAAGTGATCTAAAACCGGGTAGGTTGGATTATATCAAAAAAGAATTTCCGTTTGTTGATACCACAAAAAATTATAAGGATATCATTAAAGATAAGACTATACATGCAGTGATTATTGCCACTCCTGTAAAAAGTCATAAGGATATCGCTGAAGAATCCTTGTTCTTCGGAAAAAATGTTTTCATCGAAAAGCCTATGACCTATAGCTCCGAAGATGCCGAGTCACTTGTGGTAACTGCAAAAAAACTAAACAAGAAAATAGCCGTCGGACATGTATTTCAATTCTCGCCGGCAGTGCGTAAAATTAAATCACTTTTGAAATCAAATGCTATCGGGGATGTCCTCCATATTACTTCTTCAAGAATAAATTTAGGGCCTCCAGAATCAGAAGTTGATGTAATCTGGGACCTGGGACCGCATGACTTTTCCATACTCCTTCATCTGCTGGAAGAAATTCCCTGGAAGATCTTATGCAATAAAGAATCTTACCTGTTCAGCAGATCAGACTCCCATGCATTTCCTAAAAAGAGAACCGGTTCGGGATTGATCAACAATGCTCATATCGATCTAAGCTTTAAGAGCGGAATTACAGCACATGTTCATTTGAGCTGGCTTTCTTCCAATAAAACAAGACTGATGCAGATAATTGGCACTCAGGGAACTATTGTATATGATGAAATGCTCGCACTGGACGGAAAAGTTAAACTTTTCGGTAAAGGCATTGATAACAGGATAAAAAATAAAACTACGGACGCAGTAAAGCTCGGGTATCACATGGGCGAAATTCAAGTCATGCAGCTGGAACAGCACGAACCGCTGCGGTTAGAGTGTGAAGAATTCATCAATGCAATCATAAAAAACACACCTCTTGTAAATGACGGTAAAATTGGTCTCGAAGTTGTAAAGATGTTAGAAACCGCAAGCGAATCATTCAAATCAAAAACGTAAACCGACCGTTAATGACTGATAAAAATTTTTATGTCCATCCCTCAGCGATAGTCGAATCAGACACGATAGGTAAAAACACAAGGATCTGGGCATTCGTTCATATTATGAAAGATGTTCAAATTGGTGAAGATTGCAATATTTGTGATTATTCATTTGTTGAGAGCGGGGTTACGATCGGAAATAGGGTCACTATTAAAAACGGAATATCTGTCTGGAATGGGGTTATATTAGAAGATGATGTTTTTCTCGGTCCTAATTGCGTTTTAACAAATGACATTTACCCGAGGAGCAAAGTTTATCATCCTGAAAATATTAAAACTATGATTAAAAAGGGAGCCAGCGTTGGAGCTAATGCAACTATTTTATGCGGTATTACACTTGGGAAATACTGCATGATCGGTGCAGGGGCTGTAGTTACAAAAGATGTACCGGACTTTTCTCTGGTTGTCGGGAATCCTGCCCGTTTTAAATACTGGGTTTCGAAAACCGGTGAAAAAATTAGCTTCGATTCTGAGTCAATCAACATTGACTCCCGCGGCAACCGCTATCAAATAATTATTGACAAAGCAAATTCTACAAGTAAAGTAATAGAAATTTAAATTTAATTTCATATGCTGATATCTCAAACTCCGCTTCGAATCAGTCTTGCAGGCGGTGGTACCGACATACCAAGTTATTATTTGGAAAACGAAGGTGTGGTAGTAAGCACAGCTGTAGATAAATATCTCTATGTAATGGTTAAAGATAGGTTTGATGACCTGATATATGTAGATTATTCGAAAAAAGAAATAATAGATAGCATAGATAAAATTCAGCACGATCTGGTACGAGAAACTGCAAAATTAACAAATATGAAAAATGGATTTGAAGTGATGATGCTTGCAGATATACCTTCAGAAGGGTCCGGACTGGGTTCTTCCAGCAGCCTGACCGTGGGCTTGCTGAATGCATTCTATCAATATCAAGGGATTCTTGTCACTTCAGAGAGACTGGCACAGGAAGCATGCCACATCGAGATAGATGTGTTAAAAAGACCAATTGGAAGGCAGGACCAGTACATAGCTGCATACGGAGGGTTGAAATTCTTTAAGTTTCGCAAAAATCATTCGGTAGAAGTTGAGGATATCGATCTGGATACCGAAAATAAAAGAAAATTGGGTGCGAATTTACTGCTTTTTTTCACTAACTCAACACGAACAGCATCGTCTATCCTCGAAGAGCAAACAAAAAATGTCAAAAATACACTTGCTTTCCATAATAAAATCAGAGAACTCGCATATAGTACGAGAGATGCGATACTCAGTAAGGATATTGATAAAGTAGGATTTAACTTGAAAGAAAACTGGGAAATGAAAAAGCATCTTGCTGAAAACGTTACCAATCCCGACATTGAAAAAATGCATGAAATCGCAATGAACTCAGGAGCACTGGGGGCAAAGATATCTGGTGCAGGCGGCGGCGGATTTCTCCTGGTCTATTGCGAAAGACACCTTCAGGATAAATTAAGGAAAGCTATGAAGAAATACCGGGAACTCCCTTTTCTGCTTGAAAAATTCGGAAGCAGAATTATCTTCAACCAGACCCGGTACGATATTAAATAATATTAATCAAAAAATATTTTCATCCCACATATTTTCTTATGTCATTAGTATTAGTTACAGGCGGGGCTGGATTTATAGGCTCGCATACAGTCGATAGATTATTGCAACTTGGATTTGATGTCAGGATTTTGGATAATCTTCAGAAACCAGTCCATTTGAAAGGTAAGCCCGACTATATTCCCGGGGAAGCAGAATTTATACTAGGAGATGTAAGGGATAAAGATATGATGCGGAAGTCCTTAAAAAATGTTGATTACGTATTTCACTTTGCTGCTTACCAGGATTATCTCCCGGATTTCTCTACTTTTTTCCATGTCAATTCTGTAGGTACCGCTCTCATCTATGAAATTGCTGTTGAAGAAAAATTAAACCTTAAAAAAATAATAGTAGCTTCCTCGCAATTTGTAAATGGCGAAGGTATTTATAAATCTGAAGACGGAAGATTATTCTATCCTAAAAGAAGATCGAATTCTCAACTTGAGAAAGGTATATGGGATTTTCTTGATGAGAACGGCAGGCCGTTAAAATGGCTGTGGACACCTGAAACTTATGCGTCACCCCCTAACCAGTATGCGATATCTAAGTACTCCCAGGAACTGATGGCTCTTAATCTGGGAGAAAGATATGATATCCCCAGTGTAGCTTTAAGATACTCGATAGTACAAGGACCCCGCCAATCTTTTTACAATATGTACAGCGGTGCCTGCAGAATATTTTCACTGGGCTATTATTTCGATAAACCTCCCGTAATCTTTGAAGACGGCATGATGATGAGGGATTTCGTAAATATACATGATGTAGTAGATGCCAATGTACTAACCATGCTCGATGATCGCACCAATTACAGAACATTCTGCGTCGGGGGAGGAAAAGCTTATAGTGTGTTAGAATTTGCCAATATCGTTGCTAAAGAATTTAGTAAAGAACATATCAAGCCCAGAATCACAGGTGAATATAGATTTGGAGACACCAGGAACGCATGCTCTGATATTTCCGAGCTTAAGTCTTTAGGCTGGACACCCCATAGAACGGCTCAGGACAGCGTGAAAGAATATGCAGATTATTTAAGGTCGCAAACCGATGTTCAGGATATTCTTGAATATTCTGAAAATACAATGAAAAAACTGAACGTTATCAGAAAACCCATCAAATAATATTATCGTTTCGACCCCTCTTTTACATTGTGATAATACGAATTTTATTATAAGTTATTTTTTAAATTATAAATTTATATGGAATTTAATACTTATAAAAAAACAGTTTTTAATACACTTGCAGGAATTGATAGCGATGAAATAGATAAATTAATTGAGCTTTTAGTCGGAGCTTATTACACGGAAAAACTAATTTTCATCATCGGCAACGGGGGGAGCGCAGCCAATGCTTCTCATTTCGCACAGGACCTCGCGAAAGGCACACGTACATCTAAAGAACAGCCGCTCAGATTAAAAGCTCTGAGCTTAACAGATAATTCCCCCTTTATAACTGCACAGGGTAACGATGAAGGTTATGAAAGTATATTTGAACAGCAGCTTAGAACTTTCGCAAAACCGGGTGATCTTCTAATCGCAATCAGCGGATCGGGCAACAGTCCCAATATAATTAAAGCTGTAGAATGGGCTAATGCAAACAAACTAACCACTATCGGAATTACCGCTTTCGACGGAGGAAAGCTTAAGAAATTATCCAATTACTCGGTAAACGTAGCACTGAATGATATGTGTACCTCCGAAAGCATTCACTCGGTGATCTTTCATTATGTAATACTGGAAATACGCGAAAGACTAAATAAATAATTTCCCTTTTCCGATATTAATAATGATCTTTATTTAATTTCATGATATGAATAAAATTAAATTACCATTTATTCTTCATTGTTTAATTTTTACTTCGATTATTTTTACCTCTTCACAGCTTTATTCACAGGTGGAAATGGTGCCTCCGTCAGATAAGATCTACGATTTTCTAGACAGGATGTCTGTCAATAAAATAATCGATAATTACTCTTCTTCAATGCTCCCCATATCAAGAAGAGAAATTTCCAAATATTTGATAACGATCAACGTTAAAAGAGGAAAAATATCCCGGACTGATAAGAAGATCCTTGATAATTACCTTGTTGAATATGAATATGATATACAACGAACCCTAAAAAATTCTTCATCATTTTTTTCAGACTTTAAATTTTCAGATATATTCAGAGATAAAAAACAAAAATACCTGTTCTCTAAAGCAGATTCCAACGTCTCATTTTTCTGGGATGCTATAGGTGAGATGAAATATTTTGGCGCTAAAGGCGACTCACTGGGAAAACCTCACCTGTCCACCGGTCTGCTTGGAACCAGGCTAAGAGGCACTTTATTCAACTCGGTTGGCTTTTATCTACGACTTTCTAACGGGGTACGCCTTGGCGGGACACAGGAAGATGCTATTACCGCTTCTCATTTTGACCCTGTTCTGGCTTCGACCAGAAAATTCATTAGTGAGGGCAGTAAGACCTTTGATTCCTTCGAAGGATACCTCAGATATGCTACTTCTTCCGACTGGCTCGGGTTGACCGTGGGAAGAGAAGCTTTAAAATTCGGTACAGGTTTTATAGATCAGCTCATCATTTCAAATAATAACTCAGCACCCTACGATTACATTAAATTGGACTTATCATATAAAAAGATCAGGTATACATTTTTCCATTCAAATCTGGTAGGCAACGATTCCTTAGGTAAGCAGCTTTCTTCAAAGTATTTGGTATTCCACCGCCTGGAGTTTGGTCCTTTGTTTAACGGGGTCATGAAGTTTTCTTTCAATGAGATGCTGTTATACAGCGGCGTTCCGATAAATCTTGCTTTTATAAATCCTATCAGCTTCCTGACATCCGCTGACCTTAATACCGAGTCACCTCAAAAAAACACAAATAACTCAATTATTGCATTAGATGCTCAGTTCTACCCGGTTAAACATCTTACTGTTCAGGGCACTTTTCTTATTGATGATATCAATTTTAACACACTTGGCAAAAACGATGTTACAAGCAATGATAATAAATTTGCTTATCAAGCGGGTCTTGAGTGGCAGGATGCTTTTAAGATAAGTAATTTTAACTTTACCTATGAATATACGAGGATCGATCCATTCGTTTATACTCATAGAGAGAATAGCAATTATTACGCTAATTGGGGCTTACCTATCGGGCATAGTCTCCCTCCAAATTCCGATGAACACGCTGTAAAAATATCTTATTTTGCCGGGAGCAGATTAAATCTTGCATTAACATTTAAACACCAGCGTTCAGGTGAAAACCTTACCGACAGTATCGGAAATGTTCTTATCAACTACGGCTCAAATATACTGCACGGTGAAAATGATTTTGTAATAAAAAATATATTTTTAAACGGATTAAGAGTAGATAGAAATATCTTTATAGCTGAGATAACCTGGCAGCCTATCCGTCAGTATTTTCTATCGATAAAATATCAATACGAAGCTGTTGACAACATTTTCCAGAATAATAGAAAGCTAAGTGATAGTATATTCTGGGGAACTTTTAGGGTAGATTATTAAATAAGAGATAACATCTTTAGTAAGTGGATATAAAAGATAGAATAAAGCAACTTTCCGGAAAGTACGCGAAGGATATCATTGCTCTAAGGAGAAATCTTCACGAAAACCCTGAGCTATCTTATAAAGAATACGATACATCTAAACTCATCTATCGCAAGCTAAAAGACCTAAAACTCCGTTCGGTACGAATTGTAACATCTACAGGTGTAGTAGCATTGCTGGAGGGAAATCAGAAAAAGGCAAAAGTATGTGTCGGATTAAGAGCTGATCTGGACGCTTTGCCGATAACTGAGGAAACAGGACTTCCCTATTCTTCTAAAAGACCCGGGATCATGCATGCATGCGGTCATGACGGACATGCATCGATGTTATATGGTGCAGCTCTTATATTAAATGAGATAAAAGATGAGATGAATGGATATGTGAAATTCATTTTTCAGCCTGCAGAGGAAAAAAATCCGGGGGGAGCTTCTGCTCTTACCAAGGCAGGTGTGCTGGCAAATCCGAAGGTTAACGTGATCTTTGGACAGCATGTAATTGTTAATAAACCCGCGGGAAGCTTCGGCTTTTGTCCCGGTGTCATGATGGCTTCACAGGATGAGATATACATCACAATAATCGGAAGATCTGCTCACGGAGCTAAACCGCAGAATTCAATTGACCCGATCATAATAGCTTCACAGGTGATTCTTTCTCTTCAATCGATTGTGTCAAGAAATACAAATCCCTATGAACCTGTAGTAGTTACCATCGGTAAGATAGAAGGCGGGACTACAACAAATATCATTCCTGCTGAAGTAAAGTTATCGGGTACCGTAAGAACCCTTAACGAAAAGATCCGAAAGAGGGTATTGAAATTAATTGAAAAAACTGTAAAAGGAATTACATCTTCTGCAGGAGCCGGATATAAATTAGATATATCTCCCGGCTATCCAGAATTAACCAATGACGAAGAAATTACCCGTTTTGCCGAAAAAGCCGCAGTCGAATTTACAGGCAGAAAAAATGTTTTTAAAGCTGAACGATTTATGGCCGCTGAAGATTTTTCTTATTATTTAAAGCAGACTCGCGGGACTTTTTACAGGATTGGAGTAGGGAATACTTCCGATATACATACTCCGAAGATCATTATAGATGAGTCTGCCTTACCTGTCGGCGCAGGTTTTATGGCATATCTTGCCTGGAAATATTTGAATTCAGGTCAGAATTTTTGACGAAGCTTGCTTTGTGAAGTTTTGGGAATTATAATAATCCTTATTGTATTATTTATTTCAACAATACTATTTTTTTCGTATCTGTATAACCACCCGAGATCATCCTGCAGAAATATATACCGCTTGCCAGCTCTCCTGCATTGAATTCTATTCTGTAACTGCCCGCTTGCTTGAATTCATTCACTAAAATTTTTACTTCCCTTCCGAGTATATCGACTATTGTCAATTTTACTTCGGAAGCTCCGGGCAGATCATATTTGATAAAAGTAGAAGGATTAAATGGATTCGGATAGTTTTGATAAAGCTTAAATTTTACCGGTAATGTATTTGACAATCCGTGAATCCCAATAAAAGGATTCAATAGTGAATATCTTTCGGAATTAGCTGTGACCCTGACAGGGTTTATCCCCGGTAATATTCCTCCGAACAAATAAAAGAAGACCGAATCAGCTCCTGGTCTGACTGCAATTGTTGGAATGTCACCGGCAGTATCCAGTGTGTTCGGCAAAAATTGTACCCAGGGTCCGAACTGAGGATAAAATCCCCAAATCTGTCCGTACGAAGCAGTATCTCTTAAGCCCGGCCCGAACAGCATCATGTTATTAACCACATTTCCCCCAACTCTGTATATACCCTGGCGAAATGGAGCTATGGAATCATTTTCTAATGGTACCCATGTCAATGTATCCTGAAAAAAACCCCGATAGATACTGTTAAGCACTGTCCCGTCAAACCCTCCAACAACCAGAAAATCATCTCCTACACATTCGGCATCTGCAGTCGTAAGTGCACTGGGAAAAACACTCGAATAAGTAACCCATAAATTCTGAAATGGGTCATAAGACATAATGGTATTCATTACACCTGTGAATCCGTCTGTTGAGCCGCCTATAGTAAAAATCAGTGAATCTCTCCATACGCACACCGCCATTTCATGAAGAGCAGGTGCAGGAGCTGATGCTTTCACTACCCACCCTGTATCTCTATCCGGATCATATTTATACAGAGCACCGTCGGGTGAATGGAAATCTGGACCTACCGAACCAACAAGGTACAGGGAGTCTCTTACTCTCACCAATTTTCCGAAAGCTCTCCCTAAAGGCAAGGAAGCTTTAGGTTCATAAGTATTCGTAGATAGATTATAAAAATAGCAGTTCTTCACATTATGCCCGAGGCTGTCAGCACCGCCGCATACAAGTATTTTATTACTATCCTGCCAGTAATATGCCAGAACTCCGTAGAGTGCCTGCGGTAAAGGTGCAATATGTAACCAGTTTCCATAAATTGTATCCTGGATCCCCCTGAACATCCAGTGTTCCGCTGATCTTATCGGAATTTTGGGCAGCGCACTATTCGGTTGGCTTAAAATAGGGTATTGTGCAATAATAAAGAATAAAATTAAATATAATGTCTTTTTCATTAAATGGAAAATGAACTTAAATTGAAAATAATCCGGATAAAAATAATTTATTGCAGCTTAATTTATTATCAAGTTCGTTACATATCAATGAAAATAAAAAGCCCGAATCCCGAGAATTCGGGATCCGGGCTGGTAAGAGATTAACTCTTCTTCTGATTACTTGATCAGTGTTAATTTCTTAGTGTCTGTGAATGAACCGGATTCTAACCTGTAGAAGTAAACACCGCTTGCAAGTGTTGAAGCATCGAAGGTCACATCAAATGAACCTGCGGTCTTGAATTCATTTACAAGTGTCTTTACTTCACGTCCTAACAGATCATAAACAACCAGTTTCACGTTTCCTGCCTTCGGCAGCTGATACGTAATTATGGTTGTCGGGTTGAACGGGTTAGGATAATTCTGCTTCAGGGCATATGTAGTTGGAATATTGTTCTGTGTATTTCCTACTGCAGTGATTGTACCCCATACGCAGAAGTTATCGACTGCCCACCACCAATCCCAAGAGGGCTCGATACATGTTAATCTAAACTTTACACTCGGTTTTCCATTTGCTTCCGGTACCTGAGTTACTGAATGGAATGCTCTATTGGATGCTGTCCAAGTGAATTTATTGACCCATGTGGTTCCGCCGTCAGTGCTGACATCCATCTTTGCCTGGTCAGAACCAAGGACATAGAAGTCATTGTCCATTTCAACATACACAGCATTCAAATTGGTACAGTTCAGAGCAGTTGTTAATGTAGCAGTCGAATTAATAGTTGTTCCTGAACCGCAGAGGTCAACGTCTGCAGCCATAATGTTGCCGCTTGACGTGGGCGGCATCGTCATACCTGAACGCGGGGCTTCATTTATCCAGACGCATGTTCCGCCGTTATTGGTGATCGTCCAGTTTGATAGACTGTTGAACGCATCACAGAATTGGTTATACAAATCTACCATTACAGTAGTTGTTACCGTATCATTGACTCTGTTAGAATCGCATCCTATGCATGCAGCTATCTTAATGACTGCATTACCACCTGAAGCAGGCGTCCACGGGAATACAGTGTTCGTATCGAACGCATTCGGTGCAAGGGTGGCTATTGTCTGTGTCGAACCAACCTGTGTACCGTTAACAAATAGCTTCACAGGAATACTGGTCTGCGTTGCAGATCCCATATTCGTAATCTTTGCTTTCATGTTGTATTGTGTACCGTGCACGAATGATGGAGGTAAGCTGACGAAAGGTCCTGCTGATATATCACATGAATAAGATGTGCATGTACCCGGAATACCAAACGCTACCGGTTCACGTCCTGTCCACGTGGTTAATAAAGTTGTAGTACCTGTAGTCAGGTTGGCTTGACGAAGCTGGGCTGTACCTAAGGTGTTATTGTAAGCTGCAAGGTAGTAATTACCCGTTGACAGCTCAAAAGCAGCACCCTGTGCATAGTTAGCATCGAACCCGAGTGCTCCGATGATCGTCCCTGCACCTGTTGTGGTATTGATCTTTATAAGATCATCATTTACGATATCGACGCTATACAGATCGCCTGCACAGTTTATTGACATTGCGATCAAACCGGGGTCGTTTGTAACGGTACCAATTAAGGTAGCGGTGACCGGTGATGTGAGTGTAACCGTATACAGGTTTGATGCTGAAATATTGGTTGCACCGAGGTACATAGGTCCGGAGGGCAGTTTATAAGCCAGACCTGTGCTTACGTAACCGCTCGCTACACCGCTGATTGTTCCTATGATCGTTTCTACACCGGTAGTTATATTTACCGTTCCCAGCTGATTGGCTGAGCCCGTTGTAATATAGTAATTGCCATTGGCAAAAGCGCCTCCGTATGACAAGGTTGCCAGTGATCCGATGGTTGTCCATGGTGTACCCGACGGTATTGGTACGCTTGCGAATACATTCATTAAACCATCCTGGGCATACGCCGTTGAAGCAAGAAGATCAGGAAGTATTCCCGGACTATAGGGGACCTTTACGGTCTGTTGTTCGGATAATTTCGGCGAGATACCGAGCGATGGTCTATCCTGTGCATAAACATTGAATCCTAACGTTGCTACAAGCAAAAGAGAGATGAAAAGTGTTAATAGTTTCACTCTACTCATATTTTTCTCCGATAATTTTTAAATAAGGGTTAGTTAAATAATTTTATAAGTATATAAACTTTTGTTTATATTGTCAAGTACACAATAAAGTGTAATATAATGATGACGTAAAACAGTTTAATTTTATGGCATCTCATATTCCCAGCTTAACATGGTACTTACACAGCATATTTTCCGTTCAGCGGGATTCCCCCCTATTACTCGTAAAGATACGAGTTTTTTATTATAGGTCAGATATCTTGGTTCCCCCTGAATATAGAACTACCACTGTTATTACCAATATATACTATTATTACATCTGAATCAAGAGCAATATTTCCTGAATCAGACCTTATAATGTAATTGTCCAAGATATTACGTATTACAAGTTACTAAAATATTTGTTCCAATAAACTTATATAATCTCGAAATTATTGTGTAATTCTCCTTTGTAAATCCGTATTAACTATTTGATTATTACGCATTTAACTTGCCAAATTATCCCTTATTCTTGTGATCAGATTTCCGATATTCTCTTTCTATATAAAGAATATATAGAAAATTTAGTATTTTAAATAAAAATGATCGTGGACTCTCAATATATGTATTTGCCAGCTATTTTGATTTAACTTTTTAATATTTAATACCTATGTTAGAAAAAATAAATTTCCATCTTGTGAATAAATTGGGCTATTCGATCGATATCGACTTTTTCCCGGCTCATCCTGAAATTGAAAATCATTTTTTTCCATTCATGCTTTTCTGCCACGGCTTTAAAGGATTTAAGGATTGGGGCGGGTTTCCATATATGATGGAACGTATTTCGAAATCAGGTATTTCATCCGCGAGCTTTAATTTTTCATTGAACGGTGTCGATGTTCAAAATCCAACGGAGTTTACCCGTCTTGACCTGTTTGCGCAAAATACTTTTTCACAGGAACTGGAAGACCTTGGCCTGGTAATAGAGCATTTTTGTAACAATGCCAAAAAATTCAACATCGATAGAAATAAGATCGCTGTGGCTGGACACTCACGCGGCGGGGGAATCACTATCCTCAAAGCGAATGAGGATAAGCGGGTTAAATGTTTGATAACTCTCGCAGCTGTTTCCGGTTTCGGCAGGTATTCCGAAGACCATAAAAGACGCTGGCGTAAGAAAGGTTATTTTGAAGTGGTCAATACACGCACTAATCAGATGATGAGAATAAACACCACTCTTCTGGATGACCTTGAGAAAAATGAAAGCCGTCTGGATATCATTTCTGCGATCAAGAATTTAAGGATTCCTGTTTTGATCATTCACGGAAAGGAAGACCTTTCCGTAAAATTCGAGGAAGCTGAAAACCTTTATAATAATTCTAATAAGGAACGAACTGAATTTTTTCCGGTGGCAAATACAGGGCATACATTCGGCATTTCACACCCGTTCAATGGCACAACAAAATCATTCGAAACGGTTGTGGAAAAAATGATTGTATTTTTGAAAAAGAACCTGTAATTATTTGCCTGTTCTATCTCCCGAACTTCTGCAATAATTTTTTCAGGACGGGTTTCGGCACGAACGAGCTCACGTCACCGCCGTTCGCTGCTATTTCCCTCACGAGAGTAGAATTAAGGTAGGTATATTTTTCATTCGGCATAAGGAATACCGTTGTTACATTTTCCGCAATCTTCCTGTTGGTCAGTGCCATCTGGAACTCATATTCAAAATCGGATATAGCCCGCAATCCCCTTACGACCGCATCTGCTTTCTGCGAAACGGCATAATCCACAAGCAAGCCTTTGAAACTGCTCACGGAAATATTCTTGCAATCCTTCGTGCAAGCTTTTATCATCTCAATTCTTTCATCAACCGAAAACGCTGTTTTCTTAGCCGAGTTTGTTGCTACAGCTATGATCACATGGTCGAAAAGAAGACATGCCCTTTCAAGAACATCAATGTGGCCGTATGTTATCGGATCGAATGTACCGGGGTAGATTGCTTTTCTTATTTTGTCACGGGTTGAAATTTTCTTCATGTTCATCTTTCTTTATCAGGTTGTAATAAAAAATTTAAAATGTGTATATCCGACCTTCTTATTGAGCACTTCAAAATCCTTTTCTGCTGAAGGCGAACTGATATCCTGACCGGACTCAAGTATAAAAACTCCAAACTTTCTCTTCAGCACCTCATCTGACAATTTCTTAAAATTCGGATAATCATACGGAGGATCAGCAAATATAAGGTCAAAATATTCTTCTCCGGTCCCATTAAGAAATGACAAGGCATCCTTCTTGAAAAAGGAAATGTTCTCTCTGCATCCGAGCTCATCCGCTGTCTTCATTATGAGATCATGCGATTTCCACAAAATATCTACAAAGTTACACGAACCAGCACCTCTGCTGATACATTCGAACCCGATCGCGCCTGTACCCGAAAAAAGGTCGAGACATGATGCCCCTTCCAGATCTAACCTGCTCTGCAGTACATCGAATATCATTTCCCTTGCCCTATCGCTTGTTGGTCTAATAAGGTTTTTTTTCGGATCTTTAATACCGGGAGTAAAGATCTTCCTGCTTTTATATTTTCCCGAAATGATCCTCAACTTTGTCCGTTTAAGCTTCTTAATGCAACGCCGCAGCTCGGTGCAAACCTGTATGAGGTCTTCCTCAGACTTTCGTTCTTCAAGAATTCATTAGAAGAATTAATATTTTCAAACGGATTTAAAATATATACTTTCGCCCCGGCGCTCTTCTTTACTGCTTCCAGCGTATCCTCCTTAATATCATCCCCGTAAAGGAAGATAGAATCGATGCCGGATAGCTTAAACAGGGTATCACGCAAATAATTTAATTTCCTGACAAGAGTTAAATTATTTTCAGATTCGGAAATATATTTTGAATATGCGTAATGACTGTATTTCTTATCCGCAATAAACCCGTAATCCACCCTCCCTTTTTTTAAACCGATCAGGAGCACATTCTTATCTGTAAGCAGTTCTGTGTAATTTCTTCTCAGGTTCTGTTCTGCTGCAAAATGGTCTATATCGACAATAGAAAGCTCAACGTTGCACATCTTGAATATCCTCTTCACGAACTCCATTGTATTTTTAAGCACGGCAATTACAAGAAATTGAGCGGTATCCCCTGCCGGCATAACGGAACTCATTCGGTAAGTATTTATTATATAATCGCCGTAAGTATCCGGAAAATAATTCGAAAGCTCCCAGTATATCTTGGAATTGAAGGACTGTCTCCCTTCGGAAAGATCTAACGGGAG